>Ga0315904_10009043_pt1 | contig 13080 bp, 23 predicted proteins | sample LakEriMetagenome_6_FD_203529 | JGI IMG/M metagenome (GOLD analysis project Ga0315904, IMG submission 203529) | Freshwater fungal communities from buoy surface, Lake Erie, Ohio, United States - Buoy 12 MA120 | ecosystem: Environmental > Aquatic > Freshwater > Lake | place: USA: Lake Erie, Ohio... | reverse complement strand
TTCAGCAATTTTAAATTTAAAAATGTAAAACCATGTATAAAAAACTATTTAAATTATCGGGAAAAGAAAAAGCTGAAATAGCACGTATATTAGACGTTAGCTACCAGCAAATTAAACAATACGAAAAAACAAAAAACATCGATGTAGATAGATTTGTTTCTTTTGGAAAATTGCTTGGGTTTGATGAAAAGCAATTAACAAATATTGTTGTTGATGAAATTAGAGAGGTTGTTAGAGGGTAACGTTTTGCGGCTTGTAGCTGAAAGGGATTAGAAGCACGCAGTTTCAACCTTGCACTACTGCCGATTAGAACTACAAATGACGAATGTAGCACGTCATAAAATAAATTGGGTTTGTATTAATTTTATACCTATATTTGTAGCAACAAAACATCGGAAATATGATTTGCTCAAAATGTAACAAAGAAAAAAATACAACTGAATTTAGAGTTGAAAAAAACGGCTACCAAAGAAAAGAATGTAATAGTTGTAGACAAGAAAGGGTAAAGGCTTGGGATGCTAAGAATAAAGAGAAAAGACTTGAAATATCTAAAAAGTCTTACGAAAAAAATAAGAACAAAAACCATTTAAAATCATACATAAGAGAAGTAAAAAGAAAGTATAGGATTTCAGAATCTGAATATTCAGATATGCTTTCTAAGCAGTCAAACAAATGTGCGACTTGTGGTAAAGAAGAACTAAATAAAAGACTTGCAATTGACCATTGTCATAAATCAGGTAAAATAAGAGGTTTACTTTGTCATAATTGCAATAGAGCAATAGGTTTGCTTAATGATGATATAGATGTTTTAAAAAACATTATAAAATATTTGGAGTAGCCCTTTTTGCTACAAACCGCTGTTATGTGCTGGGCGGTTTATCAGCACTGAATTTAATTTGAAAACAAAATGAAAGAATTTTTAATTTCCGCAAAAGTAACCGTTAGCGTTTACACAAAAGTTGAAGCAGAAACGCTTGAAGAAGCTATTGAAATAGCTAACGATAGAACGCCAATGGCAATAATCGCTAACGGTGGTGATAATGAAGATGAAAACTGGATGCTTGATGAAATTGATGGTGAACCCTTTGATTTGCACGAAGAGTAGCCATTACGCATAACGCTCCGAGTGTTTGCGAAGTTCGTAATCAATTTATTGATTTAAGAACTGGTAGCAATCACAGAGGCACGAATTTAGCAAACGCTCTGTTAAGAGAAGTTTGCTTCGTGCATCGAGTGAAACTCGGAGCGTTAAGCAAAATTAGAGTGTTGGTAGCCTTGTGTAACGAGGCGAAACGCTCGGTGCGAAGCAAATTTTGCTTAACGTTTGCGGCTTTGTGCAGGTGGGGCATTAAAGCACGAAAGTTTCAACGCACCACTAAACTTAATTAAAAGAACAAATGATGAATTTAGCAGACAACCCCCACTTGCACAAAACCGATGTTAGCCGCAGTACTTTGTTCTGGGCTGATTGCTTTGATGTTTTTCCTTCAATACCTAATAAAAGTATTGATGCTATTATTGCCGACTTGCCTTATGGGACAACTGCCTGTAAGTGGGATAGTATTTTACCATTGGATAAACTTTGGCAAGAATACAAACGCATTTTAAAAGACAGCGGGTGTATTGTATTGACAGCAACAAATCCGTTTGCAGCAGCACTCATAATGAGCGAACCAAAGATGTTTAAGTATGAGTGGATATGGGACAAAGTAAGCCACTCAAACCCATTTGTTGCAAAATATAGATGCCTTGCTGTACACGAACAGATTTTGGTTTTTGCAAAAGGTAAAACAACCTATAACCCACAAATGGTCAAAAACAATTTCGTTTTGAATGGAGATTTGCCAAATGGAAAACACTTAGGAGAACTTTTTATAAACAAAAATAAAGGAGCGAAAAGAAATGACACGGAATTTAGCAACCCTAAAAGTATAATACAAATAAAACGTGCAGGTACATTTGGTAAGCAAGATATTAAAAATGAACACCCAACTGCCAAGCCTATTGAACTTATGGAATACCTTGTGAAAACCTATACAAATGAAAACGAAATAGTATTAGACAACACAATGGGTTCAGGAACTACTGGGTTGGCTTGTCTGAAAACAAATCGGCAATTTATAGGTATTGAAAAAGAAAAACAATATTACGATGTCGCTGTTCGGAGGCTGTCCGAGTATTGCGGCTAACGGATGGTGCTATGAGCAGGTTTGCCTTGCAGAAATGTTCAAATTTAGCACAAATGTTATTGGCAAACTTGCTTATAGCACGTGTTATACGCTGGCACGGTTAATTAAACGATAAACTTAAATTGAAACATAAAACAAATTTTTTATTAAAATGAGCGAGGGAAAAAAAGAAATATTATTAGGTGATTGTTTGGAACTTATGAAGGATATACCAAACGGAAGTATTGATATGATACTTTGTGATTTACCTTATGGAACAACAGCCTGTAAATGGGATACAATAATACCATTTGATAAACTTTGGGAGCAATACGAAAGGATTATAAAGCCTAATGGTGCAATAGTATTGACTGCTTCGCAACCATTTACAAGTGCTTTAGTAATGAGCAACCCAAAACTGTTTAAACACCAATGGCAATGGATTAAAAACAAACCTACTGGAGCATTTAGTGCTAAATATATGCCAATGAAAGCGAATGAAGATGTATTGGTGTTTTGTAAAAATAAAGCGAATTACTACCCAATAATGGTAAAAAGAACTGAAAAGGAATTTAAAGAATGTTATCGCAAAAATGATAGTAAAAGTTGGGGAAACAATATTCAAAACCACAAAGACAATTTGATAATAAGAAAGCCAAAAGATGAACAATGGTTTAAATATCCAACTAATATTTTGAATATTGCAAAAGATGATAAAAGAGATGGAACACAACACCCAACACAAAAACCGATTGAATTATTTGAATACCTTGTTAAAACCTATACAAAAGAGAATGATTTGGTTTTAGATAATTGTGCTGGAAGCGGAACTACTGCAATTGCTTGTTTGAATACCAATAGACAATTTATTGTAATGGAGCAAGAACCTAATTATTTTGAAAAAATAAAAAAGAGGGTGGGAGATTTTAATAAAAAATTTGAAACGCAAACTCTCTTTGGAAACGAAATGTAGTGCTTGCGTATAACTATTGTATAAGCGAAACTCACCCATTTAAACCCTTATAAACAAAGAACAAAACCCTTTACAAAAAACCCCTCAATGCTTAACTTAGCCAAAGAGGGGTTAATCAACCTAAAACCTAAAATTATGAATCTTTGCTAAGATAATGATTATTTTGTTAGGTTGTTTAAAAATAATTAATTATTTTTGATTAACTTTAAAATTTAGATATTATGGAAACAATTATTACGCATCAAATTGAATCTAAAAAAAACGGAACTAAAATAGTTAGAAATTTCTTTTTTAATAAAGACAAGACTAATTATATGGTTTTAGCTAATTCTTATTTTACAAAAGACGAAAAGAAACAAGCTAAATTAAACTATGAATTTAATTTTTCTGCAAGAGAAGATTTAGTTAGAAATTTAGTAAAACATCCTTTTCCTAATTGGAATTTAAAAGTAACTTTTTTATAAACAAAAACCCTCTAACTAAAGAGGGTTTATTTTTACATCATTTTTAACTTTGTCTATTAAATTAATTAAAGCGTGTTCATAGCTTTGATGATGCCAAGCGCAATCTAACCCAGCCGATGTTATATAAGGCTTCCAAACTTTTTTTAAACCAAAAAAATACCATTTCGATACGCAAACCTCAACAATATAGCCTCTTGGTTTTTTATTTATTCTAAACAATTCCATTTTTTTACCTAAAATATTTTTTCCACTTCCACCAAGCCAGCAAAATCAAAAAAAGAATAAACAAAATCCACAACCAATTAAAACTACTTTGCTTTTCGGTTTGTTTATTAAATTCTTTTTTATTTGTTTCTATATCTGTTTTTACCTCTCTATTTTCGTTTTTAGCGACTTTTTTTTCTTTGTTGGTAGTTATATTGTTTTTTTGTTTTTTGTGCCTTATTTTAGCGTTATATACTTTTTTACCGTTATAAATAATCGGTTGTGTATTATCAATCGGAATTAGCTCTATTTCATCCGTTGTTGATGTATCGATTACTTCTGTATTTTCGGTTATATCAGTTTTACTTTCTTCTTTAACCGTTTGCGTTATTTCTGTATTTTCTTTTGCTTCTGTTTTGTTTACTTTACGAGCGCTACATCCGATTAACAAAAGTGCAGATAGTGTTATTAGTGTTTTTTTCATTATTATTGTTTTTATTTATAATATTTTTCATTGTAAGAACATACAATACAATCTGTCATTTTTGAAAATTTCTACGCATTCATCAATAGTTATTAATTTATTTTCAAAAGCGTATTTAATTTCATCTAACCCTAAATCTTCATCTTCTTTTCGGTCGTAATACAAAAAATCACTTACTAAGTCTTTTATAGTATTAGTTATTAATTGTTTGATTTCTTCATTCATAATGTTTAAGTTTTAAGTTATACTATTTTGTAATTAATGATTCTAATGTTTTCAAAATAAATGCGTAATTCGGGCGATTTGCCCGTGTTCTTTACTATGTATAAATCCTTCTACTGCCTTTGGAGCGTGTTCGTAACCGTTACGATGATGCCAACTATCTGTACCGCTTGGACTTCTCAAAGCCTCAACGCAAACGCTCATATAGTCTTTAGCTACTTTATGATGAAAGTGATGCAAATATATGTATTTATGTTTACAATTACTCCAATCTTTACTTTCATTAGCCATAAGCAAAGGTAAATCTTGTGTTTTTGCACCATCTCCGTGAGTAGTTCCAATTAGATTTTGACCATAAACAAAATACTTTCTATGTGAAATATTACAATCAAATGTTACATTTTTGCAATTTTTAAAATGCGTTTCAATAACTTGTGCTAAAAAAAATCCGTTTGTGTAATCGTGATTTGAAGGATTAAAAACAACGTGAACATCTGCAACACAAATAAGTTTTTCTATAATATCAACATACAACTGTTTGGCTATTAAAAAATTTGAGTGCCACATTCCATCGGTGTCTTGTGGCGTTCCACTTGTTGTCGTTCTTTTTGGATTGTCAATATGCAATACATCATTACCAATAACAAATAATATTTTATCAATTTTAAAAGAACTTGTTTTGTCAAGTATTCCATTTACACCGTTTAAAACTCTATTAACCGCAATTTGATTATTGTAACTTTCGCCAACTTCAAACGCACTACATAATTTACCTATATGTATATCTGCTGGGTCAATAACCAATAAATTAGCGTCTTTTAATGGTTCTCTTTTGTAAGTATTGTATTTTGGGGAGTAATTTTGTAAATCGGTTATTAATGATTTTTGTAATTGTTCGTAGTTTAATTGTTCAGGCGTTTTAAAAAAGGGATTTGTTACTCTAACGCTTTCTGTTTTAGTTTTTAACCATAACATTGGAGAAATATCAGCTTTTACACCTACATTTTCACAAGCCGTTAAAATACCTTTGTTTTGTCTTATACTTAAAAGTTGTGATTCTTTTTCGGGATTAAGTCTATATTTTTTACTTGGGTTTAAATTTAATCCTAATAAAATGGCTATATCATCTTGTATATTAAACCTTTTACTCATAATAAAAATTTTAAGTTTTATCAAAGATAGTAAAAATATTATTTAGAATAAGTATAAATTAGCTTTTGGTATTGTTAGTATTAAAAATATTAGTAATTTAGCAAAATAAATTACAGCCGTTAAGGTTGTTGTTGCTTAACGCACCGCTAGTATGGCACGCTAAGAGTTAAGCTAGCGTTATGTTTCGGAGTTACCAAAAACATACAAACACAGACAAAAAAACAAATTAATAACCTTTTCCTTAGTGAGCTATACTAGCTGTTATTACTTCGGATTAATTAAAAGAAACATGAAAGCAATAGAAATTAGAAAATTCCTAACTGATTTAGATGACGTTGATTTTAGATACCTAAACATTCAATTATCAATGGCACGTGATGCAAGAAACTTGATTCAAGAATTTAATTTATCAAAAGAAAAGTTTTGTGAATTACTTGAAATTAGTCCTCGTGAATATCAAAAATACATAAATGGTGGTTTTAATTATGATATTAAAAAAATGGCAATTATGCAATGCATTTGGGTTAACTTAAGAACTGAACAAGCAAAAAAAGAAGCAGAAACTAATTTGACAGGTATTTTTAAAAGCTGAGTGATAACGTTTTGCAGGTAGGCGATAGTGCCGCTTACCACAAATTTAAATATCAAAGCACTCAGGCTCATAGCGGCATTTTGCCTACCTGCTGTTAGGTGTCTGTAAAAAATAAATTTAGCGTGGGCAATTAAACAAATTTTAAAATGGAAACAGAAGTAAAAAATTATTTGACATTGAAATGGGGAACTCTTAAAAGTTGGCACTTTACTCATTCGGAAAAAGGACAATCATTGTTGAAAGAATATAATGAAATAGGCTCATCTTTTAGTGCAATGGCTCAAAGAGATACGCCAAGACAAAAGGAAATTATTTGCGAACTGATAGACCTTTGTGATGGCGATACCATTTACTTGGATTGGTATGGAAAAAATGTGTCAAAAGATGAAGCAAAAGCCTATGTAATGGATTACGGTAAAAAAGACTAATGCTTGTTAGTTGGGTGCGGTGGGAAATTTATTTTTTATTGCACCTAACTGTTGTATAAGCGAAATATACCTACTTAAACTCTTATAAATTATGGAATCAACCCTTGACAATAGTTATTTTATAAATTATTCAAACTATTTTAAAGTAGATAATAAAACTTTTGCTTTCCGTAAAATGGTTTTATTTGATGTTAGCAACAATCCAACTAAGTTAGATTTAAAAGATAACAACGGCTCTAAAGGTTATTGGATAAATAGAGAGTGGTATAGCTTGTCAAAAATCAAAGATTTAATCATAAAATCAGAAATTAAAATTGATGTAAGTGGATTGCAATGGTACGAGCAATTACATTTAGACTATGTTTTTAATTTAGAATGATTATAAATAAAGGTTAATGTTTGGTGGTTAGAAAATATTGTTTATATTTGTAGTGTTAAAATGTCTAGGATTAGAAACTTGAATTTTTATTAATTCACTACTCATTGCTATTTGTTTTTCTTTAGCAAACATATAACTTTTTTTTAATAAACAAATAAACTTTTAATTTATTTTTAAAATAATTTTTTGAACAATAAAAAAGCGCACCATTTCTGATGCGCTTTCAATTTTATAAATATGTCTTTATTTTAAGATTAATGTCTTTGCAATGTACAGTAAAGATGCTACACTTAAACCTTTGTAAATATTTTTAGTTCTTTTTTCTGCCCTAAATGCTTTTTCAGTTTGTTTAATAGCGTTGTCTTTTTCTGAATTGGCAAGTTCATAATTCTTGACCATTGATTCAATTCCAACTTTTAGGCTGTCAACTGTTTCATTACAAAGCTCAAATTTTTCGTCTTTTGTCTGGACTACTTCTCGAAGTATTTTAACTTCTGCTTTTGCTCCATCGCCTACAACTAAATCTGTAATGACTAATCGGCTAACAGTATCTTTTAAAGTTGTGCCTAATTCCGATTGAATAATATCTTTGGTGTTATTATATCGATCTTTATAGTATTCTGTTATCTCTGTTGAAGAAAACTTCTTTAAATCACTTAATTTAGCTTTTACGGTTTTTGAGTTTTGAGCAAGTTGGTTTTTGTACTTGTTCTCAATTTTTACAACGCTATCAATTTTGCTTTGGTATTTAGCAGTTATACCTTGAAGATTTTTAGCTGCAAATCTACTTTGCTGAAGATAGTCTTTAGCTTTTGACTTACTTACCTCTGAACTTAATAAAAGTTCTTTTGATTTATTGCATTGGTTAAAAAGCGTTATAGCCAATATTACCATGACCACATTTTTCCAGTTTCTTAAAAATAAATCTTTAAAAATTACCTTATCCATTGTTTAAGATTTTGATTGTTATAAAAAATAAAGCAACAATTACAAGTGAAATTATTAGTGACTTGTTGCCATCACTTGCTTTTGACTTTTTCATGTCAAATCATTTTTTCGTATTTGATTAATATTTGAGCAATTTGCATAGCCAATTTTTCTTTATTTGCCTTGTATAGCGCAACGTCTTGTGAATTAGAAATAAAACATACTTCAAGCAAACAAATAATTCCTTCTTCACGCATTAAAGCTAATCTTCCTCTGTGGCTTTCTGCTTCGGTTTTTACTCCTCTATTTATAATTCCTAATATGTTAGCCGTTGCATCTGAAAGCTCTTTTGCAAACGCTCTGTCTAATCGGTCTGCTTCTGCTTCGATTAAAGCGGTTGTTCCAGTTGCAGAAGTATTGGCAGATGCGTCAAAATGAAATTCTAAAACAACTGAACCGTTTCCAGCTTTTATTCTTTCAAGATATGTGCCTAATCTTTCGTCGTCATTATCTGAAATATAAGGAATTTTTAATCTTTTTAATTCTGCAATAACTAAATCTCTTATTTCAACTGTCAAATCAGCCTCTTTAAAACCGTTTCCAATTGCTCCTGGATCAGTTTTTAATCCTTTCGTGTTATGTCCTGCGCTAATAAATATCATTTTGTTTAATTTTGATTAATAATTTATTTAAGTTGGTAAATACGCCTTTAACAACAAAGCAACTAAAGCCACAACAATTGCTCCGATGACAAATTTAGATTGTTTTACATAAACAACTGCTTCTTTTTTAAAATCATCAAGCTCATCAACTCTTTCTTCGATTTCGTCAATTTTAGTAACGATACCTTTATTGCCGTTCATGTGACTTCCTATTAATGCGTTTTCAATTCTAATTAGCGAACTGTCTACATTTTCGTTAGATTTTTTTTGTAATTCTAAATGATGGCGTATTCTGCCAATTTCATTTTTAATCTCAATGATGTCTTTTTGTTCTTGTGTGGCGCTCATTTTTTTATCTGTAAAATTATTGTCCTTCTGAATATGGTTGTTCTTGGTCTATATTTAAGTTTTTATCGATTTTTTTATTCCAAGTTGCAACTATTGATTGTCCTGATGCCATTGTTAAAAACAAACCAGTAACACCAATAGCGTAAGGATTTATTTCTTTTGTTAAAAAATAGTCTGATACGACAATAAAAACACCTGTCAATGCTCCTAAAATAGTAAATAGAAACATTGTGATTTTTCTATAATCCCATTTTCCATTAGGTTTTTTTAATGTGTCATCAAATATTTTCATTTTCTTATTTTTAATTTTTTGCAAATTGCAAAAAAAACATCAATAACTAAAAGTCCTAAGCAAAAATAAAACATATAAACATTAATAAACGTTATGTTTGGCGCAAATATTATAAGCCAAGAACCTAATGAAAAACCTATCCAAGATAAATTAGCGTCTGAATTACTCGTAGGCTCACCAAAAAACATGTATCTAATTCCTTCATACCCATGACCTGCGCCATACCCTAAAGCACTTAAAAACAACCCTAAAATTATTTTTTGATAATTAGGCATACTTATATCTGTAAAACTAATTAACCAATAGGCTAAAGTAAAAAAGCCTATTACGTGCATTGCATTTCTTAATTGAATGTATATTTTTAATAAATTTGGTTTCATAAACTTTCAACTTTTCTAATTCGCATTGTATTTCTGTCAGCAACTAATAAAGCACCGTTAAACATCGATAATCCTTGAGGACTGTTAAAACGTGCTGATGTTCGTGTAAATCCAGCAGTTCCATCTCTAAAATCTCCGATACCGCTACCAATGTGAATACTTACATTAAAGTTTGTATCTATTCGTTTTATTTGATGAAACAAACTATCGCAAACGAATAAGTTACCAAAGAAATCGATAACTATTCCGTTAACATCGCCAAAACCTAAAGCGTAATTTGTTACTATTCCGTTTGGAGTAACTTTCTTAACCTTATCTAAATCCGTAACATATAAGTTACCTAAACTATCAAAAACCAAGTCTTTAGGCTGATTAAAACCAGTAGCAAATATTGATACCTGACCGCTTTGTGTTACTTTTAAAATGTTTCTACGACCAGTATTAGCTACGTAAATATCGCCATTTAAAGCCACTACTAAACCACAAGCATCTCTTAAATCGATTTGCGTTGCTAAGATAGTACTTGCAATTCCTTGTTGCGTTATTTTTCTTATTCTATTATTATCAATAACATAAATATTATCATTAGCATCAGTAGCTATTGCAGTCAAATTTTGATAACGTGGATTTACACCATCGACGTACTCTCGTATATAAGATATACCTTGAAGAATAGCCACACCACTAAAAGGAGAAGTATTACCGTTTGGCTCTACTTTACGAATTACTGGAAAATCATCAATAACGTAGCAGTTACCTTTTGAATCGGTTGCTATTGATTGAGGGAATTTAAAAGTAGATTGACTTCCTATTCCGTTGTTGTATCCGTTATTTAACTCGTAAATATTCGGATTTGTTGTTCCTGAAAGTGTTGTTGCTCGTATCATATATTATTTATTTGTTCTTTAATTTGATTAATTTGTTCCTCTAAATTTTGAACTGTTTGTATAAGCTGTTCTTTTGTAGGTGTTTCAATAATAGGATTTTCACTAACTAAAACTAAATCAAAAGTTTCATAAGTCAAATCTTTAGGAATACTTTTTAAATCAGTAGTTTCTACTGTTTGGTTGTTTAAGGTGTATCTATATGCTATCATATTGTTCGTGGTGTTGTATAAATTTGTTGAACTAATGAATAATCTACATAAGCATTTCTGCTTGTTGTTCCTACTGTTTTAACGTGTGCTACTCTTGGGGTAATAATAGTTACTATATTTGTTGTATGAGTAGCAACCAAAACATTATCAATATAAAACTGTACGCTACTTGCATTTGCATTAACAACTATTTTTAAAACGTACCATTGTGAAGCTACTACTGGAATAGTAGTAATAGTTGATGTAATAGTTGAATTTCTTGTAATGCACTTCCAATTAGGACTTGCAGTACCATAAGTCCCCACCCCTTCATCGTATATAAAAAATATTCCATTTGTATTACCAAAAGCAGCATTAGTTGTTGCTCCAAAAATAGAGTAAAATCTTTCTGATGAAGTTGAAAGCGTTTCGATGTTTACAAAAAATTGCAAAGTATATATTCCATTACCTAAATAGTGCGAAGTGCTGTTATTGTCCCCTAATCTTTTTTGCGCCAATCCAGTAGATGTTGTTCCAGTTGCAAATCTTAAAACACCTTGCTGGTTTGTTCTATTAGGGTAATTATTTACTGTTACTATTGATGAACCTGCACCACTTGACTCTCCACCCCACATAACAGATGTAGTAGGCACTCCATTACCTAAAAAATCCTCAAATAAATAAAAACCTTCTTTAGTTTGAAAGTCAAATAAATTTCTTTGTTTTAACTCTAAAGCATCGAAAACACCATTAGAGCTAACTGGGTTTGCGCTTCCGTTTGTTGGTGTTGCGTCAACATCGGGTATATCATCCGTAATTGCTAAATCATAAGTTCCCGCTGGTTTGTTGTTTTGAACTTGAAAAACAGCATCGCCACTTCCCGAAGTTTTGAAAGGGATTTTAATTGTATTTTGACCAAATTCAGATAAAGCACTTAAATTTTTACCGTTAATTAAGTCCGATGTATCATTAACGATTTTTGTTCCTGCTGATATAGATGTGTCTATTTGATTTCCTTTTGCTACGTGTGAAAATTGACCTGTATTAGTTATTAAATCCACTACAAATTCATCATCATTAAATCCAAAAGCATAATCATTAGTACCTACCGTTTCTACATAAATACGCCCTAATTCCATTGTGTCTTGCAATGTTTGAGAACCACCACCGCCGCTACCACCTGTAACGTTAATAACAGGGTTTAAGGGGTCTGTGTTGTTTATTGATACGTTTGTTCCAGCCACAACGCTTTCTAACTTACCTTCGTAAAGTTCAGTAAAGTTTGCATTTGCTTTTTGTTGCGAAACTCTTAATGTATCGCCTGTTCCATCATTAGCCGTTGTCCCAACGTTTATTACTTGTTGTGCCATTTTTATCTTTTTTCTTTAAATAGATTTCTAATTTCCGAAGCAGTTGTCCATTCGGTTGTCGCTTTTTTCGTTTTTCCATTCGTCAGTATTACCTGTTATATCAAAATTTAAACTTCCGCCATAAGTAGGCATTGGATTTACTATATTTTCATAGTACCAATTATATTCAGTAGGTCTAACTCTTATGAGCCATCTATTTAAACGCTCAACATACATTTCAACTTTTACTTTTTGGCTATCTATTAAGTGTTTTACTTCCGAAAATTCAACAGGCGTTCCGTTTTGTGGCGTGTGTTTAAAAATACCACCGTTAGCAACTTGAAAACTACCAATAGTTAAATATTCTACTGCACTTTGATGTATTAGTATAGGTTTTACAAATTGCTCGTATAAAGTACGATAAATACCCGACAAAGTATTGCTATCATAGTCAGATTCTATTTTTTCATACAAAGTATCGCCTAAAAGTTCACGTATTTTTGACCTTTGAGCATCTAAAATACAGAATTTATATCTATCAACATCAATATTACCCCCTAAAGGCGTTGCATTTGTTAGTTCCGAGTATGTAATTAAATATATATCTGCCATAATTATTTAGAATATGCGCCACCATTTGGCATATCATTTGGTTTTACTGTCGATAAAGGCTCTCCACTTGTAGGTATTTCTGTATTTATACCTGCTTTTTTAAGGTCTGAAACAAGTTTTTTTGCCCTTTCAACTGTTATATATTGATTGTTTTTCTTTAAATATACCTTTCTTTGCCAAAAATGCTTACAATTAACAGAACCTTTATACTTCAATATGTCGTATGTATCAGCACCATTAATGCCAAATCCAGCGTTTACAGCTTTCTGACTCGCTAATTCTATATCCTCTTTTCTGTAAACCCTACCTGCTTTCATCATTTTAGCACAAAATTCTCTTTGTGGGTTTAAATCCCCAGCGTATTCAAAG
>Ga0315904_10009039_pt1 | contig 13083 bp, 7 predicted proteins | sample LakEriMetagenome_6_FD_203529 | JGI IMG/M metagenome (GOLD analysis project Ga0315904, IMG submission 203529) | Freshwater fungal communities from buoy surface, Lake Erie, Ohio, United States - Buoy 12 MA120 | ecosystem: Environmental > Aquatic > Freshwater > Lake | place: USA: Lake Erie, Ohio... | reverse complement strand
CTATTGTAATCAAACTGGAATTCGCCAGGTCAACCCGCGACCCGATCGCAACGAGAAAGAGTTTATGAATGGAAAGAAACCGTTGGTAAACGTCGTCCTATTTCAACCCGAAATTCCTCAAAACACTGGAAACATTGGAAGGACCTGCGTCGCATTGGAAGCCAAGTTGTGGATTGTCCGTCCCACTGGATTTCGGCTTGACGATCGCGCACTGGAACGGGCCGGCTTGGACTATTGGGAACACTTGGATTGGGAGGTCGTGGATTCCTGGGAGTGCATGGTGGACCGAATGGACCTCCAACGCACTTGGTTCTTCACGAAATTCGCGCAGCGACTGTACACCGACGTCGAGTACCAGGCAGGCGACTGGCTCGTGTATGGGTCGGAGACCAGCGGGCTTCCGGAGAGTATTCGGACGGCGAACGCCTCCCGCTGCTTGCGGTTGCCGATGACTGGCCCGGTGCGCAGTCTGAACCTATCGGTTGCGGCAGGAGTGGGCATGTATGAAGTCGTTCGGCAGTGCGGGCCGAAGCAAGATGGCTGACTATCGGGTGGCGCATGGTCCGTTCTATTCGGATGATTTCAATCCGCTATGATGTCGGAGCGATTGGGTTGATACTCTCCAAAACCCGATCTCAGGATGACATTCAGGTTCTATCGGATGGTCCCCTATGAGTATCCGCGTCGCACTGCATCACGAGACGACCTATCGCTACGATCGCTTGGTGGGCCTGGGGCCGCAGATTGTGCGGCTGCGGCCGGCACCCCATTGCCGAACGAAAATCTGCAGCTACTCGATGCGAGTGATCCCGGAGCAACACTTCTGCAATTGGCAACAAGACCCGCAAGGCAACTACCTGGCCCGCCTTGTGTTCCCCAAGCAGACGCGGTCCCTTTCGATTGAAGTCGACTTGGTCGCCGAAATGACGGCGATCAATCCGTTCGATTTTTTCCTGGAGCCTTACGCGGAGTCATTTCCGTTCCGGTACGAGGATTGGCTCCTCAAGGAACTCGCTCCTTTCCTGCATACGATGCATGCTGGCCCCCGCTTGAAAGCCTGGGTTGCGTCGGTCGATCGCTCGCCGAAACCGACCATCCAAGCAATCACCGACTTGAACCGACGTCTCCACGGCGAAATCAAATACGAAATTCGCATGGAGCCCGGCGTCCAAACACCGGAGGAGACGCTGGAACGCCAAAACGGTTCTTGTCGAGATTCGGCTTGGCTGCTTGTGCAGATTTTCCGACATCTCGGAGTCGCGGCGCGGTTTGCTTCCGGATACTTGATCCAACTGGCACCGGATGTCAAAGCGATCGACGGACCAAGCGGTCCCGACGAGGATTTCACCGATTTGCATGCCTGGGCTGAAATCTATTTGCCAGGCGCAGGTTGGGTGGGGCTCGATCCGACAAGTGGCTTGCTGTGTGGCGAGGGGCATTTGCCGTTGGCCTGCACTCCGGAACCGTCGAGCGCGGCCCCGATTAGCGGCACGGTCGACCAAGCGGAATGCGAATTCCATTTTTCGATGGCTCTCGACCGAATCCAAGAGGATCCACGATCCACCAAACCCTACAGCGAGGAACAGTGGCATCGGATCGACGGCCTGGGCCGGACGGTCGATCAGCAACTCGAGACCGACGACGCGCGACTGACGTTTGGTGGAGAGCCGACATTCGTCTCGATGGACGACATGCAAGGAGAGGAATGGAACCAAGCGGCGGTGGGTCCGACCAAGCGGCAGTTGTCTGGCGAGTTGATCAAACGGTTGCGACAACGTTTCGGCCCAGGCGGGCTACTGCATTACGGACAGGGAAAATGGTACCCAGGAGAGTCCCTACCTCGCTGGGCCTTGACCTGCCTGTGGCGACTCGACGGCGAACCGATCTGGCAGGACGACCAGTGGATCGCTGATGAATCGAGGAATTACGGATTCACGTTCGTACAGGCACGGTCCTTTACCGAAAAATTGGCTTCGCATTTGGGTGTCGACCCTCGATGGATGATGCCTGCCTATGAAGACATTTACTACTACATCTGGAGAGAACAACGTTTGCCGATCAACGTCGCTCCGTGGGATCCGAAACTCGAGGATCCCGAGGAGCGAGCAAGGCTGGCACGCGTGTTTCAGCGAGGCTTGAACCAACCGGTCGGAGTTGTGCTGCCGATTCAGCGACAATGGTGGCAAGGGAGCCGAACCTGGCAGAGTGGGCCCTGGCCCGTTCGTCCCGAGAGACTCTTTCTCTTGCCGGGGGATTCCTCGATCGGCTTGCGGCTTCCCTTGGACACGTTACCGTGGACCTCCGTTGACGGGGCGGGGATGGTTATTCCTCAGGATCCCTTCGCAATGCGCCCTTCACTCCCCTCGAACGCAGAAATTCGCCAACAGTTCGGCGCTCGTTCCTCGCGTCCGACCGGCGCTGTGAAACAAGGTCAGCCGAGTTCCATGGCGATCTCTCCGGACGAGATTCCCGACCACCTCTCGAGCGCATCCCGAGGATCCGATGCGGGATCCGACGGGGTTGTGCGGACTGCCCTGTGCGTCGAGCCTCGCGACGGCCGTATTTATGTCTTCATGCCCCCCACGGAGCTGCTCGAAGATTACTTGGAGTTGACCGCAGCCATCGAATGGACTGCGAAAGAACTGAGGATGCCCGTCGTTCTCGAGGGGTATCTGCCCCCTCGCGATCATCGCGTCCAGATGATCAAAGTCACGCCCGACCCTGGCGTCATCGAGGTAAACGTTCACCCGAGCCGCAGTTGGAAGGATTTGGTTGCCAACACCCAGGGGTTGTATGAGGACGCGCGTCAATGCCGATTGGCCACGGAAAAGTTCGATCTCGACGGAAAGCACACGGGCACCGGAGGAGGCAATCATATCGTCATGGGTGGGCCGACCCCTTGGGATTCCCCATTCCTTCGCCGCCCCGACTTGCTGCGCAGCATCATTTCATTTTGGAACAACCACCCTTCCCTCTCCTATTTCTTCAGCAATCGTTTTATCGGACCAACGAGTCAAGCTCCGCGGGCGGACGAAGGACGGCGCGATGCGATCTACGAATTGCAGACCGCGCTCGAATTGATCCCCGATCGCGGTTCCGATCTGGCACCCTGGGTCGTCGATCGCTTGCTGCGCAACTTGCTCATCGACTTGACCGGGAACACCCATCGCACCGAAATCTGCATCGACAAACTCTACTCGCCAGATAGCTCCACTGGCCGCTTGGGACTCGTCGAACTGCGCGGTTTTGAAATGCCTCCGCACGCGCAAATGAGCCTCGTGACTCAGCTGCTGGTCCGTTGCCTGATCGCTTGTTTTTGGAGAAACCCCTATCGCGAGCCGTTGGTTCGATGGGACACCGCGATCCACGACCGATTCATGCTCCCGCATTTCCTGCTCCGCGACTTGAAATCCGTTTTGTTTCATTTGCAAGAAGACGGCTGGGCTTGGGAGGAAAACTGGTTCGCACCCCATTACGAATTCCGTTTCCCATTCATCGGCGAAGTTGCTTACTTCGGCGCATCGATTTGTTTACGCTCGGCGATTGAACCTTGGTATGTGCTGGGCGAGGAGCCCGGGGGTGGCGGCACCGTCCGCTTCGTCGACAGCAGCGTGGAGCGGGTAGAAGTCAAGGTGCAGGGGCTCGACATCGAACGGCACAAGGTTCTATGCAACCGGCGAATCCTGCCCCTGCAACCGACCGGAGACCCCGACAGCTATGTGGCAGGCGTTCGATATCGCGCTTGGTGGCCCCCTTCTTGCCTTCATCCAACCATTCCTTTGCACACACCGCTGGTCTTCGACCTATGGGACGTCCGGGCGGGCAGAACCTTGGGCGGATGCACTTACCACGTCGCCCATCCGGGCGGTCGAAATTATGAGACCTTTCCTGTCAACGCACTGGAGGCGGAGGGGCGACGGGTCGCAAGATTCTTCCCATACGGCCATACGCCAGGCAGCCTGACCCCTGTGATTCCCCGCCCGAATCCCGAATTTCCCAGCACGTTGGATTTACGGCGAGAGTCTTGACAGTCTCGCGACCCGCCGATCGCTCTTTGGATCGACTACCGCAACAGGATGGGGTGGGTTACCATGGGGCGAGTATTCACGGCCATGGTATCGGACCATCTGGCACGTGGTGTCTTTGGCCAGGCAACCAGACTTTGGATCGTGAATCGGGAACCGTCGCGAATTCGGATGCATAGGGATCAGAACAGGCCTCATTTGGTGGACCGATTTGGGCGTTCCCATACGTCACTACGGATTTCGGTGACCGACGCATGCAACATCCGATGTCGTTACTGCATGCCTGCGCATGTTCAAGGATTCATGCCTCTCGATCACCTGATGCCTTTCGACGCGATTGAACGGGTGGTTCGCGTACTAGCAAGCGCCGGGGTACGAAAGGTGCGATTGACCGGGGGGGAACCCCTCATGCGCCCCGCTCTTCACGAACTCGTGGAGCGAGTGTCGAGTATCGCTGGCCTTGAACAGATCGCGATCACAACCAATGGCATGCTGCTCGCTGATTCGATGTCGAAACTCGTCTCAGCCGGATTGACCCACATCAACATCTCACTCGACACCTTGCGGGAAGAAGCATTCCAGCGATTGTCACGCCGAAATGGTCTCGATCGTGTCATGGCCGGTATTGATGCGGCAGTTGCAAGCGGCTTGCCGGTTCGACTGAATGCGGTCCTGCTGCGAGACATCAACCTGGACGATTGCGTTCCTCTCGTCGAATTTGCGATTGAGCGAGGAGTTACAATTCGCTTCATCGAGTTCATGCCGTTGGATGCGGACCGAGGTTGGAGCCAATCACAGGTTGTGTCTGGAGGGGAGCTTAAGGCACGTTTGGAATCCGTTTTCGGGCCGATGCGGCCGCGATCGCACGCCGATCCATCCCAACCCTCGAGAGACTACGATTTCCTCAACCGATCTGGCACTGTCGGCTTTATCGACCCGGTATCCGAGCCGTTCTGCGGCAACTGCAATCGATTGAGGTTGACGGCCGATGGCAAGTTTCGAAACTGCCTATTTGGCCGTGAAGAGTGGGACGTCCTGTCCTTGCTTCGACGCAATGCATCGGACGAAGAGATTCATGATCTCGCCCGGCAGTGTGTGCTAGCCAAGTATCCGTCCCACGGCATCTCGGAGGCTGGATTCCAACCACCCGAACGAGCCATGTACCAAATTGGCGGATGAATGCGCCTGCAGTTTCAATCATCAAGAAAGCGACCGTGGAATGACCCGTTTTGACGTATGCGGTTTAGGGAATGCGATCGTCGACATTTTTGCGGAAGTCGACGATGCTGAGTTCGCAAGCCTCGGCTTTGAACGCGGCACGATGCGACTGGTCGATCCAGACGAACAGCAACGCCTGTTGCTTCGTTTCTCGGATCGCAATCACGATCTCCGATTAGTCAGCGGCGGGTCGGTGGCCAACTCCATCATCGCCCTTTCGCAACTGGGTGGAACCGGGGCTTTCATAGGATGCGTCGGAGACGACCGCTATGGACTTCATTATGCGGAAGAGTTCCAGGATCTCCGAATCCACATGGGCAACCCGGTAATCGTTTCTCAAACGACAGGAACGAGCGTGGTGTTGATCACCCCCGACGCGGAACGCACGATGCGGACTAGCCTGGCGGTTTCCAGCCATCTTTGCGACCGGCACGTGGACGAGGACCGCATTCGCCATTCGACATGGTTGTTTGTCGAAGGCTATGTATTTGCCAACCCCGACACGGGACAACACGCGATTAGAAAGGCGATTGAAATCGCCAAAAAACATGGGACCAAAGTCGCAGTCACCTGCTCAGAAGCTTTCATACCGGAAGTCTTCGGGGACCCGTTTCACGAAGCGCTCAAATCGACCGACTTGCTGTTCTGCAACGCTCCCGAAGCGATGGCTGTGACTCGTAAGCCAACGAGCATAGACGCGTTTCAAGCCCTGCGAAGCTTGGTTCCACATTGCGTCGTTACCGATGGCGGAAACGGAGCGTTTGTCCGCTACGAAGGCGACGAATTGCATGTGCCTGCGTTTCCTTGCCAACCCAAAGACTTGACGGGTGCCGGAGACATGTTCGCTGGTGGATTCCTATATGGCATTACCCACGGTTTTGCTCCTGCTGTCGCCGCACGGGGAGCGAACTTCATGGCATCCAAAGTAATCAGTCAAGTCGGAGCGCGTTTGCAAGAGCCGGCGAGTCCGCTGTGGGAAGAGGGAGTAGAAACCCAACGCGCGGATGATGTTGGAGGCTAATGCCGCCAGAGCTTAACTGGAGTTCAAACGATGTTGTTATGCACGGCCCATATGGCTGCCTGCGAACGATCGTTCACGCCCACCTTGCCAAGAATGTTTTGGATATGCTCTTTGACCGTCTCGTAGCTGATACCAAGTCCGCTCGCGATCTCCTTGTTGGTACCACCCTTGACAAGGTGCGTGAGGATATCTTTCTCTCGAAATGTAAGGGGTACGGGATAGCCCCCCCCTAATACAGTCGACGTACTCGACGATGTTAATCTCCGCAAATCATCGCGCGACCAAGCACTCTGGCCATCGGCGGCCTCGCGGATCCGTTGAACAATCGTGACGTATGGGTCGCTATACAAAATGACCCCGAGCACTCCGAGCGATACGGCCCGCACCAATACCGCAGGATTCTCGTGCAGCGCAAACAGCAAGATGGATTGGTCATCGTCGATGTTCCTGATGGACTGGATCAAATCGATCGGTCCACTTCCATCGACATGGGCATCCATGATCACAACGTCATAATTCGACTTGGCAATTTGCTGCAGTGCCGATTTTGGTTCGCGGGCATAAAACACCAAATCGGGATCTGATGTTTTTGACAGACTACGAAAGCCCAACCAATCCACCTCACAACATCCCACCAAAAGGACCGAAGTAGGCATGAACATCTCCGGAGACAAATGGATTTCGAGCGAATGAACGGGTCCGAGTATATCAGACCGGGGCTCGACTGTCCGCCCGGCTTAGGGCCTATCCCCTGTATCTTGGAGGATCGAAGCCAGCTCGTACGGGCGGAATTTTACCGATTTTCCATCGGAATCGTCGTGAACCAGGAGCACGAAACGATCGAGCCGATTGGCCAGGGAGGAATCGATCAATTGATTCGAGTCGGCAGTTGACATTTGCATGAGAATACGGATTTCGATGTCGCGCAGGGCGTTTCGGGGCAACCACCGGCTCAGCGTGGTCGAGGTGTCCGACCAGATACAAACGTGAATTCCCAGCGAGGGGCCGTCAGACAGCAATTTCACGAGCAACGCGTCTGGACTCAACTCTCCTTCCTGACTCGAAAACGAGAATTCATCGCTACGTCGAAATTCGCGAAACCGGGATAGATTCAGAATGAAAATGACCAGCGGGGGATGCAACTCATCGGGCGCGGCACTTCTTTTGTCCCACTCGGATTGAATCTCCTGCAGCGCCAGCTCCAAAGATCGGACAGGTTGAACGGAAACACGCTCCGGCTGGCTTCGCGCCCAGTCGACGGCTTCGGCGATTCGAATCTCTTCGGCCGGGCTACCGTCTAGGACCAAGAAGCGAGTTTTTTGATGATTCGTTGGATCGGAAACGACGGAAGTGCGAATCCAGCTGGCGAGCAGACCAGCAACCAAAACCCCATCATTTCCGACGATCATTACGTTGCGACCGGCGGCGGAGGGCAGGGCACGGAGTACTGGCGGCTCGATCGAGACACTCTCGCCGAGCACCCAGGGAGCTTGCGAACGAAATGCAGGAGGCATGCTTTTCAACAAATCCCGAATGCTGCTCTCTTCCCACCGCGAAGGTTTATGACCTTCGAATACCACCCGTTTTCCGATTGGATTGATCGTGGGTATCGCTTTCCACTCCGTCGGAGAGAGGGTTCTGAGCCAACGCGTCTGCTCCGGCTTCTCCAGGAAGGAAACCTGAAAGTTATGATTTCCTTCGATCCGACCACCCGCGTCGTTATAGATGCCCTGGCCAGAGTGCCGCAGACGCTCGGCCGCGTTATTGTCTTCACTGAGAATCAACATGGCATCCGAGCTGTCGCATTGCAAAGCGATACGGACCGCCATCTGTGCCAGAGTCGTGCGAGGAAGCGAATATGATCCACCGAGCGTCTGCGAGGCGAGCACCAAATGCATGCCGAACGAACGGCCTTGACGCACCAATCGATCGACCAGCAAGGATGCCTGCTGCGAAAGCTTGTCGTCCTCCACGAAGAGTTCCTGAAACTCATCGATGACGATCAGGATCCGCGGCAGTACGACCTCTGGATATTTGCGCTTGAGGCTCGGAATATCCTGAACTCCCCATTCCCGAAAGGCTTCGCCGCGGGCGGTGAGAATGCGATCAAGATACTCCAGCACGCTGAGTCCAAATTCCCTGCGACTCTCAATACCTAGAATATCTGCGTGAGGTAGTTGCTCCTGGGCATATACCTGAAACTCCACCCCTTTCTTAAAATCCAGCAGAACCATGCGGAGTTCTTCTGGACTGTAACGCAAGGCTGCACTGGTGATCATGGTATGAAGCAAGGACGATTTCCCCGAACCCGTTTTGCCCGCAATCAACACATGCTGAGCCGTCCCACTTCCAAGACTCAAAGACTGGGGACGCCCCGACTCCGAGATCCCAATAGGGATTTCCAGACCATCGGCCGAAGAAACGCGCGAACGGATTGGCTCTGTGGGCGCGATAGAAGAGAAAGGGACGATTCGCTTTCCGATACCACGAGCAGCGTTCAGTTGATGCTCCATGATCGCATGCAACTCCGAATCACTCGGTATCTCCGCGAATGCCAACGAGGAATCATCGAAGCCTGAATTCACAAGCGACCTCGTTTTTGGGTTGCTTCGGAGTTGGATGAGCATTCCATGCTCCCGCAGCTTTGCTGGATCAGCAAAGGAAGGCCACTTCATGTTGTCCGCAAGATGGAGAATCAGCCCAACGCCACACCGCGATCCAGAGGCTAGCAGAGAGCAGAGCGATTGCCACGAGTGTTCGTCCAGACCTAGAGGAAACCCGGACCACACCATCAAGCGATACGGGATAGCCATCGGACCTGCATGACGGTTGTAATCGGCCAGCGTGCGAAAACGATTCCTCAAGCTTTGCTGAATCACATCCTCGACGTGCCGTGCATTCAATTCCAATTGATGGGCGATATGCACGGGTTGCGTCCATGCACGGTGATTGACCAACTGCGGATCGACATCCGCCAGATGCATCATCCATGAAAACTCTTTTCCAAGTCCCTCGGGATCGATCACCGTGACTTGCATCGCTCCAGCGGGTAGCGACGTGATAGCGCGCAGCACCAATTGCCGAACGACACCCTGGGCTTCCGCGCTCGATTCCGGGTCGGAGTCAATCACCAAGCTCCCATGGTGCAAAAGATCGAACAGGATGGGGAACTGCTCTCCCCGGATGGCTTCGGAATTGATTCCAGCCAACGAAGCATCTTTGACAAAGCACGCATCGACTCCGATGCTCCCGACCGGCCAGGCAAGCGATTGCCTTCTTCGAGGCCAATTTCCGTGACTCATTTCCGGGGAATCCCAAGGAGGAAACGCAGCAGCGATCGCCTCACGCTGCTCGCGCACTCGGCTCGTAACTTTTTTTATGCCCTTTTGCCAGCGATGGGTCGCTCGCTCGAGGGAAGCATCGAAAATCTTTCGCAGGGAAGCCAATTCACGCGCATGATTTTGGTCGAATGCCTTTCGTTCTTCCGCTTGCGTGGTCCGTTTGGCGGCAAGGGATTGAGATTCCCGTTGGTCAACACGTTCCATTTCGCTTCGTCTTGATGCAGCGAACTGGTGCCGATTTCGAGCTGCTTCCTCCGCGATCTTTTTCTTGGTCTGCTGATGTTCCGAGTCGATGACAGAGAGTCTCTGTCGATGCCCCTCGGTCAAGACCTGAAGCTCTTGGTTCCCTTCGGCATCGATCTTGGCGAAGGCATTTTGGAAATTTTGTTCAGTCAATTTCCGGCCGCGTTTCAAAAGCGTCTCACTTTCTTTTTCCAGCTCGACGATCGGAGGAAACAGCTTCTTCAGTGCTCGGGACAGCAAGGGCATGGAACCGAGTGATACGACTGTGGGAACGATGATCGCGGCCGAAAGTCCTGCGACACTCCAAATCAGCGCTGGAAACTTCATCGCGAAAGCGACTCCGGCTGCCCCCGCTCCGGACAGGATCCCCAACCCAACAAGAAGTGGATAGCCAACCAGACGCAGAGCGGAATGACGTTGAAGGTCGTCAATTCCTTGAAACATTCGCTGCTTGGTGCTTTCGAACGACTTAGCTACCCCGTCGAGCGTCTCGATCGCAGCGATCTCGCCATCCCGCTCAGGAGTACCATGTGACGTCCAAGAGGCAAGGGTTGGGCTACCCGATTTTAGACCAATCCACTCTCGCACTTCCTGCATGCGTTGACCAAGCCCCCGAGATTCACGCTCGATTTTCGCCAGGGCGGAATCGCGCGATTTGGTGGCTTGCTCTTTGGCCAACTCCATTCTTTTTTTCAGTTGATGCCGAGACTGATCAAACGCATTCAACTCCGCGGCCCGAGCGTTCTTGTACGCGACTCTTTCTTGAGCCAATGCCTCCTTTTCCCGGTTCAGACTGCGTAGCGTATTGAGTTCCGCCGTCTCCAGTTGGGTATCGAGTTGCACATCCCAATGCGTTACGGATTGCTCGATTTCTCGTTGTTGTGCCTGGATCCAATCCCGCAAATACTCTCGGTGCTTCTGTTCGCAAGACTCGATCTTTTGCTGCAAATCCTCGTATCCGGTCGAATGGGTTTCGTTAAGAACACGCCATCGCCCGCTGAGCCCGCGAACTCGTCGACGGTTATCTAGAAACAAATCTCGATCACCAGCCAAAATATCGCATGGATCGACTACGGAAGGAGAGTGCATAAGGTGTTTCCCGTCGCACGAGTAACCAGCGCGGATAGAATACACCGTCGATTATACGTGAGCTTCGCGTTCAACACACGACGCAGACTTACGGCTTCGGGGCCATCGCCGTGAACATTTCGCGAGACATTTGGATTGCCGCTGGTCCCACGAGAACAACGAAAACCCCAGGGAAAATGAACATGACCAGAGGGAAAATCAACTTGACTGCCGTCTTCGCAGCTTTCTCTTCCGCGAGCTGCTGTCGCTTGATCCGCATCGAATCGCTCTGCACACGCAGGGCTTGGGCGACTCCCGTACCGAACTTGTCAGCTTGAATCAGCAGCGATGACAAGGTCCGGAGATCCTCGACGCCGGTCCGGGTTCCCAAGTCCTGAAGTACCGCCTGTCGGGGTCGCCCCATTTGAAGCTGCAGCGTGCTGAGTTGCAGTTCTTCAACAAGCGTTGGATAAATCACCTTCATCTCGTCAGACACTTTGCGGATCGCTTGGTCCAAGCCGAGTCCAGCCTCGACGCTCACAACGAGCAAATCGAGACAGTCGGGTAATGCGAGGATAATTTCCTTTCTCCGTTTGGACCCCAAGAAGCTCAGGATGAATTCAGGAAGAAAGAATCCGATTCCCAATCCGAGGAAAGCACGAAGGAGAAGGGTTCCTGAAAATCCCGCGGTGAATAGCCCAACACCACCTCCGAGCACGAGACCGATCAGGGCGACCATGACTTTCATCGCCAAGAAGTAGTTCGGTGCACTCTCGGACCGGAGACCGGCCTCCGATAACCGTTGACGCAGCTTGCCTACTTCTTCGTTCGTTTTCGGCTGCAAATGCTTCGAAAGAGCGGGAGACGCGGTCTCGAGAATATGGTTGAGGAACTCGGACGTTGCTTCTTTGCGAGACCTCGACTTGCCGCGGAGCCTGTCGCTCAGCACGTCGAGCCGCATTTCTGCATTGCTTCGCTCGTCTTTCTGAGACATTTCCACCGCGAACCACGCAAGGGCCATGACTCCGATGAAAACAGCGGCCATGACCGCATAGTTGGCGAGATTCACAGCCAAAAGGATCGGCTGAAATTGTTCGACTACAAACACGAGTGATGCGTCCATCCGAGTGTCAGACCTTGATATCTATAATCTTTTTGATGGTCCATGCGCCGATCAACTGCAGCACAATTGTTCCTCCGAGCATCCATTTGCCCATTGGATCCGTGAAAAGCTTCATGACGTAATCCCTGTTCGTGAAGAACATCATGAGAAACAGACCGGGTGGCAACGCCAGAAGGACGATACCAGACAGACGGCCTTCCCCAGTCAATGCTTGTATCTGCCCCGCCAACCGGAATCTCGCTCGAATCAAATGGCTAATCTTGTCCAAAATCTCAGCGAGGTCGCCCCCAGTTTGACGTTGCAAAATGACCGCAGTTGCGAAGAACCGCAAGTCGAGGTTGGGAATGCGAGTCGCCATGCTCTCCAACGATTGCTCAAGCGTGACGCCGAGGTTCTGCTCCTCGAAGCATCGTCCGAATTCCCGCGCCAATGGATTGGCCATTTCCTTTGAAATAAGCCCAAACCCAGCCCCGAGCGAGTGACCGGCTTTCAACGAGCGACCAAGCATCTCGAGGGCGTCCGGTAATTGGGCATTAAATCTCGCAATCCGCTTCTTCCCCTTCCACTTCAAATAGAAGATCGGGAGATAGAACATCATGGCACCAGCAGCCGGTGCGAAGAACGGCGATATCGGAGCAAGCAAACAAGCGGCGGTGGTGACAGCTCCGAGCCCGACGCAGATCAGCACCAATTTCTCTACCGAAAGCTTCGAATCCGCCAGCTCCAGAAGACGAGTGATATTGAACTTTTCCGACACCCATTTTCCAAACCCCGACGAGATTGGTTGCAATCCCCCGCGGAGAATCGTGTTGGAACTGTCGACGCGAGTCGACGTCACGTTGGTTTGCGTCAAAGTCGCCAATCGAGCTTCAACTGCATGGTGCGGTTCGGCTCGTAAAGCCACCAACGCGGAACCAACCAACGCAGCGACACTCGCGCCAGCAAATAATGCGATTATGATTTCCATGGGTGTGCCTAAGCCTTCATCATGATCCGTTGTCGGAATGCGCTCGAGGGAAGTCGAACTCCTGCGGCCTCAAGCCT
>Ga0315904_10009038_pt1 | contig 13083 bp, 20 predicted proteins | sample LakEriMetagenome_6_FD_203529 | JGI IMG/M metagenome (GOLD analysis project Ga0315904, IMG submission 203529) | Freshwater fungal communities from buoy surface, Lake Erie, Ohio, United States - Buoy 12 MA120 | ecosystem: Environmental > Aquatic > Freshwater > Lake | place: USA: Lake Erie, Ohio... | reverse complement strand
GGCCATTGATCTGGCCGCATCTATCCCGCGCGGCGGCGGCGGCACCGCATCCACCCCGCAGCCGTGGGACTTAATCGCCCGCGTCGATCCCGACGCCGACCCCGAAGACGAGAACCCTCCGTATCTGGTCACGGTGCGCCCCGGCACGCTTAATGGATTCCTGCCGTCCAACTACGACACAGAAGGCGCAAATGGATCGGTAGATGTTCCATGCCTCGGAACGGGACTTTATTACGCCAAGGCCGTCATCACAACAGACGGGCAAGCCATTACCGATGTTGAGGTCAAAATCGACACAACCGCACCCATCGAACAGCAGCCGCAGCCCTACGCTTTGGAGGAAACCATTGAATACCTTTTTGGCCTGTTTAGCGAAGGGCAAGTCTATCGCGTGATCGGGCCGGGACAAATCACCTTGCGCCCAGAGCAGTGGTTGGTCACGGCGGTTGATCCGCCTGCCGCCCCCGGCGAAGCGCCCTACACAATCTACTACCGACTGATGTGATCCAGTGGACGATTCCAGCCGAGTTTGCTGTTACGAGTTCCGCTGAAAGCGTTGTCACGCAAAGCGCGACCGATACGCAATTTAGCACAAGCAGCACTTACTATTCCAGCGGCAGCACTTCATGGGGGGCAACAGGGCGAACGCAATATCTTTCCAGTTCTTCCTCATCCATTTCGGGAACGGGGCCGGGAGAATCTGACGGCACGGTCATCAATAGCACGTTTAGCACTACGGCCAGCGTGCAAACCAGCACAACAGCAGAAGTGGCGATTAATTTTGTTTCTACGCACAGCTTTGTTGATGACGGTGAGGAGGTGATTTTTGGGCCAACGACTATATGGACAACAACCAAGACGGGAGAAGTTGTTGAATTTACGCAATCGGAAGTTCCGATGACAATTTTTGCTCCGACTTTTGGGCAGGATGCAACCTACGATGGACAGCTTGTTCCGGTCACTTACACCATCGACCGCACGACAAACCTAACAGAAACACAAACCTCGGCGCTTGCCGCCACGGTCATTCAAGCCAACACGCTTAACTGGATTGGCGAGCTTAATTCCTTTCCCGAAATTCTTTATTCAATTCCCGAACCAGCAAACGCATGGAACGGCTTTGAGGATGCAACGGCGATTGCACAAAGCACCACCCGCATGACAATTCAGCCGTCTTTTGTCACGGCGGCAACTCCGGTCAAAAACGCCACGGCAACTACAACATCATCGGTTGCCAATCCAGCCGCCACATGGTCAACGGTCTGGTTCCCCTCGCGCACCACACAAGAGCAAATCACTACCACGACAAGCCTCTTTCGTATTCCCGCTGTCACAGGAACGCGGACGACCAGCGCAACACGAACAACGCAGTCACAGACAACAATTACCGTTTTTCCCGCGCAAACGCTGACATTCGGGCGCACCGGAGGAGCAACGACAAGCTCGGCCACTACCAGCATCGTCACAAGCTACGGCACTGTGAGCCGCATTGTGGATCGCTACGCGGGAACGCTTTTATTTGAAACCACAACGAGCAACACGTTTTCGGCCTCGCGCTACATCACGACCACGGTTGCGGCCACGCTTACGAGCAGCGTTCAAAATGCCAATGCCACGGCCACCGCAGTCGCGGCCACGACTTTCAATTTTGCGGGCAATCAAACCGTTTTTCCCGCCGCGCAAATTAGCGTTCGTCAGAATCTTTTGAACGAAGTCGGATTCAATGTGGGCATTCCTGCGAGAACCAGAATTATCACAACTGGCGCGGTTCTTGGATCGCAGACAGGCCACTATTTCACAGCCGATTTCACCACGATTGCCCAAATGGTCACGCTGGCGCGCGGCGGGTTGGCACTGTATCCAGTGACCTACCCGTGGCTTACGGTGGACGACGACTCAATCACCTACACGACCAGCACAAACCGAACGGACGGCACAGGGACGCAGCCAACCACGAGCAGTGGCATCGTCAGCGTTGGCGGATCTTCGCAGACCCGCACCGAGGGACTAACATTGGGACGCCCCGCGCAGCACGGAGCGCACGAAGTCGGCGCTGGCTGCTCGCTTGTTGATGTTATGCCAGCAGGGGCTTTCCGCGACCGAATCAACACTTCCGTAACAAGCAGCTTCTACGGGCAGGCCACGCTTTACACGGCGGGGGAATCTGCGGACATCCGCTATTGGTCGCCAATTGCGGCTATTACTCCTTTGGAGCTTCGCGGCAATAAGAACATCGTAACGTTCTCGGCAGAGCGCAACGTGGCCGACATTCCGCCCGTCTCGTCTTTGAACGCTTGGTAGCTTGACACCCGCCCCGCCCGCGAGTGTTGGCAATAGCGACATACGCGACCAAATCCTATTTCTGGTGCTGGCCGCAGTTTCTTAGGCGCATCGCCGCCGCTGCTGCACATCATGCCGAGGCGCATTTCATTCTGGCAACGGATGAATCGGACGAGGCCAAGAAAGCCGTAGAAGCCGCCCGCCACGAACTTCCCGAAGGCTGGAAGATCGCGGCCATCACGCTCCCGCTGGATGACGGCGGCACAGAAGGCAAGGACTACAAAGAACCCGCCCAAATGCGGATTGCAGCCCTACAGGGGGCGGCTTTCGCGCTGGCAAGGAAGATCCGGGCAACCGCGCTCTGGTCGGTCGAGGCCGACAACCTTGTGCCGCCCGATGCTTTGCGGGTCGCGGAATGGGCCTTGCAGATGCCATGCGAAGACGGCTCGCCTTACTACTCGGTCGCGGCGGTTTCATACCCTAATGGCTTATTCTTGGGGGGTAACGGGACGCCTCAAAATCCGATCTGCGAAGATTTCAACGAGGCCGAGCGCAAGCTACAGCCCCGCCTCGTCCGCGCTTTGGAGGTCTGCCGAGAGCGGCTGAAAGATTGCAAGGACAAGGACATTGGCGAGCGCGAAAGCAAGCGCCTTGGCCGACTCTATGAGCGGGTAAAAAAATGCCCGCCCGATGGCAACATTTGGGAGGTCACCGCCAAGCACGGCTGGAGGCGGCGCGGGTGGATGGACTTCGCTTACCCCGGTATTGGCAGGGGCGCAATTCTCCCATCCGATTGGTGCGGCCTTGGTTGCACGCTCCTATCGGCGCGGGCTTTGGCTTTGGCAACTTTTGAAGGCTACGACGGGCGCGGGACGCAGGATCTTTTCCTCTGCTGGCATCGCTGGCACCCCAACGGCCTGCGGATTGCGGCCATTCCGCACACAATTTGCGACCATGTAAAGCGAGACGCGAAAGGTGAGATCATCCACCACCGAGCGTTTCACGAAACCGAAGGAGAATACCGGGGCCACTTGCGCCAGCGCCAGCAGCCTTGGATGCCATGTTAGCCGAGCTTCGCCAACTTACCGCCCACCTCGATGAGCGCGGGAGACTCACGGAGATATTCCGCGCAACGGATGACGCGCACGGCTTCGGCCAAGCCTACATCACCACGGCGGCGGCAGGCGTCATTAAGGCATGGCACCGCCACCGGGAGCAGTGGGATCGGTGGTATTGCGTGGCAGGCGCGGCCAAGGTCGGGCTATTCGATGCGACCACAGGCGAGTCGCAGACCGTGATCCTTGCCGCAGACCGTCCGCAGCTTTTGACCATCCCGCCCGGAATCTATCACGGATTCACGCCATGCCACGGCCACCGCGAGGCGGCAATTCTCAATATGCCGTCGCGTCCCTACGATGCCGACAACCCCGACGAGGAACGGGTTGGCCCGCACCACTTTCCGTTTCGGTGGGAAATTGAGTCGCGGTAAGGGCCACGTTGAGCCTTTGACACAGAGGCGAGGGGCAGGAGTCAAGGCCCGTGCGCGTCTATATTAATCTCGACACAAACGAATTTGTAGTCAGCCCTGTGCTGACTCAGCGCGTTTCAACCCTGTATTTCGTGCGCCGCGATACGGTTCCCGTTGAGGTGCAGTTCGTGCGCCAAGGCAGCGTGGTGGAGTTGGGAGCCGGGGCCACGGGTGTTATTGGCCTGAAAACCACTTTTGCCGGGAGCTTTTTGGCTACCGACAGCGCGTGGACAAAAACCGGGACGGGCGCGACAACGATTTACACTTTCGACCTTAACCTCAACACCTCCGCGATGGACGCGCAGTTTTCGCCAGACAACGACACGGCCAGCATCAACGCCAAGATTGAGGTTTCGTGGACAGTCAGCAGCACGACAAGCAGCACGCTCCCGACCACGGCCACGGTTTACAACGACGTTATCCGAGGCGGCGAAGGTGTGCCGACCACTACCGCAGCCGCCTTTGCTTTGCTTCAGGCTCCCGGCGGAACGATTTACCGCTTGTCCGTCGATAATGACGGCGTTGTGACAACTGTTCCTAACTAACCACCATGCGCCACCTCCTCACCATCCTCGCCGCCCTGCTTTTCTGTGCGCCCGCCTTCGGCCAGACGGTAAAGGCGCTATCCTACAACACAAACGGCGTTGTCATTTATTCGTCAACAAACACGCTGACATTCACGAACGCCTTCAAACTTGGCGACGATCTTCTGTTGAGCAACAACATATTCCACTGGGGAACCAATGCGCGCTGGTCGCCAGAGGACAATGTGTTTTCCACTGAGATACAATTCGACTCCACCAACATTGCCGCCGCCACCCGCACCAACCTCGCCCTCGGCGCAACATGGCTCACCAACACCAACGTCACGAATTTTCGGACGGCGATTGGGTTGGGGGCGACGAATGATGTTAATTTTAGCCGTATTGTATTCAATAACGAGTGGCACCTTGCCTCATCTCCAGATGGGGGAGGAATTGAGTTGCGTTGGCCTTTAGGAAATAGCTCAACGGCAATTTCATTTGGAGACAATGCTGTTGGAAAAGGAATTGCTCTTGGAGGATTGACCACAAATGAGATAAATCATTTTTCTTATGGATTTGCGTCATTTAATACAACAGGAGCAGCAAAATCTCGCACCAACTTCGGCCTTGGCGCGACATGGCTCACCAACACCAACGTCACCAACTTTCGCAGCGCGATTGGGGCAGGAACAGTAAATGAAGGGGGAGAGCCAACTTTTCAAAGTATTACACTCAGCGACTCACCAGACACTTTGTATCTGAATGCAAATGCAGCCACCACCCGCTCCAACCTAGGATTAGGCGGGAACAACATCGTCACTTTCGCTGGCCTGACCAACAACGGCGACATAACGATCAACCAGACCACCGCGACCAACGGCCTCCTCTTCATCCGCCGCACGAACAACGAACCCTTCCTCGGCCTTGCGAACCTCATCGCCAGCAACAACACGACGATTAGCAACGAAACACTGTTCCGAGTCGGTGTAGCCGAAGCGACCAACAAGGCCGCACAATTCGGCTTCCGCGCCACCAACACCAACGGCAACGGCGTTGCAGTGTTCTCGGTGTTTGGGTTTAACGCATTGATGATGGTCGGCGCGGACGCCTCGACCAATGCCGTGATCTACAGCGGCGGCGGAACAAACAACCAGGTGATGACTCTCATCCGCGACGGTGCCACGGAGTTTGCGCGGCCCCTGCGCTTTTCTACCAACGCCTCAACACGCCCTGCCACCAACGCCCCGGCAAACACGACCAACGTAGCCGCATGGGTCGAAATGCGGATCGGCACGAACAGCTACCGAGTCCCGCTTTACCAATGATCCACGAGCTTTCAGACTTTTTCACCCGCCCAACCGTGGCCCTTGCTTCGTCCATCGGCTCAGTGGTCGTTTCGCTTTTGCCGCACCTTGAGAGCGGTATGCGCCTCGGAACCCTTGGCGCAGGGCTTTGCATCGCGCTGCTTGCGCTGCGGAAAGCGTGGAGGGACAGACACAAGTGAGCGCATCCTGCGATTGCTGCAACACCGCCGACCTTTGCATTGCACAGGGGGCTACATTTTCGCGCGTCATCCGCTGGAAGGCAGACGGCGACGAGGTGAATCTGACGGGCTACACGGCGCGGATGCAGCTGCGCCCCACCGCAGCCAGCGCCACGACGACCCTTGCGCTCACAACGGAGAATGGCCGCATCACCCTCGGTGGCACGGCTGGCACGATCACGTTGTCGATTTCCGCGACAGACACCGCCGCGATCACGGCAGGCCGCTACGTTTACGATCTGGAATTAGTATCCGCAGGCGGCATCGTCACACGCTTGTTGCAGGGCATTGTGACCGTATCCGCCAACGTCACCCGATAACGCTATGGCCGACGAGATCATCATCGAAACGACCAGCGTCGAAGTCATCGAAGTTGGCGTCCCCGGCCCCCAAGGCCCAGCGGGCGCGGCTGGCACAGGGCTGGAAACGCTGACCACGCAAGGCGACACGCTTTACCGTGGCGCTTCCACAGGCGAGCGGTTGCCCATCGGCACGACGGGACAAGTCCTAAAGGTCTCGGCGCAGGGCATTCCTGCTTGGGCCAACGAGTCGGGCGCGGTCACCTCGGTCAATGGCGAGACAGGAGCAGTCACGCTGGACGCCGCCGATGTCGGAGCCGCAGCAACCAATCACTCGCACCAGCCGGGGGCCATCTATTGCGATGCCGTCGATGTCGCAGACACAACTCTGAGCAGCGGCGAGCCGAACGGAATCTATTTCCGCAACGGCAGCGACAACGGCAAGGCGATTTACAAATCCGCGCAGGGCTATGCGATTTGGTGGGATGACGGCGAAGAAGAGTGGGTGCTTGGCAACGGGCCGCAAACGGCAAAATACTACATCGGAACGGGCGACACGACCTATCCGTGGGAGGCCACAAGTTGGGCGCTTGGGCCGCAAGGCAGCGGCGAAACTCCTGTGGTCGATCAGGCGCTTTTGTCGAACTTCCAGCGCAACGCCGCGCAGGACGCCGTTTCTACGCGCACGCCGAAAACTGGCAACGCTTCTTCGACTGAGGTTGTGCTTGGGTCGGACACTCGTTTGACCAACGCCAGAACACCTACGGCGCACACTCACACCGTTTCGGACATTACGAATTTCCCCGCCATCCCCACCGCCTCCACCGCCACCCCCTCCGCCCTCGGAGTAGCCGCCGCAGGCACAGCCACTGCCTACGCACGGGAAGACCACGTTCACGCCATGCCGTCAGCCTCGGACGTAGGTGCTGCGCCCGCCACAAACATCGAACAAACCGCAATCAACAGCGAACTTGGCAACAACGATTTATCCGAAGACATTGACTACATCAACGGCATCGTTTCTGGCCTCGGCACCGCCGCCACCTCCGACACCACAGACTTCGCCGCCGCGACTCACGCGGCCAGCCATGCGGCTTCGGGCAGTGATCCTGTTTTTAATCAGGACCTTAATACTTCGGACAACGTGACCTTCAACGAGGTGACCACCGACAACAATCTTATTGTTGGAGGCGATTTGACCATTAATAACGCGCTCGTTGTAGGAACTAATGGCGTTTTGTTTCAAAGCACCACAAGCAATACAACACTAACAACTTTGGCTACGGCGCAAAGGGTGGTAAGTCTGCCAGACGCCTCTGGCACCATTGCCCTTGCAGGAGACGCCCCAGCCTCCCACGCCCACGGCAACCTAACCGCCGACGGCAAAGTCGGCTCCACTTCTGGCCTCCCCGTAGTCACCACCACCGCAGGCGCAGTCACGACTCTCGCGCTCGGCACGGCAGGGCAGATTCTTCGCACCAAGTCGGATCTTTCGGGCGTCGAGTTTGCTGATCCCGCAGCCAGCGGCGTCACAGGCGCAGCGACCTCGGCCTCGGATGTCCTCGGCGTCAGCGGGGCGAACATCACGGGCGTGGATGCCAATGCGGATCGCATTGTGTTCTGGGACGATTCGGCTTCGGCGCTTAAGTATCTGGAAGCGGGCAGCGGGCTTTCGATTAGCGGGACAACGATGACTGTCACCGCGACAGGAGGGGCGACGAACCTCTGGATTCCCGCCTCGGCCCTCGTCCCGCGCACAACCAACGGCTGCGGCGTGGACTCAGTTGAGATCGGATCGACCAATAGGGTCAACCTCGACCAAGCACTTTTCGACACCGGGGCAGAGGAATTTGCACAGGCGTTGGTCGTTATGCCATCGAACTATAACAACTCGACCGTCAGCGCCCGATTCTACTGGAGTGCATCTTCGGGATCGGGCGGGGTCGCGTGGGGCATCAGTGGCCGTGCATACGGCGACGATGACCCGATCGACGCGGCCAGCGGCACACGGGTTGTCGTGGCAGATACATTTATCGCGGCCAACGATGTCCATGTTACGAGCGCAACGAGCGCCGTGACCATTGCTGGAACACCCGCAGCCAACAAAGCGGTCAACTTTCAGATCGTGCGCGAGGTTGGCAATGCCTCCGACACCCTCGGCGTGGACGCCCGGCTCCTGGGCGTGGAGATCATCTTCAACTAATGAGAGCGCGGCACAGACATTTCAATGCGCGAGACGCTGGGGCAACTGGTGTCTATGACAGTCGCTATATCTCTGGCCTTGCAGACGGCGCAGGCGTCGATACTTGGACTTCGCGCACGGGAAGCAACAACATCAGTCAAAGCAACTCTTCCAATCGCCCGACCTACGAAACCAACGAAATCAACGGCAATCCATCGGTGTATTGGGACGGAGGGGCCAACGACGAACTGACCTTTGCTTCGGAACTGTCCTACTCCAACACCAGCATTGTCACTGTGTATAAAAACGAGGACGCAACCAATGGTTCAATTGTGTTTGCCCGCAATAACAGTGCGAACGATTACTTTTATTTCACCACAAACACAGTGCAATTTCAAAACAGCGTTACGTCAACGCGGACGCACAATTTGGGCAATGTGTTTTTGATTGGCAGTGGAATCGACATCGGCAACTCAAGTCTAACGGCATTTGCCAACGGGACTGCTGGAACAACAACTACCAGTAACGGCCTATTCATCTACACGGGTATTGGTAAATACGGCGCCAGCACTGCGGCCAATACTCAAGGTCATCTCGGCTTGGCGATTATAGCGAATGTCGCTTGGGATGCTCCGCTGCGGCGGCGCATTGAACACGCCGCCGCCTTCTCCTTCAAAATCGCTTGCAATTAAGCCATGACCACTTACCTCATCCTCGACGGCCAACTCCGCGCCGAAACTGACGAAGCCGCGATTGCCAACCTTCGGCGCAAGGGCTGGGTAGATGCGCCCGCGAAGCCGAGCGATGATGCACAATGGCAAGACGGCGCGTGGATCGTGCCGCCCGCGCCGACCTACTCGCCCGAAGCATGGACAAGCCAGCACTTCACGGCCATGCAAGTTTCCGCCCTCCAGCGTTTTGAATTTGCCTTACTCCAAGCAGGGAAGCCGCTTGGCCCATTGATGACCGCGCTGAAAGCGTGGATGGAGGGGATGCTTGTTGCCAGCGTTGACCCGACACCGCGCACGTTTCCCGCGCCACCGTGCAGCTACGAGGCTGCGAGCGCGGAGGCTGTGGCCGCATTGCAATCTTAATTCCCTCCCGGCGCTTCGGCTATGGGACGCAGGGCCGCTCCTCACCGGGCGGCTCTCGCATTTTCTGACCGCGAATAGCGAACAGGGCAGGCTTTGACACCCCGCCGGGGGCATGAACTGGAAGACATCGGCAACGGGCGTCCTTGGCGCACTCATTTCAATTCTCACGATTGCCAAGGCAGTGCTATCGGGCCAGCCGTTCGACCCTGCGCTTGTGACCGGGGTTATCACGGGCCTCGGTCTAATCTTCGCCGCTGACGCCAAGAAGTAATGCGCCTCGTCCTAATGGCGCTGGCGTTGCTGCTCACGGGCTGCGAGGGGATGAAGCTGGGCGCGGGCTACAACTTCGACGCGAAGCAGTTGTTTATTAACATCGAGAAGCCGCTTGAGAGCGGCCTCAAAAAGTGAACTTGCTGCAATGGTTGAAAGTCTCATTCGCGGCATTAAGTCATGGCCGCAAGCCGACCTCCGCGCCGTCGCCCTTGCCCTCGTCAAGCGCCTCGACATCTCTGACCTTGCCGAAGTCCTTGCCGCCGCGCACCAGCGCATCCACAGCGAAGCCGAAAAGCGCAAAAAAGTATCCCGAAAAGATACTAAATAGCCCGAACGTCACGAAAGGCAGGCGCATCACGCCAAAGGCCATCGTCCTGCATCACACCGCAGGCTCCTACGCTGGCTCAGTCGCATGGTGCGCCGATCCCGCCTCTCGCGTTTCGTATCACTGCATCGTGGCGAAGGACGGACGCCGCACCGTCTTGGCCGATCCCGACGAACGTGCTTGGCACGCTGGCAAATCGTCCTGGCGCGGCAGGCGTGACCTTAACTCATGGAGCGTCGGCGCGGCCTTCGAGGGCGACACATACGAGCGCGAGTTAGGCGAGGCCGAGATGGCGAGCATGGCCGACTATTTGCTGCCGATCATGCAACGCTACGGCCTCACGCTGGCTGATGTGACCGACCACCGCACCGTCTCACCGGGGCGGAAGGACGATCTTGCGCCGAGAGAATTGGCGCGGTTCAAGGCGTATCTGGCGCAGCGGTTGGCTTAATAAAGGCAAGGGGCGAAAACTTTAATATGAAAGGAGGACAACCATGCACCGATCAAGCGACAGCGGCCTTGTTTATGGGCCTTACGGCGCGGTTGGCTACGTCGAGCGAGGCGGCGCGAGGCAGTCTGCGGACTACTTCACGCGGTTTCGTTCATTCGTGCGCCGCGTCATGTCTATTTTTCTTTAGAATTTAGACACGTTGGCGGCGATGTGTTTAGCGCATCGACATATCCCGTCACAGTGACGGGATTAGCGCAACGCCGCCCACATGAACCCGCCATTCGCGCAGGCATAGAACAGGAACGCCACGGCCAGCGGGCCGTTGCCTTGCTGCCAGAATCCGAAAGCAACCCACAGATAACAGACTGTGGTGATGGCGAGAGGGATGAGGGTCATGCCGCCTTGTGCCTGCCAATGCTGATCTTGCCGTTGTTATACTTCGCCGCCCACCTCGTCACGACAGACACAATGCGTTCGTGGTCGCGGATGTGCGTTTCGTCCACGCAAGGCATGGTTACATGGGCGATTTCGTGGGCGACGATGCCGAGCAGATTGGACTTAATCGCCGCAGGGTGAAGGAACACGGTCTTGCGCTTGTAGTGCGCCATCCCTTCACAAAGCTCTTTGTCGGGTGGCCGCTGAATCCGCACCGTCCACCAAACGCCATCGACCTTGAAGCGCATCAAGGGTGGCCGCTTCTTGCGCCGAGGTTGGGCCTTGGCGCGCTTTTTCATTTCAAGCGGTAGTGCTTATGCGGCAACACGCGACTGCCGCGCTGAACCCGATAGCTGGCCGTCTCGCAGCGTCCTTCGCGTGCGGCGGCGGCAAGCAGTTTGAATGTGTGCGATTCCGATTTTCCAAGGAGCTTGGCTACTTCATCCATCCGCAGCCATCCGGGCGGCACTTCGTCGGCGGTGGCGCTGGTGGCGAGGGCCGCGCACCAGCGGGCGAGGTCGGGGTCGGACTTGGTGGTAGTGCGCTTCATAGCGGAAGGCGGTAGTGGGGGGAAAGCGTCACAAGATTGACCACGCAGGCGTTATCGCTTGCCTCGCCGTAAGCGAACCCGTGCGCCCATCCGAGCGTTTGCCGCCGTCCTTTTGCGTAGCCAACGGAAAGATCAATGCCGCAGCCAATGTTGTAGCCGACTACGGGCCGCTGGCAGCGCCCTTGCTCCTGCGCGACTCGGTGCGTATGCCCAAACACGCAAGACATTCCGAGGGCTTCGGCGTGATCGCGAGCCGCGCTGACGTTGTAAAGTGTGCCGTGCAGAAACAGCGTATCGCCAAGTTGCGTGCAAGCCTCCGGGCGCAATCCCGCATACGGAACGACCTTGGCTTTCATTTCCTTTGCGGCGTCATCAATCCGCGCAAGGACTTGTCCCGCTGCGTAGCTGACTACGGCGTTGCCGCTATGCGCGAGGCCGCAAAGCCTGTCCTCATGGTTGCCCAAGTGGATCGTGGTCGGCTCCAACTCGCGCAGGAATGAAAGGCCCGCGAGAAGGTCATCTGCCATCGACTCGGCGCGGTCGGGATCGTCGGCGTCCCGTCTTGCTCCTGCCCGGAGCGCAGCCATATCTACAAAGTCGCCAAGGTGCAGGACGATTTGCGGAGCGTATGCCTTACGAAACGCAAGCATTGCCTTTGTCGCTCTCGGATCGGCAAGATGCCCGTGAGTGCAACTGACCGCCATCCAGCGTTTCCAGCGTCTTGTGATTGTCGCCACGCAAGGGCGGCGGGAGTGTCAAAGCCTATGACAAATCGTAACCCAAAAGTAACCACTTCCCGTTTGCTCAATATGGAAGCGCGTTAATCATTTTCCTCTGTCCGCGACGGACTCAAAATCCGTTTCCCGCAAGGGAGTGTGGGTTCGACCCCCTCCGCCGGCAGATTTTAACCCCCTGATTTTCAGGGGGTTAAGTTTTTAGGAGGGCGTAAAGTAACCAGTTTGAAACCACGCCCCTTGGGGCAAAAGTTGTCAATCTTTGCTAAATGTGATACCCTTTCCCTGCTCATTACCAATGCTATGAACTACCGAAAACCGGACGGAGAAAAGGCCGTGCCGACAGGGATTTCCCTGCCGCGCGATCTCATTGAAGATGCCAAGGCTCACGCCAAGGCGGGGGGTTACGGCGGGTTAAGCGGCTTAACGCGCCACCTACTTACCCGTTACTTGGCACAGGCAGCAAAGTCTGCGGAGGGCGCAAGCAAGAAGGCCAAAACCAAAGGCCAGAAGGAGGTAAAGCGAGGCTTTAAGAAAGCAACCGGACGCCACTAACAAAGGAAGCGCATTTTTCATGTTCGTCATTCATGGGGTTTTACTTGGCGGCGTAGGACATCCGCTGTTCTACCCCCCCCCCCCGCAAGCAACAATGAATAAAAAATGAATAGCGAGACGGTCAGAGTTGGCGGTATGTCCTGCCGCCTCTGGCAATCCTCGGATGGTCGATGGAAATGGCACTCGCGCAGGGGCGGCAGGCGGGTTCTCAATGCAGCGGCGGATTTGACCAAGGCCAAGGCTAAGGCCAAGCAACAACTTGCCCTGCTGCGGGACGGGCGCAGCCAGTTAGGCAATCTCGATCCCGCTC
>Ga0315904_10009037_pt1 | contig 13083 bp, 10 predicted proteins | sample LakEriMetagenome_6_FD_203529 | JGI IMG/M metagenome (GOLD analysis project Ga0315904, IMG submission 203529) | Freshwater fungal communities from buoy surface, Lake Erie, Ohio, United States - Buoy 12 MA120 | ecosystem: Environmental > Aquatic > Freshwater > Lake | place: USA: Lake Erie, Ohio... | reverse complement strand
ACGGGCTGCTCGTTTGGGGGCTACCATGCCGTCAACTTTGCCCTTCGCCACCCCGATGTCGTGAGCCACTGCGTGAGCATGGGCGGTGCCTACGACATGACGAGCTTTGTGGGCGACTACCGTGGCGAGGATTTTTACTTCCACCAGCCCTTGATGTATCTCCCCCAGGACGATGATGGCTGGTACTGGGAGCGCTACCAGCAGCTAACCTTGATTCTGGCAACGGGAGAGAACGATATCTGCCGCAACGATAATATACGCCTTAGTGGGGTACTTAGTGCTCGCTCCATTCCTCACAAGCTCGATGTCTGGGGCGATAGCACGGGTCATGACTGGCCTTGGTGGCAACAGATGGCCCGAACGTACTTTTAGGAGACGCGATATAATGCAGGTTTCATGCGCCGCCCTCTCCTGACAGCGACTCTTCTTCGTCGCGCTAAAATTGCAGAAGCTACCGACCGGACGATCCTAGATAAGGCCCGCAACTTACTGTGGCGCGGTCGGTGTCAGGTTGAGGAGAGCTCTCCCACAGAAGCAACGATGCTCGTGGAGGCAGGGCCACACGATAAAGCGCGGGTGCGGCTAGAGATTCTTGAAGAGGGGAGTATCGCCTGCGACTGTACCTGCCCTCTGTTTACCGGAGAGCGCCCCTGTCTGCACATTGCCACGGCGGCGATGGGACTGGAGCAGTACTTAACGTCTAATCCCCCACAGACCTGGGAGACACGCCTCCAGAGCGTCTTGGGAAGCGATGCCACTGCCACCAAGGCCAAGCGCCCCCCGCGCCTGCTCGCGTTCTCGCTCCAGCCCTCCTACCGAAACTGGCAGCTTATCCCCTACGCGATCCCACAGAGTGCACTCGGGGGTATCCTCGACCACGCAGATCATGCCGCGCTCGCCAAGCAGCTTAAAGACGAAGGCGGGCGTAACTGGCGCATGCGTAATGTGGATAGTGAGCAGCTCGAAAATGCCTCACAGGAGCTCAAGCTCGCCGTTCGCCTCGCCACCACGCAGGCCTCGTACTACAACTACTATAGCGCGGAGTCGTCGCAATTGCACTCCCTCCTGGCCCTCTTGGGAGAGGCGCTTGTCTTCACCGGCACCGATGCACTTCCCTTCCAGCACCATGTCAAGGTCAAGCCCGGGGCAGGCAGCGTGGCGCTGCACCTGAGCAACAACCCCGATGGGAGCATGATCCTCGGGCCGCGCCTGCTGATCGAGGGTGAGCCCGTGACTGTCAAGCGCCCGGAGATGGTGCTAAAAGATCCGCTCTGGCTCAAGCTGGACAGCCAGCTGGTGGGCTTTGGCTCCGTTCCCAAGTCGCTGGTGACGCTCTTGGAGAGCGAGCCGGTCGTGGTTCCTGTGGAAGAGGTTCCCTATTTCCGCAGTGAGTATCTCCCGCGTGCCGCGGAGCGCCTGCCTCTCACCGGCGAGGGGCTCTTTGGCGACGAAGTGCGGGGGGTGGCCCCACAGTGCCGCCTCTATCTGAGCGAGCGGGAAAAAGAGCTAGTCGCCCAGCTTCGCTTCGGCTACGGCGAGACAGAGCTGGCCTGGCGCAAAGAATCGTCCCCAACCATGCTCCAATACAACGAGGCAACGGGCCTTTTAGACCGGGTCTACCGCGATACAAGTGCGGAGATCACGGCCTACGATGCCCTGCTCACGCACGGTCTGAAGCGCGGCAACGAGGCGGGCGAGTTTACCCTCCGTGCCCGCCTCACTCCCGTAGATTTTTTGCTCCACCACCTGCCACGCCTCGTCGAGGAGAGCTTTGTGATCTTTGGCGAGGAGGCGCTCAGTAGCATCAAGGTCAACCGGAGCAAGCCGACTCTCTCGTTTAATGTCACCAGCGGAATTGACTGGTTCGATGTCGAGGGCCTCGTTGAGTTTGGGGACACGCATGCCAGCCTTAAAGAGCTGCGCCGGGCGATTAAGAAAAAAGAGCGCTACGTCAAGCTAGCCGACGGCTCGGTAGGGATGATCCCCGATGACTGGATCGAGCGGTTCCGGCATGTCTTTGCGCTGGCAGGTGAGCCCAAAGACACCGATGCCCTGCGCCTCTCGCCCCTCCATGCACTACTCTTCGAGCAAGCCATCACCGACAGCGACGGCGACGCGCAGGCCGACGAAGAGTTTGAGCGCAAGAAACGCAAGCTGCGGCAGTTTGAGAAAGTGGACGAGACTCCTCTGCCCGCTTCTCTCGATGGTGTTCTGCGCCCCTACCAAAAAGCGGGCTACGACTGGCTGCATTTTCTGAAAAACAGTGGCTTTGGTGGCTGCCTCGCCGATGACATGGGAACGGGAAAGACTCTCGCGGCGCTGGCTCTCCTTCTCTCCGTGCAGGGCCAGAGCAAGAAAGCCAGCCTGCTGGTGGTGCCGCGCTCGCTGGTCTTCAACTGGGAGCGGGAGGCAGAAAAGTTCGCACCGGGCCTGAAGCTGCACCGCTACGACGACAGCAGCCGCGTGGAAGATACCAAAGCCTTTGATGGCAACGACCTCATTATTACCACCTACGGGATTCTGCTACGCGATATCGAGAAGCTCAGCAAGTACCCCTTCTTCTACGCGATCCTAGACGAAGCCCAGGCCATTAAAAACCCGCTTGCCCAGACCAGCCGCGCCTCGCGCTTGCTCAAGGCTGAGCACCGCCTGACCCTGACAGGTACGCCTATCGAGAATGGCACTGCCGAGCTCTGGAGCCAGTTTGCGTTTCTGAATCCGGGCCTGCTCGGCGGCATCGAGGTCTTTAAGGAGAACTTTCTCGCCCCGATTGAGCGCGGCAAGGATGAAAACGCGGCCTCAGCGCTCCGGGCTCTCACGCGTCCCTTTCTCCTGCGTCGCACCAAGGCCCAAGTCGCCACGGACCTGCCGCCCCGCACTGAGCGCATTATCACCGTCGAGCTAGAAGCCCCCCAGCGCAAGCTCTACGAGCAAACCCGCGATAAGTACCGTGCCCAGATCTTAGGCATCCTCGATAGTGAGGGCAGCTCCAATGCCCAGCTCCGGGTGCTCGAAGGGCTCCTGCGCCTGCGCCAGATCTGCTGCGACCCGCGCCTGATGGAGCCCACGACCAAGGTCGGCTCGGCGAAGCTGGAGGCGATCTTAGAGACGATGGAGACACTCCGTGCGGAGGGCCACAAGGCGCTGATCTTCTCGCAGTTCACGCAGATGCTGGGGCTGCTCAAAAACGAGCTGGACGCAAAATCTGTCCCCTATCTCTATTTAGATGGCCGCACCAAAGACCGTCAGGGCCGTGTGGATCAGTTCCAGGCTGACGAAAACATTCCGTTTTTCCTGATCTCTCTCAAGGCAGGCGGCGTCGGTTTGAACTTAACGGCGGCGGACTACGTGATCCACATTGACCCGTGGTGGAACCCCGCCGTCGAGCAGCAGGCATCGGATCGCACGCACCGAATCGGCCAGACCAAGCCCGTCTTTGTCTACAAGTTCCTCGCCCGCGACACGGTGGAAGAGAAGATCGTCTTGCTACAGGAGAAGAAAAAGGCTCTCGTGGACTCGATCATCCAGACCGAGCAGAGCCTCTTCAAGTCCCTCACCCGCGACGACATCTCGGCGCTGTTTTCATAACAGGCTCATCGGGTCGAGATCTATCGTCATCCCGGATCGGTCGGAGCTGGTGAGGGAGAGCAGGCCACGGCGCAGATAGGTGCGCAGTGCCTCACCGTCGGTGCACTTGAGCAAGAGATGCCAGCGGTACTTTCCCTTGAGGCGTGAGAGCGGGCACGGCGCGGGGCCGAGGACTTTGAGGCCGTCGCAGTCCTCTAAGCGATTGGCAAGAGCACGCAGGCGCACTTCTGGCAGGCGCTCGTCTTCGTCGGTGGCGATGATATTGGCGAGCCTTGCAAACGGCGGGTAGCCCAGCTCCTCTCGAAAGACGATCTCGCGCTTGTAGAAAAGCTCGTAGTCGTGCTCGGCGGCGGCGGTGATGGACTCGTGCTCCGGGTTGAAGCTCTGCACCACCACATGGCCCGGCTTGCGCCCACGCCCCGCACGGCCCGCGACTTGGGTCAGGAGCTGGAAGGCACGCTCACTGGCACGAAAATCGGGCAGGTTGAGCGCGGTATCGGCGGAGATCACACCCACCAGCGTGACGCCCGCAAAGTCTAGGCCCTTGGCGACCATCTGTGTCCCGATCAGAATGTCCGCCTCGCCTGCACGGAACTGGCGCAGCATCTTCATGTGGGCGTTTTTCTCTTGGGTCGTGTCCCGGTCCATGCGAATCACCCGCGCAGTAGGAAATGCCTTCTTGATCTCCTCCTCGATCTTCTCCGTGCCAATGCCAAACGGGCGAAGTCTATTCCCGTTGCAGTTGGGGCACATATCCGGGGCGGGACGCTCGTAGTTGCAGTGGTGGCAGACCAGCTTGGCGGCGCGCTGATGGTAGGTCAGCGAGACCTCGCAGTCCGGGCAGCGGGTGGTGTAGCCACAGTCGCGGCAGAGCAGAAACATCGAGAAGCCGCGCCGGTTGAGAAAGAGAATGGTCTGCTCGTGCTTTTCCAGGCGCTCGGTGATTCCTTCCAGCAGCGGCTGGGCAAAGAGCGCGGGCTGGTTCTTCTTAAAGCCCTCGCGCAGATCGACAATCTCGACGGAGGGCAGAGGCCGCGAGAGCGCCCTCTCTCGCAAGGGCAGAAACCCGTACTCGCCTTTTTCGGCCTTGTAGAATGTCTCCACCGACGGTGTCGCGGAGCCGAGAATCACGGTCGCGCCCGTGGCTCTGGCCCGCGCAATCGCCACTTCCCGCGCGTGGTAGCGAGGCGCGGGCTGGTCTTGCTTGTAGCTGCTCTCGTGCTCTTCGTCCACCACGATCAGCCCGACATTGGGCAGCGGGCAGAAAATCGCCGAGCGCGCCCCGACCACCACATCGGCCTCGCCACGCGCAATCCGCTGCCACTCGTCGCGCCGCTCGCCCAGGGAGAGATTGGAGTGCAGCACCGCAACCCGATCGCCAATTCGCGAGCGAAAGCTATCCACCACCTGAGCCGTGAGCGCGATCTCCGGCACCAGCACCAGCGCGGTTCGTCCACGGCGGCGCGTCTCGGCAATCGCACGCAGATAAACCTCCGTCTTGCCAGAGCCCGTGACCCCGTAGAGGAGCGCGACATTGTGCGCCCGAGAGTCCAGCCGTTTTTTTATCTCTTCCAGCGCGATTTTTTGCTCGGGCATGAGCTCGGGGGCGACCACGGCGCTAGTGCTGAGTGAGTAAGGCCGTCGCCGCTCAGTGAGCACTTCGATGGAGATCAGCTCATCGGCTTCGAGTTTTTTGAGCGCCGCCGCCGAGACGCCCGCCTCGGCAATGAGCTTGCTGACCGGCAGTGGCCCACCGCCCGCACTGGAGAGCGCCCGCAAAAGCTTTGCCTGCGCAGGAGCTTTCGCCTCACGGGCCTTTGCCGCGTCCTCGGCATCGTCCCAGACTACCAAGAGTCGGGCGGCCTTTACTCGCTTGGCCCCCGTGCGCGGCGGCTCCACCGTCCAGATATCGCGCAGGAGATTGCGCTCCCGCAGCAGCTTCACCGGCGAGTCCACGCGGCTCGCCACTAATTCCGCTAATTCTTCTAAAGTCGCCGCCTCACTCGGGCAGCCTGCCAGCGTCTCGATCACCAGACGATGCGAGGCAGTCGTCACCTCGGGGAGCTTCTCTTCCCAGCCCGGCACCAGCTGCACCCGGCGGATCAGATGCGCGGCCTGCGAGTCGGGGATGACGGAGCGCACGGCAGTGGCGAGATCGCAGAAATACTCCCGCGCCATCCACTGCGCCGTCTGGAGCACGGCCTTCGGAAGGCTCGCTCCGTCGCCCAGAACTTTCGCCTTGATCGGCTTGATCACCCCCGGATCGAGCCCCTCCGGCGGCGCGTCCTCCCGGCTCATCACATAGCCAATGGCCTCTTGACGGCCAAAAGGCACCACCACGCAGTCCCCCACCGTCAGCTCATCCAGCTCCTCCGGAACCCGGTAGGTCAGCGGCTGCTTGATTCCAGGGGCTTCGACATTCACGACAAGAGAGGCATACACGAGGGCTAGGCCGCCCGTTGTAGCGCGTAGGGCTGAATCAGAATCTCCGCCGGAAGTCCGAGGCCTGTGTGCAAGCGCCGGATCATCTCCACGCTCAGGGGACGGCGGCGGTTCAGCACCTCAGCGACCCGGCCACGTGCCCCGATAAATGGCTCTAGGTCACGGCGTGTTAGCCCTCGGCTCTCCATCCAGTACTCAATCGCATCCACGGGATCGGGCGGCAGGATGGGAAAGTGCTTCCGCTCATAGGCCTCGACCAGCGTCACCAGAACCTCTAAGCGATCCCCCTCAGGAGTGCCTGGCGTAGCATCGAAGAGCCCCTCAATCTCAGTGAGAGTCTCACGATAAATGGTGTCGTTATGGATAGGTCGAATGCTCATTTCGCGACGTCGCGAGTGTATCCCGATCCCGTTTTGGATGCAAGGCGATTTTACGGGATCCTTCCCAACATGAACTTAATCCCTGATGTACCCCGTGCTGTCCAAGTCTGCATTGGTTTTTCCCCATCTGCAGAAGCCCTCGCACGCACCCAGAGCGTTGGCGTCTCCGTCACACCTGCCGCCTGCGCCGCTGCTCGCATCGCTGCAACGCGCTGTGATGCTTCCTGGCTCGCCTTGGAATAAATACGACTGCCCACCGGGGGGCCGCCTCCACTTTGAAGCCCGTCCATCAGCCGCCAGAAATTTTTCGCATCGTTGCCAGTCTCTATCAGGTTTACCCACTCCGGTGCATGGGGACGAATCCCTGGCATAGGTACATGGCAAATCCCTAGACGAAGCAAGGTTGTCTTTTTCAAGAGAGGATAGACTTCTTTGCAGCTGGGACACTCCGGATCGGAGAAGAGAATTGCCTCATAGCGCTGCTTCTTTTTTGTGGCTTGCACATCCGACTCACGCCAGAACTTGATGGTGTCGGCCACTTTCTGGAACATCTCATCGGAGAGCACTTTATCTGACTTCGTGCCCTGCGAGAGAGTCTGGACTTGCGTTTGATGAGGCCGATTTTTATAGGCCACAAACCCACATCCTAATCCAACTCCAATGCAGGCCGCCAGTCCGTAGCGCAGGGCTGGTGTAGGACGACTGCGCTTTTGCTGTGGTGCGGCTTGGCTCAAACGAGCACGAAGCGTCGGGGGAAGCGTGGCATCAGCGTGCCAGCTTTGGGTTGTCTCGTCGAGATTCACAGGGTTCATCGAAGATCCTCCTCGGACAGTAGGGTTCGCAGGCGCAGGATCGCCTCGTGGACGCGGCTCTGGACGGTTCCTTGTGGGACACCGAGCACCGCGGCAGCTTCTTTGTGGGTGAGCCCCTCGGCCTTTACTAATATAAACGCCTCACGCTGGGCTTCGGAGAGCTGCGCGACGGCGGCATCGAGACTGAGGCGCGTGAGATGAGCGCTGATCGCATTGCCGGGTGCGGTATCGGTTTCAAGAAGCGGCAAGGCTTGCGGAGGTGCACTTCGGAGCCGCTTGCGCCAGCAGTTGAGTGCCACGGCGTGCAGGAAAGTTGCCAGTTTGGCGCGCCCCGCAAACCGTGGCCGACTCTGAAACGCCGCGATCAGCGCCTCTTGAGTCAGGTCTTCCGCATCCGCATAGCAGCCCCCGCAGAGCCGCAAGCTCAGGCGAAAGATTCGGTCTCCATGATTATCGAGCCAGCGCTCCCAGTTTTTATCCACGCTGGTTAGTTCCCTTTTTCCACTATTTTGTTGGATAATAGACGCATGAAATTTACGGTTTTTACCAAGCCCTACAAAGATGAGATTCCGGCACTTGGCAAGCGCGTCGCAGCGCTGGGCGTGGAGGGCATTGAGCTGCCCGTGCGTCCTGGCTATCCGGTGACGATGGACAATGCGGCTATCGAGCTTCCCAAGGCTGCAAAAACTCTGCGCGAGGAGTCGGGGATTAGTATTGAGAGCATTGCGCCCAACTTTACGAGTGACGGTGCGGAGCTGACTCCCCGGCTCTTTGAGGCGTGTGGCAAGGCGGGGATTCCGATCATACGGGTCTGCCCGACGCCACGTGAGGGCGAGAGCTACCCCGATGCCGAGAAGCGCTGGCAGAAGCTCTTTCTCGGGATGGTTCCCGCGCTGGAGAGCCATAACGTGGCGATTGGCATTCAGAACCACTCGGGGCGCAATGTTCCGGTTCATGCCTTTGGCCTGCGCTCGCTGCTGGCACCGCTGCCCGCCAAGTCCATTGGGGCGGTCTGGGACGCGGCGCACAATGCGCTAGAGGGCGAGAGCGCGGGCTTTGCGCTGGAGCTGATCTACGGGCCGTACTTTAAGATGCTCAACCTCAAGAACGGCTACAAGAAACGCAGCGATGATGGCAAGTGGAAAACTTTCTGGTGCAAGGGCGACGAGGGCCTCTCGGACTGGAAGGCGGTGGCCGAGAACCTCAAGAAGCGGGGCTTTAATGGGACGGTCTGTCTGACGGCGGAGTACAGCGAAGCCAGCGGCGTGGAGAAGTATCTGGCGGCGGACATCGCCTATGCAAAACGCCTCTTTGCGAAGACAGGGAACTAAGGCGCGGCTCCTGCGTTCTTTATAGCCGTGGCCACACTCACTTTGCGCCGAAAGGCGATGTTCTCTGCAGCGCACGCGTATTGGTTTAAAGACCGCACCGACGATGAAAATCGGGCGATCTTTGGCAAGTGGGCCTCGTGCTGGGGCCATGGCCATAACTATGAGATCGAGCTGAGTGTTGCCGGTCAGCTGGACGAAGCCACGGGGATGGTGGTCAATATCACCGATGTGGACAAAGCACTCAAGCGGGCCATCCAGCCCTTGCGGGACAAGCACCTCACCTACGAGGTGCCACACTTTGCCACAAATCCCCCGACCACAGAGAATATCGCGGCCTATATCGCTCAGAGATTTAACGCCGAGTTTACCGATCCTGCGGCGCGGCTCACCAAAATAATCGTGGCGGAGACGCCCACCCTTTCCGCTTCCGTAGAATTTAGAGAGTTTCAGGAGAGTAACACAAAACAAATGGTCTCCCTTACCCGCAGCTTAGACTTCGCCGCCGCTCACCGACTCCATGCGCAGGGCCTGAGCGATAATGAGAATCTTGCAATCTTCGGCAAGTGCAACAACCCACACGGCCACGGCCACAACTACGGTGTCGAAGTGACCGTGAGTGGCGATATTGATCCTAAAACCGGGATGATCGTGGACTTAGTGGCGCTGGATAAAGTGCTGGACACGGAGATCATGGAGCGCTACGACCACAAGCACCTCAACGACGACACCGAAGATTTCTCACACACCAACCCAACCAGCGAGAACCTGACACGGGCGATCTGGAACCACCTTGTGGAAAAAATCCCGGCACCCGCACGCCTGACGCGTGTTGTCGTAAGAGAAACCGATCGTAACTACTTCGAGTACGAAGGCAACTAAACAAAAAGATGAGATTTAGCCTGCACGGTTTGTCGGAAACAACCAGCAGGCTCTTAGAGAGGAAACCATATCATGTCAAAACCGACCCCAAACTTGACCGTAATGCCCCGCATGTTTTTCCACGAGAGCGACCAGCCCGCTCAGCCTCTAAATGAAGTGGAGCGCCGCTACGACGCGGATTTTGTCGCTACCGAGGCCTACCGAGACTCGCTACCCGACATGTCGCTGACGCGCAATGCCATTCAAGGAGCCAATGTCCCGATCCAGCAAGTGGGTATCTCCGGCTTTCGGCTCCCCCTGCGCTTTGTGAGCGGAGATGGCAGCACGCAGCTATTAGAGTCTCGTGTCACCGGCTCGGTCTCTCTTGAGGCCAATATCAAGGGCATCAACATGAGCCGGATCATGCGGACGTTTTATGAGCACCAAGACGCAGCCTTCACGCCAGAGATGCTAGCAACGATCTTGCGGGACTACCAGGCCACGGTGGGCGGGCTCAATGCACGTCTCAAGGTCAGCTTCTCCTACCCGATGATTCAGCAGAGCCTCCGCAGTGGGCTCTCAGGCTACCAGTACTATGAGGTGAGCTACCAGGCCAGCCTAGATGCAAAGGGGACGTTGCGACGCTTTGTGATCTTTGACTTTGTCTACTCCTCGGCCTGCCCTTGCTCGGCGGAGCTCTCCGAGCATGCCCGTGCCACGCGTAATGTCTATGCAATTCCTCACAGCCAGCGCAGTAAAGCACGGATCAAGCTGGAGCTTACCGATGGTGCCACGCTCAGCATCGAAGAGATCCAGCGCCACTGCCTCCATGCCCTTAAGACAGAGACACAAGTGATGGTCAAGCGCGAAGATGAACAAGCTTTTGCGGAGCTCAATGGCGCCTACATCAAGTTTGTCGAGGATGCGGCCCGCCTGCTCTCCGAGCAGTTTGATGCCGATGCGCGAGTCAAAGACTTCGAGATTGCCTGTTCTCACCTGGAGAGCCTCCATAGCCATGACGCCATTAGCGTCATCTGCAAAGGTGTGCCAGGTGGTTTCGTGGCAGATTTCACAGATTTCGAGAGCCTGATTTGTTAATATCACGGGAACGTTCCGCGGAACTTAACAGTATTTCACGGTAAGATGTACCGAGCTTGCGCCTTCCCGCGCATTGAAAGGATTCTGTGAGTATGTCCGTGTCCCCCGTGGACTCGCCCAGTACGAAAAAACCACCTCGTCTCGTGGAGCTCCAGCACCTGCTGGAGCTCCGCTGTGGCACCGCTTCTGAAGCCACTCAGGCGCTCTTAGAGGTGTGGCAGACACAGGCACTCTATGCCGCAACCGCGCTAAATCGTATGGCATCCCCGGAGAGTTTGCGTCTTAGTGCGGCTCTTGGTTCACCATCCACGGCAAATACCCATGAAGGTGAGTGCCTCCACAAAGATGCACTTGCACTACAGATGACCTTTGAGCGCCTCGCATCCAGCTACGAGTCTGGACTGAGAGAGCTAGCGACGCAGGGCCTTCAAGCGCTTAAGAATGCCGCGCACTACTCCGGAAGAGAGCAGCAGGAAGAGCTACGTGATGCGTTCAAGCTCCTGAAAGGTGTACTGGACAATCCTCTTGGCAACCGCAACTTTGCCATCTGGTTTGAGTTTGGCTGGACACAGTGGATGCTCCGTGAGCCGCTTGAAACGGTCAGCGAGAGCTTCTACCACGCCGCGCGTCTCTCGGGAAATAGCGGCGACCTCTACCACCTTCATGCCCTGCGCCATCTTGCCTATCTCCAGGCCTCGGCGGGCAAGTGGAGCGAGGCGTGGGAGACCGCTCAGCGTGCCCTGGAGAGAGCAGGCGACGGGTCGCCGTCGGTGTGGATCGAAGCGGCACGCTATGCTCTCGGGGTGGGTGCCCTCTCCCAAGCCCAAGCCTTGCTGGATCGGGCGCTGGATCACAGCCCTGAAAGCGCTTTTGCTCTCTTCTCCGATCCCGACTTGACCCCTCTCTACGGTGCCTGTAGCCAGACGATGGAGCGCTTCGCAACGGCAGCCCATGAGGCCGCTGCCCACGAGCTAGAGCGCCTTCACACGGCTCGGCAGACAGACCAGTATCTGATGGACAAGCTTGGGTTAAAACTTGAGATGCCCCCCATACTTGCTCTCCCCGAGAGCATTCAGTCTAGTAGCCTCTTTGAAGCGCATGCCCTTGCGGCGGCAGCCCATGCAGAGGCATCCCAGATCTTCGATAGTGCCATTGATTTGGTCGAAAAAGAAGAGACGAAAGCCACGGAGAATGCTCGGCGACTCAAAGTCCAGATAGATCAAGCTCTCTCAGAAAAAGCGTACTATGAGGGGAGCCTTCGCAATATCGAAGAGCATGCCCGAGAGTCAGGCTTTTCTTTACACAACTACTCGTTTAACAACCCGTTCTTCCGCAAGCGCAATGGCAAAGCGGAGGATGCTCGCTTTGCCTACGAGTCTTTCCGGCAACAGCTCGCCCAGTGCGAAACCTATCTGAAAGACCATCTTCCCGCCATGGAGGCCGCCTTCGACAAGCATGAGGGCAGGCGGCAAAAAGTCTCTGAGGTGCTTCAGTGGCTTATCGCGAAGCGCGCGAGCTAGTGAGCGTGTAGCCCGTATAGAACTCTCGTACCGCCAGAGTCTCGCCCGTACGCGCAAGAGTAAGGCTCAGACGTGCCATGAGCAGTGTCTGGCCCTTCCCTTCTTTTTGGGCCTGTGGGCTCCCTGTCTCCAAGGTATAGGGAGTCACGGCAGCCAGCACTGTCTTCGGAACCTCACTCTCACGACACTGCGGTGGGAACGCTCCGGTAACCGCAAGTAACTTACGGCGCTTGAGCGTCTTATTAAGCTCATCGCTGAGCTTGCCGACGATACGCCGAATGTCTTCTGGTCGTACTCCCTCCCCGACAAGCTTGGCAAATGCCGCTTCATCGGCGGCCAGCACCACTTGTTCCCGACCTTGTACACCCAGAATCGGTGGCTCACCTGTACTGCTCAGAGAGCGCGAGGGAATCCCCAAAAGAGTCTCCCCAATCTGCGCTGTCACCATGGGGATCATAGCCTCAAGCTGGCCTCCTCTTTCCGCTTTGCCACCACGACACCCCAGCATCACGGCCAGGCAGATCAGACCTACCACACTAGCACTTTTACTCATAAAGCAGGATTCAACATCTTACCCCACTACCCCTTCTATAGGAAAAATTTATAAGTAATTATTGCAGTTTATCCCTCTTAGAATTACGAGGTTTTGTTTATAAAAGAACTTTCTTCGTTTACAATCGAGCCCTAGGCAGTATAATTGCATAGTGAAAAATATTGTGAAAATCCTTAAACCTAGCATCACCCTGATTACAGGATTGGCTCTCGCCACCGCGAGTCTGGCCCAGAGCGATACGGGAACCGCACCGGTCGTCCTGAGCGAGAGCCCTCTCCTATCCGCCTTTGCGCCTCAGCGTGTACAACCAGGCCGGGATCGCTTTAACAACACCCCCTCTCTCACCAATGAAGGCCTGGTTGAGACCCTCAAAACCAACAAGACTTTCCGTACCAATCTTGCCAAGCACTTTGGGGTTCCTGAGGAGCGTGTGATTGAGTTTGTTCAGGACGCACTCGTTCCACGGACACTCGCACAAGACACCCGTGTGATGAACTATGG
>Ga0315904_10009036_pt1 | contig 13083 bp, 21 predicted proteins | sample LakEriMetagenome_6_FD_203529 | JGI IMG/M metagenome (GOLD analysis project Ga0315904, IMG submission 203529) | Freshwater fungal communities from buoy surface, Lake Erie, Ohio, United States - Buoy 12 MA120 | ecosystem: Environmental > Aquatic > Freshwater > Lake | place: USA: Lake Erie, Ohio... | reverse complement strand
CATCACTTGGTTCGTCCCATTTGTCGCCCGCGCTCGTCTTGGGTTGCCCTGCAATCGGGACACGCGCAGCGGGGCGCGTGGGTTCGGTGGTGAAGCTGTGAACCTGGGGAAGGCCACAGCACCCGTTTCCCTTTTCCTGCGGAAACTGAGCCTGAAGGTCCGCCAAGACGCGGCTCAGTATCTCGCCAACTCGTTCCATGGGGCCTCCGTGTCTCCCGTCGTGGTGATCACAAGTCACCACAAGGAGGGGCGTAGATGTCCGCCAAGTCATCGTTCAACGGAGTGCGTATCGTGACCGCCGCGACCCTAGAGGCTGCCCGGCTTATTCGGGAAGTCGCCCCCGCACGAGACGGGGAGAACGTCAAATCCCGCATCACGACCGCCGCCCATCGCCTGCGCTGGAAATGGAGCCGCGTGCGCTCTGTCTGGCACGCCGATGGCCGCGTTCGCATCAAGGTTGAGGAACTGGACCAGCTTCGCAAGCACACCGCGAAGACTGAGATGAAAGCGGCGAGCAATGAGCTTCAGGAACTACGGGACACGGTTGCGCGCCTCATGGGCCGACTGGACCGCATCGATGCGGATTTCTACGGCCCGACTGCTGATGCGCTGCGGGATCAGACTGGCCGGATGGACGGAACGTCTCGCCCTGTGGGTCGCCCCTGAGATCGGAGACGAGTGATGGACGGTTACGTCAGCCTCGAAGATGCACACCGCCTTGTCAGGGAAACGGGGAGCCGGGCCGCCGCGGCTCGCGCTCTCGGTGTTCCCGAACAGACGTTCGCCTACCGCATCAGCGGTCAGTGCAAGCGGATCGTGCCCCCCTGGATCGCCAAGGGCAAGCAGATGATCCGCGACGGCAAGCGGGTGTCCGATGTCGCTCGGGAATTTGGCCTGTCCTATGACTACACGGTCAGGGTCCTGAAGCGGTATCGCGACATCGATGTGCCCTCATGGGTGCCTCTTGGGCTTCACAAGGAATACATCCGCCTAGCCCGCGACTTCGACGAGTTCGAGGCCGCGCGATGGGCTCGCTCGGAACTTCCGGCAAAGGGAACGCTGAAGGCTGTCCGTATTGACCGGGGCCGCCAGGTCATGTCGCACATTCCCGCCCCGCCAGACGGGCAGATGGCCATCGTCAACGATGTGCTGGATGGAGCTGGCGTCACCTTCGAGGAGGTCGCCGGCAGGGGCCGCCGTCAGTACGTCGTGAGCGTCCGGGCAAGGGTTATCCATGCCCTGAGCCTGAACGGCTTTACCGCGTCGAACATTGGCCGGCTGCTTGGGCGGGATCACTCAACCGTCCTTCACCTGATGCGGTCCTACGATGTCAATGGGGTGCCCGTCCGATGAGCGATGCTGTCGCCTTCGTGGTCCCGGTCCCGCCGTCAACGAACAGCCTGTTCGTGAACATCCCCGGCAAGGGCAGGGCGCGCTCCAAAGCCTACAGGGCGTGGCTGGAGGAAGCCGGCTATCTCCTTGCCTCACAGCGCCCCGGAAGCGTCTCAGGGCCTTTCTCTGTGATCGTGAGGATACCGGAGAAAGCCCGGCTCGATCTGGACAACGCCTACAAGGCGATTGGCGACATCATGGTCAAGCACCGGATCACGTCCGACGACAAGCTCCTGCACAAGCTGACCATTGAACGCACACCCGGCATCGCCAGCGCATGTGTGTCCGTCATGACGTGGGAAGGCTAACCCACGAAAGAAAACCCCAGCGGGTGGGCCGCCGGGGCTAACAAGGGAAATGCACAATGTTTGATCTTCCTAGCAAGTCCGCAGTGCAGGAGCAATCCACGCCAGTCCGTAATGGGTCGAAAGTGTCCGATGTGTTGCGCGAAGGTCGCGTGACCATTGGCATGAACATGGCGAAGGACATTCTTTCGCAGTGCTACTACGAGCCCCAGCGTCGGCGCGACAACACCAACGGCACGCACGTTGAAATCTACGCAGAGCAGATGAAGCGCGGCCTGTGGAAGCCCGGCAGTCAGATCGCCTTCGCCCGCGTTGGCGACGCCCTTTTTCTGATCAACGGCTATCATCGCATGTGGGCCGTCTCGGAATCCGGCAAGCCGCAGGTGTTTCAGGTGCTCATCCAGGAGTTCAAGGCCATGGATGAGGTCGGACAGTGGTATTACTCGTTCGACCACCTGATGCGGAAGCGCAGCGACCGTCAGATTTTGGAAGCCGCTGGCCTCTACGACGATTATTCTGATGTGCGTCGCGAACTTGCCTCCGCCGCCTACAACGCGGCGTGGATTCTCGGAACCAACTTCAGCATCTGGGGCAACGTCCACAAGCCGAAGGTCTGGAAGCTGCCGGATCACGTCGCGGCCAACCTCGAATTGTGGAAGGGCGCACTCCGTTCGTACAACGCGGCGATGACGCAGGCTGATACCAAGATCGGCGCGTTCTTCTACTCAACCGGGTGCGTCGCTGTTGCTCTGGCGACATTCAGGTATCGGCAGAAGGAGGCCACTGAGTTCTGGGTCGGGGCAATTCAGGATGACGGCCTCCGCAAGACCGATCCCCGCCGCGCTCTGAATATGTGGACGCAGCGCCCGCGCTCGGTCGGCACGTCGTTTGATGCCGCGTGTGCCGCCGCAACGGCGTGGAACGCCTTTTTCAATGGCGACTCCCTGCAACTGATCCGCACTGGCGAGCGCCGCCCGCTGGCAATCGCAGGGACGCCGTTCAAGGGAGGCAAGAAGTGATCGTTCAAGACCTGCCAATGGCTGCGGTCTATCGTCGGATCGAGGGGGCACGCCCCCTCGTTTCCGAGCGGGTCGAGGCCATCAAGTCAAGTATTGCGCGGGTCGGTCAACTGAACCCGATCCACGTCCGTCGCTGCACTCGCACGGACGGGCCGAAGAAGATCGACGCCTACGAAATCATCGCGGGCGGGCACCGCTTTGAAGCGATGTGGCAACTGAACCGCGAGACGATCAGCGCCGTCGTTCTGGACGAAGACAGCGTTCAGCAGCGCCTTGTCGAGATTGCGGAGAACCTTCACCGCGCCGAACTTACGGCCCTCGAAAGGGCGGAGCAGATTGCCGAGTGGGTCGAACTGACGGGCTCTAGTTTATCGCAACTTGCGACAAACTCAGCGCGAGAAGGAAGGCCGGGGGTCATCAGTGCCGCCTCCCGTGAGCTTGGCATCGGCAAAGACGAAGCCCATCGCGCCGTTAAGGTCGCCTCCCTTTCCCCTGAGGCGAAGGAAGAAGCGATCAAGACCGGGCTTGACGACAAGCAGTCTGTCCTTCTCGCCGCTGCCAAGGCTGATGACGACGTGATTTTCCTCCGTCAGGAGCACGCCCGCCGCGAGGCTGAGAAGGCCCGCAAGGAAGCCGAGAGGCTGAACAAGGATACGGATCGCGTCATCGCCCTGACCGAGGCAGAACAGTTTGCCTCGTGGCTGATGGAGCGAACTGACCTTTCGGAGATGCCAACGATCATCTCCTGGCTTGAGGGGACGAAGGCAAGGGACGTGATCGCAGCCATGCGGAGGGCCGCTGCGTGACCGAATGGTTCCGCCTCTGGCACGGAGCGCCGACTGATCCGAAGTGGCGCACGGTGGCTCGCAGAGCCTCCGTGAGGCCGGGCGACGTGTGGGCTGTGGTGTCGTGCCTGATGGACCGCGCAAGCCAAGCCAGCGAGCGCGGCTGCGTCTCTGGATACGATGTCGAGATCATCGCGGATGCCCTTGGATATGAGCCGGATGATGTGCAGCGGATTATCGACGCCTTGCACGACAAGGCCGTGATCGTGTCTGGCCGCCTTGCATCCTGGGAGAAGTATCAGCCCAAGCGGGAAGACGGATCGGCCGAACGCGGCAAGGAATATCGCGACCGCATCAGGTCTCAAAAAGAGGCCGAAGAACTAGCGCGAACGCAGGCGAACGCAGGCGAACGCAATCGAGCGTTAGATACAGAGGAGAGTAGAGAAGAGAAGAAAGAACCTTTGTCCGAAAATTCGGACGCTGGCCTTTCTCTCGTTTCTGAGACCGGGAAGAGGGCAACCTACCCGGAAGATTTCGAGCAGTTCTGGAAAGCCTACCCAACCGACGCCCTGATGTCGAAAAAGAAGGCCGCAGCCGAATGGAAAAAGCTGCCGTCCGACAAGCGGGCAATGGCTCTGGTTAGTTGTCCAGCATTCAAGGTCCACTGCCAAGCCAACCCCGATTATCGAACAGTCCACGCCTGCCGATACCTGTCCGAGGAGCGTTTCGTCGGGTTTGCGGCGACGCATGAGCGGGTTGCGGATGTCGGCGTGCACATCATGGCCGGCGACCCTGGCTGGGATGAGTGGCAGGCCGTGAAGAAGACCCCCACTGACGCGAAAGGCGGCTGGTGGTTCCCGAGCAAATTCCCAGACGAAACCGCCCGCATGGGCAGGAGGGCAGCATGAGCGACGTGATGATGAGGTGCTGGAGGTGCAACGACAAGACGGGCGGTTGCGACAACTCCTGCATGATGAGTGGACCCGCATGGCCGCCTGCCGCGCCAAAGGGTTGCGTATGCCCCCCTGGTTCCGAGCAGACCTGTCGTCGGTGGGACTGCGGGCGAAGGGATGTTGGCGCTCGTGTCGGCTCATCGACTTATCTGGGTCAGTCCCCCGCCAAGCCAACCACAGGAGAGTGACGCATGAGCGCGCCTCGCTACGAAATCCGCACGGTTTCCGACTTCCTCAACGTCCCTGAGGATCGCCGCCCACTGTGCCTGAAAGAGTTTGCGGTGTGGGTTGAGTTGGTCGCGAACCTCAAGTCGATGTTCGACGGCATCCCGTTCACAGAGGATTTTTCCGAGAAATTTGTTTGGGTCGATGACGGCAAGGGCACCGCGACAATCGCCATCCGAACACCTGACGGAAAGGACGTTTGGAAAACGGAGGGCCGCATCTGATGGCGCGTCGAGGCCGCAAGAGAAAACTCGGTAACCGCGTGAACGGGCGGCTCGTCCAGTCGTCTCCCACCCAAACGCTGCCACAGGGTTATGCGGCCGTCTATGTGATGTGGGCCGAGGGAACGGGCATCGTGAAGGTCGGCAAGAGTAACCGACCAGGCAAGCGGTGCAGCGTCATTCAGATCGGCAACCCGTTCACGCTCTGCGTCGCCGGGTGCCACGTCATGCCCGATGAAATTGCGTGCAATGTCGAGAGGTCATTTCACCGAACCCATGACGGCCGGCCCTACCACATTCGCGGTGAGTGGTACCGGCTTTCGCCCGCCGAAGCCAACCGGATTGTTGCCGATGAGGCTGCCAAGTTCGGCGTGGACACGTTGTCTGGCGTGCAGAGCGGAGCAACAGAGGCCGCTTCATCCATGTCTCGGATGTGGGATTACAACGTCGCCTGACTGGGCAAGGAGAGAGCATGAGCATCGCCATTCCCCACCGGGAAGCCAACGGAAGGCCCAAGAGGCCAACTAGGACGCAAGAGGAGCGGAACACCATGTCCGTCGCAATGAAGCAGCCCCACAGGGCTGGCGCTCGCGTTCCTGAGCATGAGTGGCGTTGTGAGCTGTTCGGGCGTCTGATCCTCGACAGGAACTGGGGCTTTGATGGAGACGGCAGGCGGTTGAAGTATGGCCCCGCCGAGCTTTGGGACGCCGGGAACAAGTTCAAGGCGGAATACCAGGCGTGGCAGGCGGCGCGCGACTCCCGCAGGGCATGGGCAAACGAGAACAGGCCGGCTCCGCGCAGCTTCGATGAACAGGCGGCCATTCGGAGGGCGAACGAGGCTATTGCCCGCTATGCCAAGACTGTCGAGGTGTTCGTGTCACAGCCCGCCCGCGTATTCGAGGCGGCAACATACGTCATTCTCGACCCGCAGCCCGAGGACTCGTCACCCGGACACACGACGGTTGAATCGACATACGATGCGTTGTGGGCTCTGGCCGAGTATTACGGTCGGTGATTCACAACATCGTGTAGTCGAGGCGTTGACAAATCACTAGGGATGGTGTTTCGTGTCATTTAGATAGGGTGCCGAATAGGCATTGGAGATCAGTCGGCGGCGTGGATGGACACGCTCACGGGATGCGTAGGGTTCCCAGCCATTGCCCCTACCGAAGCCGAAAGGCGGGTTGCCGACAAAGCCGGTATCAAGCCCGGCCCGACTGAACAGAATGCCCGAGAGGGCGCGACACAAGGAAGCCGCTCATGTCATCATCTGACAGCAGTTCGATTGGAGGGATGACCGAGCGGTAAGGTGTGCGGCTGCTATCCGCAAGCCGGGGCGAAAGTCTCGCGGGTGTTCGATCCACCCTCCCTCCGCCAAGCATTGGAGGGTCCCGCTGTGCAGGACGGCAACTGGTCTCGAAAACCAGGGGAACCGCAAGGTTGGGGGTTCGACTCCTCGGCCCTCCGCCAAAATACTAGCAGCAAGCCCACGATGGGGCGCTGTGGTGCAGAGATCGCCGGGGCAGTGCGTCGATCAAGATAGGCAGGCGAGCCGCGACGGGCACCAAGGACCTGCCAGCCTCAGACAGCCGCTAAGTTTCTGCGGTGGCGACATCAGGGCTCTGGGCTTCGGTCTGGAGCCCTTCTCATTTGGAGGCCTAGCATGTGGACCGCACTTAGCATCATCGGTGGCGTTGCTATCGGAGTCGTGGCTGTTGTGCTCGGCTTCGCTTATGCGATGCGTGACTGGCGGCTCTATCGTTGATCCTCTACTCCCTCACCCTCCCCATAGGCACAGCACTAGCTCTGGCTCTGATGGATTGGCTGTGGCCTTCGTCGCGGGCTTCCTGACGTGCCTCATCCTCTGCGCTGCTGTAGCAGGCGCATTCGTGGTTCGCTTCATTCTGGATTGGGCTCGTGACTGACCTCTACGAGGACGGTCTGGAAGCCTTAGACGAGACAATCACAAGTGACAGCATTCTCGTTCTGGTCCTGACACTGGACCGGGCCGGGATCGTTCGCATTGCGTCAACCGCATCGCCTGAGTGCGACATGGACGTTTCCGATGTTCTGGCCTCGGCGGTTTCCATCGTCTCGGCTGAAGAATCCACTCACCACTAAAGGAGGGGCCAATGGCTCTCGTTCCCCTGTATGGCCCTGACCTCGGCCTTTCCGCTGCTGGTCGCATTCTCGGCAAGGATGATTGGCGCGTCCCGTTGTTCAAGGCTGGCCTTGTGGCCGCCGGCACGGCTCTCACGGCCTCCTCGACCGAGACGGCCCTTGGTTCGGTGTCGATCCCGGCGAACACGCTGGAGGTTGGCTCCATCATCCGTATGCGCTTTCAGGGCATCGCTACCGCGACCAATTCCACCGACACCCTCACCATCAAGGCATACCTGGGTGGCTTGTCCGGTACGGCCCTGATCTCCATGGCGGCAACCGACGTTGCCAACAACGACGTATTCACTGGCGAGTACGAGCTTGTGGTCCGTACCATCGGATCTTCGGGCACGGTGGTTGGTGTCGGCACGTTCAAGAGCATCCCGGCGGCTGAAGGAACGATGACGATCAAGGACGACATCCTTGCGTCCACGACCCTTGACACGACTGCGGCGATCTCGATGGCTGTCTCCGGTCAGTGGTCCACGACCTCTGCCAGCAACTCGTGCCGTCTCGACATCCTGAACGTGTCGGTGGCCTGATGCTGCCCGAGTCCATCACCTACGATCACAAGGGCGGCGTCTTCTCACAGATGCCGTTCTACGTGTTCCATCGTGGGCCAGAGGGCGGGATCTACCAGTGGGAGGTTGCCCGCTCTGATGGCGCTATCGTCTGCGGCTGCACGAGTGAAGAGGCAGCCGAGGCGGTTGTTGATGCGCTGAAGACGCACAAGGCATGTCGCGACATCATCGAACAGGTGGGTGCAGCGTGAGTGGCGGTCGCCCTTCGGACTACACCGACGAACTCGCGAATGAGTTCTGCCGGAGGGTAGCTGGCGGGCGGTCTGTCCTGGCTGTCTGCGCTGATGTGGACATGCCGTCCGACACGACGATCTATCGCTGGCGGCAGGAAAAGCCCGAGTTTCGGGATAAACTGGCACATGCGAGGGACGAGCGGCTGGAAGCCTATGGCGACCGGATGATTGCTCTTGGCACCCGTGTCATCGAGGAAGCCGACCTTGACCCCCAGCGGGTGAACGCTGCTGTCAATGCCATCGACAAGGCGGCAAGGCTTCAGGCCCCGAAGCAGCGGGTTGAACTGACCGGCAAGGACGGCGAGCCGATCAAGACGCAGGACGTAACAGACCCGAAGGACCTGGCCCGACGCACGGCCTTCCTTCTCGCGCTCGGAGCGAAGGAATAACCCATGGCTGTAGCTGACAACATCCGCTCTCTGGCGCTCCTGCCTTATGAGGTGGACAAGATCCGCAATTTCCCCGGATCGGATGCGGTGCTGGCGCGCGCTCTTGCTGCATCGACTGCGGAGAGCATTACGGTTCCGGGCTCGGGCGCGACGGCTGCAAGGTTCGTCTGCATCTCGGCCAACGCTGACATCTACGTCTCATTCTCGACCACGGCGACGGTGCCCGGCGACACGACGGACGGCACGGCTTCGGTGCTCCTGTCGGTCTACAAGGGCGAACACTGGTTCTATTGCTCGGGTGTGACCACGATCAGCGTGATCACGGCTGCGGCGGGTGGTGCCATCGTGACGGCGAGCTTCTATCGCGACTGATGCTTGACGAGCTTCTGGCCCGGCTGAACGGGCTTGATCCGAAGGCAAGGGCGGAAGTCGAGAAGGCGGCTCTGGAAGCTACCAAGGGGATGAAGTGGCTTCCCAATCCGGGGCCGCAGACGGAAGCCTACTTCAGCCCGGCGCAAATCCTCCTGTATGGGGGGCAGGGTGGGGGCGGCAAGTCCGACCTGGGGCTTGGGCTGGCGTTCACGGCGCATCGCCGCTCGCTGATCCTGAGGCGGAAGTACGCCAACCTCGGGTCTTTGACCGAACGCGCGCTTGAGATCCACGGAACGCGGAACGGCTACAACGGCTCGCCTCCCCCTCTCCTGAGGACGGATGACGGGCGATACATCCAGTTCGCCGGCAACCAGCACCTCGGGGACGAGCAGGACTGGCAGGGTCAGCCCTTCGACCTCAAGGTGTTCGACGAGGCGACGCAGTTCCTTGAAGCACAGGTCCGGTTTCACATCGGCTGGATCAGAACCACGGACGAAGGGCAGAGAACGCGGGCGGTGCTCGCGACCAACCCGCCGGTCGATGCTGACGGTGACTGGATTATCGGCATGTTTCGCCCCTGGCTGGACGTGACGCATTCGAACCCCGCCAAGCATGGGGAGCTTCGCTGGTACGTCACGGCTCCTGACGGGTCAGACATGGAAGTGGGTGGGCCTGATCCGATCCAGCTTCCGGGTGCGAACGAGCCGGCCATTCCGATGTCGCGGACGTTCATTCCGGCGGCGTTGAAGGACAATCCGTATCTGGTCAACTCCGGGTATCAGGCAAACCTTGACGGACTGCCTGAGCCGATCCGTTCTGCCGTTCGTGACGGCAACTTCATGGCGGCCCGGTCGGACGCTGACTATCAGGTGATCCCGACGCAGTGGATCATCGAAGCACAGGCGCGCTGGAGCCCTGACGGCCACAAGGGCAACGTCATGTCGGCCATGGCCATCGACATCGGGGCCGGGCGAGACGAGACGGTCTGTGCTTCACGCTTCGGCGGCTGGTACGCGCCTCTGGAGGCTGTGACGGGGGATCAGGCGAGAGACCCGGCGCACGCTGCCGGTCTGGTGCTGAAGCATCGGAAGGGCGGCTGTCCGGTTGTGATCGACGTTGGCGGCGGCTTCGGCGGCGCGTCCATGATGCTGTTCAAGGAGAACGGCATTCCCTACCGGGCGTTCAACGGGGCTGCTGCCTCAACGACGAAAACCAAGGACGGCAAGCTGTCGTTCGTGAACAAGCGGGCTGAGGCGTGGTGGAAGTTCCGCGAGGAACTGGACCCAGGCCAGCAGGGCGGCTCTGCGATTGCACTGCCTCCTGATCCTCAACTGAGGGCGGACCTTGCGGCTCCGACGTGGAAGCTGACCACGCGGGGCATTCAGATTGAATCGAAGGACGACATCAAGGCGCGCATCGGCCGGTCCCCGGATCGCGGAGACAGCGTTGTGATGTGCATGAGCGAAGGAGACCTAGCCATCAAGCGGGCCGTGACGGCGCGAATGGCGAGACCCATGCAGACGACGGCCAACCTTGGCCGTCCGGCTATGAGGAGACGGTGACGTTCTCTCAGCGATTGAGCACGCCGACATTAGGCCACCTCAACGGTTGCCGACCTACTCAAACGAAGATGCCCTCTCTCTAGGAGAAGGCCGTATGCGGATTCAACAGCAGCCCGCTTGAGACCGAGAAGGTCAACGGTAGCCGAAACAACTTCTCGGCCGCCCGCCTGCCCCTTTCGGGCAATATACAAAATCGCTCGTGCGATAACTTCAAGCTCGGCACGCTCGCCAAGGTGCCCGTAATAGTCGGCGGCAAGACGGCTTATGTTCTGGCTCGCACTCTTCCGTGCTCTATCAGTCAATCGTCCGGCTTCTTTAAGTTCTAGAGACACGTCAACGTGTGCCTCTACGACCGCTTTGACAAACTGTTCGTGCTGCTTCCCGTGTTCGGTGGCTTCGGCCTCGAACTTTTGTTCAAACCACCTAGTTGCATCGGCCTTCCAGTTCGGCCAAATCAACGAATAAACCTCGCGCTCTTGCTCGGCTGGGATAGCCATTCCGCCTCGGCGCGCTGCGGCAAAAACTTGCTCAAGCCAGTCCTTCGAAATTTCCATCACCGCCTCCTTTGTGAGGTCTCAACCCTATCACAACATTGGAGGAATCCCAATGGCTGCACTGTTTTCCCCGAAGACGCCAGAGGTTAAACCCGCCGCCCCTCTCCCTGACGAGTATTCCCCTGGCGTGCTTGAGGCCCGCCGCCGTCAGCAGATGGACATGATGGGCCGTGGCGGTCGTCGCTCGACCATCCTTTCCGAAGAAGGCGACAGCGGCATCTTCACTGGCGGGAAGCTGGGCGGCTGATGAAGCAGTCCACACAGTTCCTCATCCAGCGCGGGGACAAGCTGTTCAGCGATCGAATGCCCATGCTTTCGCTATGGCAGTCGATTGCGGACCAGTTCTACCCGGAGCGCGGATCGTTCACCGTTTCCAAGTCGGATGGGGACGAGTTCGCCGCGCACCTGATGACGGGGCTTCCCTCGATGATCCGCCGCGATCTGGCGAACCAGATTTCGGCCATGCTTCGCCCCCGTGGCAAGGACTGGTTCGAGGTCGAGCCCGCAGACGAGGAACTGGCGGAAGACCAGATCATCAAGGGCTGGTGTCAGGACAAGAGCGCGGTCATGCGCCGCGCCATGTACGACATCCACTCAGGCTTTATCCGGGCGACCAAGACGGCCGATCACGACTTCTGCACCTTCGGGCAGGCGGTCATCACGGTTGAACTGGACCGGCTGACCAACACGCTTCTGTATCGCCCCTGGCATCTTCGGGATGTGGCGTGGTCCGAGAATTATGCGGGAATGATCGATGAGGTTCATCACAAGATGAAGCTCGCGGCCCGCGACGTGGTGAAGCTGTTCAAGAATGCCCATGAGAGCGTGAAGAAGGCGGCCGAGAAAGAGCCGCTGAAGGAGATCGAGCTTCGCCGCATCATCGTTCCCTATGAGGACGAGAAGGGCAGCAACCGCTTCTCCTCGCAGTCCTACTACGTGGACGTTGAGAACGAGCACGAGCTTGAGGCCAAGCCGCTCGTGGAACACCCCTATGTGATCCCGCGCTGGCAGACGGTGCAGTCTCAGTACGCCCATTCCCCGGCGACGGTGATCGGCCTTCCTGACGCCCGCACGCTCCAGGCCATGACCCTGACGCTGTTCGAGGCTGGGGAAAAGGCGGTCAATCCGCCGCTGATCGCCTATCAGGAAGCGCTTCGTTCCGACGTGAACACATGGGCCGGAGCCGTCACCTACGTTGACATCGACTATGACGAGCGACAGGGCGAACCCGTCCGTCCGCTGTTCACCGACAAGGGTGGCCTCGCCTTCGGCATGGATATGCTGGAGAAAATGGGCGACCTCCTGAAGGAAGCCTTCTACCTCAACAAGATCATGCTGCCCCCGGTGGGCGATGCCATGACCGCGACCGAGGTTCGCATCAGGACAGAGGAATACGTCCGCGCTGCCCTGCCGCTCTTTGAGCCGCTGGAGACAGATTACAACGGTGCCCTGTGTGAGAAGACGTGGGGCATCCTCATGCGCGAGGGGGCCTTCGGCAATCTCCGTGAGGAAATGCCGCGCCAGCTTCAGGGCCGCGAAATCAACTTCTCATTCCAGACCCCGCTTCAGGCGGCGCAGGAGCGTGAGAAGGCGGCGGCATTCCAGGAACTGGCACAGCTTCTCGCGGCCGGTCTTCAGGTTGATCAGAAGCTCGTTGCCGAGGTGGACACCCGGAAAGCGTTCAGGGACGCGGCCAACGCCATCGTTCCGCATGCCGAATGGATCGTGCCGGAGGAAGTCTCAGAGCAGGCTCTACAGGGCCAGCAAGAGGCGCAGAAGATGCAGGAACTCGCCGCCGTGGCAGGGCAGGGGATGGGGCTTGCCTCTCAGGGCCTCGACCTTGCGAAAGCCGTGGGTGAGACGGCGAGCGCATTCCAGACGACGGGTGCCGTATGAGGCAGTTGGAATACACCGCCACCTTCCCGGTTTTCGAGAAGTGGGGAGACGTGGCGGACGGCAAGGAGCCGTTCAGCCTGTTCGACATTCCGCAGGACGTTTACGCGGAGACGGTGGACAGGCTGGAGGGCCTTCGGCGCAACGGCAAGCGAGTGTTGGACCTGTCCGTGTCCATCACGCGGGATGAAGAGCCCGACACGATCCGGGTGACGGCGCGGGGGATCACCGATTGAGGAAGCCCGCAAAGCCCCTCGTCCCCTCTGATCCGACGCTCGTTTACTTCGACAAGCATGATGTCATGGCGGCAAAAGCCGTGGCGACCGGGACAGCCAACCCGGAACAGCAAAAGCGCTTCTTCGATCTGGTCGTCTACAAGCTGTCCGACATCCGCCGGCCGTCATTCAGGCCGGGTGGGTCCGATGCTGCTCGTGCGACC
>Ga0315904_10009035_pt1 | contig 13086 bp, 10 predicted proteins | sample LakEriMetagenome_6_FD_203529 | JGI IMG/M metagenome (GOLD analysis project Ga0315904, IMG submission 203529) | Freshwater fungal communities from buoy surface, Lake Erie, Ohio, United States - Buoy 12 MA120 | ecosystem: Environmental > Aquatic > Freshwater > Lake | place: USA: Lake Erie, Ohio... | reverse complement strand
TATCTCTGTAAAACTTCCTTGTTGAATACACGACAAAGAGTAAGAACCCTTAAAACCACCTCCCGCTCTGATTTTACTTTCCTCACCGTTAGCGTTGGCCATGGCTTCGGTGCAATGTTGGGCTTGAATAGCTCCAAAAGAGATGACTACGAATAAAATGGCGAAAAGTGGACGTATAGACATGGTTGATAGTTTTGATTGGCTATACGGCAAACCGAGGGAAATTGTTCCGTTTTCGGAACAGATATTTCTATTACATTCGGCAATTATTTATGCTCGTCACCTGCTATCCCTACTCCCTTCAGTTTACCCACCCTTTTCGCTTGGCGCACGGCACGCGCACCTACACCCCTTGCGTTTATGTAAAACTTCAATCGGAGGGCCTCACCGCTTGGGGCGAAGCCACCTTGCCGCCTTATCTGCCCGAAACCCAACAATCGGTTATCCGGTTTGTACAATTGTTTGTGCGAAAGATGGATGGACAAAACCCTAGCGAATGGTTAGCCGAATTGAATAATACAGAAACCGACATGAGTGCTCGAGCCGCACTAGACATGGCGCTCTGGTCACTTCGGGCGCAGCAGGAGAGAACAACAGTAGGAGCATTGGTGGGCATCGAGCAGCGCCATTTCCCATTGGCTACGTTTACGCTCGGAGGCGGAGATGTGGAAGAAATGAAAACTAAAATCGCATATGCCGAGGCCCAGGGCTTTCAACTATTTAAATTGAAACTGGACGGAAAGCAGGATGAAGCTTTGGTGCATAGATTTAAATCGCTGACCGATACACCTTTTGCGGTAGACGTTAACCAAGGCTGGAGGTCTGTGGCGGTGGCCGACCGGATGATCTCCTTTTTACACGAGCAAGGCTGCTTGTTGGTAGAGCAACCGCTGCCCAAGGATATGCTGAGCGATATGCCGACTTTGAAAGCCAACTCACCGTTGCCGCTCTTTGCCGATGAAAGTGTACAAAGATGGACTGATTTAGAGGCCATCGCAGCCGGCTTTCATGGCGTCAACATTAAGTTGATGAAATGCGGAGGCCTCAGCGAAGGCTTGTTGATGGTTGCCAAAGCCAAAGACTTAAACCTAAAGTTATTGATTGGTTGCATGAGTGAGTCCTCGGTAGGTTGTCTGGCTGCTGCACCACTGTCTTTGCTCGCAGATTATGCTGATTTGGATGGCCCTTTCTTAATCAATAATGATTTATTTATGGGGATGAATGTGACCAATGGCCGCCTTGCACCTAGACAACTCCAACTCAACTTATCCGGAGCAAGTTTTTTCGCACAAGTGGAGGGGTTTGAATGTTGAGTACTTAGTTGTCTGTTGTTGAGCGTAGCGAAATCCCGCCTTTCAGGAGGGGTCGGTGGCGAGTTTTCTGACATCTGTTTTCTGAACTCTGCCATCTAAAACTGTATCTTCCAACTAATCACCGGCACTATGCCTAGGTTTCTTCTCGTAACGATGACTTGTTGTTCGAGGTCGAAGATTTGTGTAGCTACATTTTGGCGGTTGATGATGTTTTGAGCATCAAAAGAAATGACCCAAGCATATTTCTTTTTGTTACGTCTGAAACTGGTGCCAAAATCAACTCGAAAATAGTCGGGGAGTTGTTCATCAAAGGCTTGAGTTTCATCGCGCACGGTTTCATTGGCGGCTATGGAGGCGTTTAGATCTACGGGCGTGTAGCGTTGTCCACCGCGCCAAATCAATTTGGCATTCAGGCCGATGATGTTGTTCTTTCGTTTGCCGACTACAAATTCTTTGCCGCCTAGGGCGTTTAGTACGTAACCGGCATTGTAGGCTGTGTTTCGCCAAGTGTTGTCGCGGGCTTTGTATTTAGATTGAAAGAGGGAAGTGGTGAGGGTGAAGAAATAGCGCTTGGTAAAGAATTTCTCTAAAGTGATTTCAATGCCGTAATTATAACCAAGACCTGAAGACTGCAAGGGGAAGTTGACAAAGCCATCATCATAGTTAACGATAGAGAAAGAACGTTGCTCAGGGTCTACGCCTACGGGCAGTTGAAACAAATATTGAAAATAGAGTTCTGTTTTTAATCTGAAGTCTTTAAGAAATCGCAACTGATAACCCACCATGGAGTGGAAGGCTCGCGAAAATTCTAAATTCTTGTTCGATGGGTGAGAAGTATAGGTCGAAAAGGCATCAATGCGGCTGTGTAGCCCAAGGCCGGCACTCAGCGTTTGGTTTTCGGTGAGTTGAAACTCGGCACCCATTCGGGGTTCGAGGTAAAGTTTGTTGTTGATAGAGGAGAAGGTGAGGTGTAAGCCGCTGTATAAAATCGCCCGTTCGCTGAAGCGGTGTTTCCATTGCGCGTAGGCTTGATAGAGCGGAGCTTGACCGGTTTGGTTGACGAGATTGTCGGTTTGTCGTGTAAGGAAAGAATATTTATCACTCCGCAGTTTATACCAATACCAATTGACAATGATGCCTGTGCGCACCGAGTTGCGTGGATTTAGTTTGGTGTTCAGTTGCAGGTGAGCGCGGAGGGTTTGGTTGATGAAACGATTTTTTTCGAGCGAAAAAGCTTCGTAAGTGTTGCTCAGGGTGTCGGTTTGGCTGCCTTGCCCGGCATGGCTAAAAGCGACCACTGTTTTGAGATATGTTTTTTGGTCTTTAAACAAAAAAAGATGGGTGATGCCCAAGCTGCCCACGGCTTGCGATTGCTCATATTGAGACTTATCGCTAAAGGTCGTCCAAGCAGAGGTGTCTTGTTTGGCTTTTTCACCAAGGCTGCTCAAGCCTCCAAGGCCAAAGAGCGTGAAGCTGCCCATCTTCTTGGTGAGGAAATAAAAATTAAACGCCAAGTCTTGGTATTTGGGCAATACATTGCCACCAATTTTTAAGCCCATGAGGGCTAAAATATCGAGGGTAGAATAGCGATAGTTGACCAAATAAGAGCCGCCATACTTTTTGCTGAAAGGCCCTTCGAGTGCAGCTTCCAAACCAAGGATGCCGGCTTGAAAAGTGTACTCTCTTTTATCGGTGTTTCCTTTGCGAAGGTTGAGGTCGAAGACCCCACTCAACGCATTGCCATATTCCGCAGCAAACGCTCCGCTGTAAAAATCGGTGTTGGTGAGCATGTTGGCGCTGAGGATGCTCACGCCACCACCCGTTGAGCCTTCACTGCCTGCAAAGTGGTTGGGGTTGGGGATCTCAATGCCTTCCATGCGCCAAAGCAAACCGCGTGGCGAGTTGCCGCGCACCACTATCTGATTGTTTTCGTCATTGGCGGTCATCACACCCGCAAAACTCTGCGCCATGCGAGCCGGGTCGTTTAGCGTGCCGGCATAGCGCATCATTTCATCTGCCGAAAAACTGCGAGCGCTCACCGCGGCAAATTCGTTGGCCGATTTGGTTTTGTCTCTTGCGGACGTCACTGCCACCTCTTTCAACGAGGTCACTTTCTCTTCTAAGCTAAAATTCAACATCGTTTCTTTTCCTGTGTTGACCGCCAGTTCGGCAATGTTTATCTCTTGATAGCCTACTAAGCTGAGCTTCATCGGATGGCGACCCACGGGCACGTTAAGGAGTTTAAATTTTCCTTCGGCATCAGTGGTGGTGACCAAAGGAGAGGAGTTGGCGGGTAAAATCACGACTAGCACTTCGGCAAGGGATTGGCGGCTTTCTTTGTCGGTCACTTGCCCTTTTACAGTAGCTGTAAATTGTTGCGCGGAGCCGGACAACACCAGCAGCAGTAATAATAAAAGAAGAGGTGAGCGAAGGGTGACCAACAGGAATAAATTTTACGCTGCCGAAAGTAAAATTTTGCGCCTAGAAATCATATTTTTGAAGCCGATGAAAACGGTAATGCTAATCTTTTTGCTGGTCACTACCCTCATGGTCGGAGTGCAAAGTTGCAAACCGGGTTGTGCGGATAAACAATGTCTCAATGGCGGTGAATGTCGCAGTGGGCGCTGCCAATGCGAGGGCCGTTGGAGTGGTGAAAGTTGTGATAGTCTTTGCGCTATTGGTTATGAAGGGCGTTTTTGCGCTACACCTTCTTCGGTGAAGTTTCTCCGCACTTGGAATGCCGTCACCACTGCTCCCGGTTTGCCCGAATCGAAACATACTCTTACCATCACCCAAGGCAACATTGTGCAACGGATTGTTATCAGCAATTTTAACGGGGAAGGGTTTAATGTTGTCGGCACTATATTAGATTACAACCGCTTTGAAATATTGCCGCAAAATGCTACGGGTTCTTACACCGGCCCTGTGGATGGCAGCGGCTACCTGAACGGAAATAAGCTAGGCATTAATTTGACCAAACAAGGCATTGACTATTTTGCCAACTGCAACAAATAGCTCCGCCTGAGGCATGAAGAAAAATACTCCCATTGAAGTGATATATGCCGATGACCACATCGTCATCGCCAACAAGCCGGCCGGCATAGCCGTTATCCCCGAGCGATTGAACACAGAGCGAGCCACCGTGCAACGCATTTTAGAACAGCAGTTTGGTAAACTTTTCGTGGTGCACCGTATTGATAAACCCACCAGCGGCATCATCTGCTTTGCACGCAATGAAGCGGCTCATCGCCACATATCGTTGCAGTTTCAAAACCATGAGGTGCAGAAATTTTACTTGGCGGTAGTACAGGGTAAATTGCCTTATGAACGGGCAGAGATAGATGCCCCTCTAGCACCAAATCCTGCCAAGCCCGGCACCATGATGGTGAGCAAAAACGGCAAAGAAGCCACTACTATCTGCCATGTGGTAGAGGAGTTTCGCTCTTGCTCACTTCTTAGTGTAGAAATCAAAACAGGTAGGATGCACCAAATACGGGTACACTTAGCCTCGGTGGGTCATCCTTTATTGGTGGATGAACTTTACGGCTCGGCTCCGGCTTTTTACTTTTCATCCATTAAGCGAAAAAACTTTAAACTTTCTGCGGAAGAAGAACGCCCCACAATTGCTCGTATCACGCTCCATGCTCATCGGTTAACTTTGCAACACCCCGCCACCTACCAACTTGTGAGCTTCGAAGCTCCACCAGCAGAAGACATTCAAATATTGCTCAGACTCTTAAGAAAATATGACAAGTAAAGGAGGGATGTTGTAGGTAACTCCCAATCAAACCTACGTGATTTTTTATTGCTAAACACAGCATTTATATAATCTAGGCTTACCTAGTTGGAATAAATTTGAACACTTTGTGCAAAAAAATGATGGATTATAATTATTTGTACTATTTTTGTGATAATAATTAATTTTTTAAACAATAATCATCATGCAAAAAGGAACAGTAAAGTTTTTCAACAACACAAAAGGATTCGGATTTATTAAAGACGCAGAAACTGGAACAGAATATTTTGTTCACGTATCTGGTTTGATCAACGAAATCAAAGAAGGTGACGATGTTACCTACGAGTTGAAAGAAGGAAAAAAAGGATTAAATGCAGTAAACGTACAACTAGCGTAACTGAATATATCTTAAACTACCCACGAAAGGCTTCGATTTATCGAAGCCTTTTTATTTTTACCTCATAAAGCTGTAATCTTGAAATGGAAGAATCTTCGCAATATAATATGAAAATAGCTTTGGTGGTAGCCATTGCTCAAGATGGCGCTATTGGTGCAGGCGGTGATTTGCTGTGGCGACTGCCTGCTGATATGAAATATTTTAAAGAAGTAACTATGGGACATCACGTGCTGATGGGGCGCAAAACTTACGAGAGCATTCCGGATAAGTTTCAACCTTTGCTTGGCAGAACCAATTTGGTGGTGTCGAGGCGAAAAGATTACCAACCTAAAGGAGCAATGGTTTTTGACGAGGTAAATGAAGCCTTGCGATTTGCAGAAGCCCATGGCGAAACCACCGTGATGGTGATAGGTGGAGGGGAGATTTATCGCCAAACATTGCCGATAGCTGATGTGGTTTACCTCACACGAGTGCATCACGATTTTCCGGAGGCCGACACGCATTTTCATTTTTTACCCGATGAAGCTTGGCGCGTAAAAAGCCGCGAGTTTCGTGAAAAAGACGATAAAAACACCTACGACATCGAATTTATCGTTTATGAGAAAGTGCAATAGCTTGACAACTAGTAGGTTCAACGCTTCATAATTCTAAGTAATCAGGTATCCGATTTTTGTCCTAATATTGTATCCAATAATAGATTATGGCTAAACATTTTGTTTCGAATAAAGATGAGAGTGTGCGTATGTTTGACGCAGATTGGATGGATGTGTTCAGTAGAATTGATTACAAAGTTCCCCTTTTTATTTACATCCCGCTTATCATTTATTTCCTCTACCTATCGGTGATGAGCGTCAATTTTTTATACATCCTGCCGCTTATCATACTTGGAATTGTAGTGTGGACATTTGCTGAATATAACTTGCATCGTTTTGTATTTCATTGGATGCCACCGGGTGAGTTAGGTAGAAAAATTCACTTTACGTTTCATGGCGTACATCATGACTATCCGCGCGACAGCAAACGATTAGTGATGGTGCCGGCCATTAGTTTGCCATTAGCGGTGTTGTTTTATTTCATGTTCAAAGTCTTGTTGACCTGGGCATTTGGCGATGCTTATTTGGTGTACCCATTTTTCGTGGGCTTCGTGATTGGTTATTTATTCTATGACATGACTCACTACGCTTTACATCACGTTAATTTCAAAAGTAAATTTTGGATAGATTTGAAGCAACATCATATGATACACCACTACAGCGATCCGGAGAATGGTTTTGGTGTGAGTACTAAATTTTGGGACCACGTATATCGCACCATGTTTAATCGTCCTAAACAAGGCGCTTCGGTGGTCATCAACGAAAAAGAATTGGAGTAATTATCCTATCTTCGTATCTACTAATTTTAATATGTCTTTTTCTTTTACTATAGCTTCGGTTAGCATTGTTTCTCCTTGTGCCAAAACCTGTTGAATATACGCTTTATCCTCATAGCCCGAAGCATTTATTTTCACGTTTAACCATGCACCATACACAGCCGAACGCGCACAAAGTGCACCAACCCCGGCATCACTCACAGAATTGGGGTTGCCAATCTCTGCCATAGCTTTGATGACTTCAAAACTTTGTAGACTAAGTTGCATCACCTTAAGCGGTACTTCAATGGCGTTTTTAGTGGCCGATTGAATAGCTTCTTTGCGGACAGCTTTTTCTGTATCTGAAGATTTAGGTAGACCAAATGCGTCCATTATTTTATTGAAAGCGTGCGTGTCTTCATCTACTAATTTCAATAACTCATCCTTGATTTTTTGTCCGGTTTCTGCATAATCTGAAAACGCAGCCCATCGCTCATCCCATCCTTTTTTGTGCGAAGAAAGATTGGCCACCATGGTACCAAGCGAGATGCCCAAAGCACCTATGTAGGCAGCAATAGAGCCACCACCCGGAGCTGGACTTTCGCTCGCTGTTTCGTCCGCAAATTGGCGTAAGTTCATGCTGACCAAAGGCGCTGCATCGGTGTCGTTAAGCATATACTCAATGATGCGCTTTTGTGGGTCAAAAGGATTTAACTCATCTAAGCCCATACTTTTGATCGCTATATGAATAAGTTCAGATTCACTCAAGCCAGTGCTACGTTGTTGTTTGGTCAAAAAGTAGCGCCCTGCTTCCAATATAGATTTCAACGGAATTAATCCAATCAGTTCGCTGCCCGTCACTCGCATTCCTCGGTTAAATGCACTTTTTACACATTCATCGAAAGCAATGTGAACCGGAGTTTCACGGATGTTGGTTAAGTTCATGCTCACTTGGGCCACACCATATTCAGGAATAAACCAACCGATACCTTTCACGGCTTTGCATGCACCTGGTTGCACCACTTCTTCGCCCGTTTCGTTTTTTACTTTTCGCCCTTGTTCACGCACATCAAAAGCTACAGCATTAGCTCTACGGGTACTCGTAGTGTTTAAGTTAACATTGTAGGCAATCAAAAAATCTCTAGCACCTATGGCCACGTTTCCACTCTTTTCATTCAATTGTGTTGGTCCAAAGTCAGGTTTCCAATCAGTCTGAGTAATCTTTTGGGCAATACCTTCATACTCTCCGGCTCGCACATTCGCTAAGTTTTTGCGATGCGGAGCACTAGCCGCATATTCATACAGATAAACAGGAATAGCTAACTCTTTGCCTACTCTTTCACCTAGTTTTTTTGCGCAAGCTATGCAATCTTCCATAGAGGCATTGGTGATGGGAATAAATGGACAAACGTCTGTTGCACCAAAGCGCGGATGCGCTCCGCTGTGTTTGCGCATATCTATCAACTCTGTAGCTTTTTTTATGGCTTGAAATGCGCCTTCCACCACTGTCGCTTCATCGCCTACGAACGTAAATACAGTGCGGTTGGTGCCTTTACCCGGGTCAACATTGAGTAGTTTCACACCATCCACTTGCTCAATGGCTGCGGCTATTTGGTCTAAAATGGCTTGGTCTCTTCCTTCACTGAAATTAGGAACACATTCTATTATTTTTTTCATACTACGCAATTTTATGTGCGAATATATAGTCAACTCGCTTATGTTTGAATTTATGAATAACAAAGAAGAAAAATTGGCCGCATTTGAGCGAATTTTAAAGATAATGGATGAGCTGCGCGCGCATTGTCCATGGGATCAAAAACAAACTATCGAATCGCTGCGATTGCTAACTATAGAAGAAACCTATGAACTGGGCGATGCCATCTTGAAAGGCGACATGCAAGACATCAAAGAAGAGCTGGGTGATTTGTTATTGCATATTGTTTTTTATGCCAAAATTGGAGAAGAGAAACAAACATTTGATATTAGTTCTATAATTCATTCGCTATGTGAAAAGTTGATAGTGCGACACCCGCATATCTATGGCGATGTGAAAGTGAAAGATGAAGAGGAAGTGAAACAAAACTGGGAGCAAATCAAGTTAAAGAGCGGCAATAAATCTGTGTTGGGTGGTGTACCCAACTCTTTACCGGCTTTAATAAAAGCATATCGAATTCAAGAGAAAGCAGCTCAAGTGAAGTTTGAGTGGGAAAACGTAGCTGATGTGTGGGCAAAAGTAGAGGAGGAGACTGCAGAATTGAAAGAAGCCTTGGCGATTGAAGAAAAAGACGATAAGCAACAGATGAAAGTAGAGGAGGAGTTTGGAGATTTGATGTTTGCCATGGTGAATTATGCTCGGTTTATCAAAGTAGACCCCGAAGCCGCGCTAGAACGAACCAATTTGAAGTTTATGCGCAGGTTTAATTTTATAGAGCAAAGAGCGAAAGATTTAGGTAAAACACTGCAAGAAATGAGCCTCGATGAAATGGACGCCATCTGGAATGAAGCAAAGAAAAATGGCTTGTAGTTTTCAATCTTTTCTCTTTTTACTAATCAAGAAGTTAAATTAGCGATATAATCCAAGGCATTGAACCTAACCACCACAATAAAGAAGTTTTTTTTACCGGCACTATTTATTATAGTTCTGGTGGTGTCCGTCTTTAAAAAATCGGTGTATAGTTTAGAGGAAAGTAGTCAACGAATTCAGTCCGAGATTTATGCCGCAGAAGATTTTTTCTCATCAAGTAGTCAAGATACTACGTTTATCAATGATTTATTTGTTTGCCATCTAAACGGTGAGTATTTAAAAAAGTATAAGCAGAAAAATTATTTACTTTTTGCGTATAACAAAGATAGTTTGGTTTGTTGGAACTCGGGTGATGTAGACCCCAACTTGGCGATTTATGCATTTGAACAAACCGGTTTATTGAAGTTGAAAAATGGCTGGTATTTTGCTCAAAAGCACAAAGTAGATTCTACGCGAACTATTTTGGCATTGCTGCTTATAAAACATGACTTTCCGTTTGAGAATAAGTTTTTAGAAAATAAGTTTGCCATAGTTAAAGATGTGCCCGAAAATGTACAGTTGTCAGAGCTGTCGCTTGCAGGTGCCACTACTATTTTGAATAAAGCCGGTGAGCCGCTATTTAGTCTGTTCATCTCCGGCACTTCTAGTGTTTCTGCTATAGATTACTGGCTATTGGCCGCTCAGTTGTTATTATTAGTGCTATATGTTTATTATCTATTTAGATTTTCGGTAAAGCTTATTTATCGCTATTCGTTTTTGGTCGGGTTTGTTTTTTTTGTAGTGTTTGTCATGGCGTCAAGAGCGGTAATGCTGTATTTTGATGTGCCGGCAGAGTTGTATAAACTCGACATATTTAATCCCAAATATTATGCGTCTACCTTAATTACCAAGTCATTGGGAGATTTGATTATTAACTGCGTATTGATAAGCTGTGGAGTATTTTTTTATAACCATTATGTGCCACGTGCAGTCTACACCAAAGGCAAATGGGTTGCTATCATGACGGTAGGGTTTACTTACTTATACCTCGCACTTTTTACTTGGGTGTTTAAGACATTAGTTTTAGATAGTGTTATCTCATTCGAAGTCTATAATGTTTTCTCTTTAAGTGGCTATAGTTTTGCAGGTTTTTTCTGCATTGTCACTTTGTTGATGGTCCACTTTATTCTTATACAAAATAATTTTGACTATTGGACTAAAACTGATTCATTCAAGAAACTCATCTATGGCAGCTTAGTGTTTTTTGCAGCGATTTTGGTGATTTTGTCAACACACACAGAATATGAGGATACCTTGCTTTTTGTCATCCTTTGGAATGTTGTATTCATCTTCGTGATGTATCATTTTATGTATAAAGGAAGACAATACACTATTGAAAAAATATTGGTCTATCTCGCGTTTTATACCTTATTAACCACATTCTTGATTGAAAATATTTACGAAAAAAGGGAGCGAAATCAGAGACGTTATTTTTCTGAAAATCTGATCACTGAGCGTGATTTTATTGCTGAGTATATGTTTGATGATGTGGCGAAGCGTATTGCCGAAGATGGTTTTATAAAAAGCTTTTTAGCCAATCCAATCATTGGAAAGAAAGAAGTGGTAGATCGGATAACTGCATTGTACATGGGTGGTTATTTCAATAAATATGACTTAAAAATTCATGCATTTGATCAAAACGACAATTTGTTGCGCAGTGACGATACAACACTAAATGATTTTTTGAAAATCTATTCTAGGGATTCGCTACCAAAGTCTAAGTTGGTTTACTACGCTGACTCCACAGAAAATTATGCTTACTTTTCTGTTGTAGACTTCAATCAAGATAGTACGACTATCGGATCACTTTTATTACATCTTACTCCTAAAGTTTATTACGGACAAAATGTTTTTCCCGAGTTGCTTTTAGGAAGTTCGGTGTCAGTAACCAATAATACCTATCAATATGATTACGCGATTTATCAAAATGATAAACTCGTAGCTCAAAGTGGTGAATTTCCATATACCTACTATTGGAATAAGTATTATGTTTTTGAAAATGATTTTGAGTTTATCGAGGAACCGGAGTGGGAGCATAGCATTCAGCGTTTCCCTAATGGAAAGAAAGTGGTGGTGACGGTGGCTCGTGAACCGATGTTTGAGCCGGTGGCTACGTTTTCGTATTTGTTTTCTTTTTACTTTTTGTTTTCAATGAGCTTGTTAATACTCGTGCGCTATGGAATCACCAATACCGTTTGGGATAATCTGATTGGCAATTTCAATCTTTCTTTCAGAACGAGGATTAACTATTCTATGCTTGCAATGATTTTGTTATCGTTTATCATTATTGGAATTGTCACCATTAGCTTTTTTAGAAAACAGTACGATAGTTTTTATAGTGATAGGCTACTAAGGAAAGAGAAAGTAATTCACACTAGTTTGGAGTACTTGTTTCAACAAAATGCCTTACAAAGTGATGCGAAGTTATTTTCTGTGCAAGATAACTTACTCAAATTTGAAATAGCTCGGCTGGCGGAGATAAACGCCAGTGACATTAATCTCTATGACAGAAACGGTTTGCTGCGCGTATCTTCTCAACCTACCATTTATGAAAAGGGATTAGTGTCTAAGCGCATGAATCCTTACACTTACTTTGATTTAGAAAACAATAAAGGTGCTCGTGAAACAGTACAAGAGCAAATCGGTAATTTGAATTATTTATCGACTTACGCTCCCATAAGAAATCAGCAAGGGGAAGCTGTGGCTTACATAGGTATTCCTTATTTTGAACGCAACAAAGAGATAGATTCAGAAGTATCAACATTCCTAGTAGCGTTGATGAACGTATATGTATTCATTTTGATATGTGCAGCGCTTCTGGCTTACTTTGTTTCTAATTCTATCACCCGTCCTTTAACTATTATTAGTGAGAAGTTGCGTATACTAAATTTAAATAAAAAGAATGAGCCCATCGAATGGCAAAGTAAAGATGAGATAGGTGTGTTAGTGGGCGAGTACAATAAGATGATTAATGAGTTGGAACAAAGCGCACGTAAATTGGCGAAAGGAGAGCGGGAGAGCGCGTGGCGCGAAATGGCCAAGCAGATAGCACATGAAATTAAGAACCCACTTACGCCAATGAAATTGAGCATTCAATATTTGCAACGCGCGATTGATGAAGGCAATCCTAACATAGAACAGCTAGCGCGCAAAGTGGCCGTCACACTCAATGAACAGATAGAAAACTTATCGGCTATTGCCACCGCATTCGCTTCGTTTGCCAAAATGCCAAAAGCGCAAAACGAAATTTTGCAGATTAATGATTTGCTCAAGTCAGTGGCTGATTTATTTAATAAAGATGAAGACGCTACCGTTTTATTCAACACCGAAGTGAATTTTGCAACAGTTTATGCTGACAAAAATCAACTTATTAGTGTTTTTAATAATCTAGTGAAGAATGGAATACAAAGTGTGCCGGAAGGTAGAAAGGCCTTTGTAGAAGTTTTGTTAGTACAGGACGATGGATGGTTCGTAATTTCAGTAAAAGATAACGGTGTGGGAATAGCAGAGGAGTTAAAGGATAAAGTTTTTGTACCCAATTTTACTACCAAATCATCCGGCACAGGTTTAGGCCTAGCGTTTACTAAACAGATTGTTGATGGTGCCGGTGGTACGATTTGGTTTGAGCCAAACGAAGTAGAGGGGACTACATTTTTTGTGCGATTGCGAAAAATGGAGACCTCTCCATAAATCGCTATTCGTTTAGGTTAGTTTTAATCTCTTTCCACA
>Ga0315904_10009034_pt1 | contig 13086 bp, 17 predicted proteins | sample LakEriMetagenome_6_FD_203529 | JGI IMG/M metagenome (GOLD analysis project Ga0315904, IMG submission 203529) | Freshwater fungal communities from buoy surface, Lake Erie, Ohio, United States - Buoy 12 MA120 | ecosystem: Environmental > Aquatic > Freshwater > Lake | place: USA: Lake Erie, Ohio... | reverse complement strand
TCCAGGGCCGCTTCGAGCACGGCCGGATCGAAGCGGCCGTTGCGCCAGGGGATCTGCTCGAAGTCGACGTCGTCCTTGAGCCCCCGATACCGAAACGGCACGAGCGACCCCTCCGCGATCCCGTCACCGATCGTGGCCTGGGCCGCGAGGATGTCGTCGAAGAGCGTGGCCACGTCGACGCCGTCGGTCCGCTCAGGCGTGGCCGTGAGGCCAAGCGTGAACGAGGGGGCAGCCCGCGACAGCTCCGACAGCCGCGCGAGCACGCGGCGGTAGCTCGGGGCCTCAGCGTGGTGCACCTCGTCGATCACGCAGTAATCAAACGGGGCCGCCACCGCGAGGGCCGCGAGACTCTCGGGGCGGGAGAGCTTTTGGATCGAGGCGATGACGAGCTGGCCGGAGAGGTCGCACGACGACCCGGCGACGTATGACACGCTCGCGGGCGCGATCGCCTGCCGGAGCGTGGACTCGGCCTGCGCGAGGATCTCGGCCCGATGGGCGATCACGAGCACCCGCGGCGGCCGGCCGAGCTCGCGGCCCACGGCGAGCACGTCGAACGCCGCGAGCCAGGTTTTCCCCAGGCCTGTGGCCACGGCGACGAGGGCTCTTGAGTAGCCATCGCGGCGGATCGCGGCGAGGGAGGCGAGGGCTTCGGCTTGCCAGGGCCGCGGGGAAAATAGGGACGGGAGCGGATTTTGCGAAGCACCCTCGCTGGCCAAGCCGGCGAGGGCCGTGTCGCCTGCGGCGACCGGAAATCGGCTCCCGTCCCTATTTTCTGCATACCGCTCGACCACGTCGGCCGATAGAGGCGTGGCCTGCTGCCAAAGGTCATCGAACGCAGCGACGAGTTCACGGTCAAGGTCGCCCGAGCCCGACGTCTCGCCAAGCAGGTTCCACTCGACGCCTGAGATGAGGGCTGCCCGCGAGAGGTTGCTCGACCCCACGACCACGATCCCACCTGACGAATCCGCGATCCGCCACGCCTTCGGGTGAAACGAATCCGGCGAGCCGCGGAGGTTTTTCATCTCCGCGAGCCGGGCCTCGAACGCGCCACCGGCGAGGTCTATCCACCCCAGCAACTGCCGCAACGCCTCGGGCGACGTGATGCCCAGGTAATCCCCCACAAGCAGTCGCACGCGGGCCCCGGCGGCGATCGCACTGAAGAGCCCCGCGCGGATGACGTCGAGCCCCGAGGGCTGCACGAACGACGCGAGCAGGTCGATCTCGCTCGCCCCCGGCAGCCGCTCGGCGAGCCGCGGCCAGAGCGGCCGGTCGGGCCCGGTGGTAAGCGAAAGCCTTGGATCTCCCGCGCCGCCAGCCGGCGGCCCTGCCAAATAGTTCCCTTTCCCCGGGATCACATGCCGCACACCGCCGCGGGGGTCGCCCATGTCGCCGACATACCGCGGGATCACGTGCACATGCACATGTGGCACGGTCTGGCCGGCGGCGACCCCGGCGTTGAAGCCGACGTTATATCCATCGGGCTTCGGGTCGAGCCGCTCGTCGAGCAAGGCCTTCGCCTCGCCGACCAAGGCCATGATTGCTCCCTGCTCCGTGGCCGTGCACTCGAAGAACGTCGGCACGACCCGCCGCGTGATCACGAGCACGTGCCCGGGCGACACGGGGAACGAATCGAAGATCGCGAAGCAGAAGTCGTTCGCGCAGACCCACTCCGCCTCGGGGACTCCCAGAAACGGCGAGGGGGCGGCTGACTCCATGGCCGGCAGTGTACGACCCCGCGGGACAACCTTGGTCTGGGGTAGAATCCGGGGGGCAGTCGGAACCAAGCCCCTTGACACAAAAATGTACGTCTGTACACTCTCCGGGAAGTGAGGTTGGCGTGACCACAATCACCGAAATCGAGGAAGCAGTCCGAAGGCTTTCAAGGGCCGATCTGGCGGCATTTCGTGAGTGGTTCGATCGGTTCGACGCCGAGGCCTGGGATCGGCAGTTTGAGCAGGACGCCCGCGAAGGGCTGCTCGACGATCTTGCGAGCGAAGCCCTCGAGGATCTCCGCAAAGGGCGCTGCACCGACCTGTGAACTGTCGAACGCGGCGACGAGGCTTTGATGCGGCATCGAGCGAGCCGAAAGTTCTGGCAGTTTTACCGCCGGTTGCCGGAAGCGATTCGGCACGTTGCCGACGAAAATTACGTTGTTCTGAAGCAAGACCCAAAACACCCATCACTACACTTCAAGAAGGCTGGGCGTTTTTGGTCGGTGCGGGTTGGGATTCACTACCGCGCCGTCGCCGTGGAGGACGGATCGGATCTCGTATGGCTTTGGATCGGTCACCACAGCGAGTACGAGCGACTGTTGAATCGAAAGTAGATCGCGGATAGGTCACTCCGGCGGCTTTTTTCGCCGCCCTTCTCGTTTCCGTCTCTCCCGCCGCGATTGCCGTTCGTCGATCGCCGGCCGCGGAGTGTCGCCGCCCCCTGTCCGTTCACTTTGGCTACGACTCAGCAAGCGAACGAGGGCGATCCCTTCGTAGGACAACCCTGTGGATCGGTACCGGTTCCATTCATGGGGGCAGGCCACCTCCGGCCTGCCAGACGGAAAAATGAGTGCCGTCATCTTGCCATGTCGCTATGTCGCGTTATGGTTGGGGTATGGAAAGCGACTCGAAATCAGCCGAAGGCCTCACGCTGCAAGAACTTGCCGCCCAGACGGGCGTCGAGCCGCGGACCATCCGAAGCTACGTCGAAAAGGGGGTGATTCTCGGCCCTGAATCGTTCGGCCGAGGGGCTCGATACCCACGCGAAACGCTCGACCGGCTGAAGGTGCTTCAGCTCCTCCGCGACGCGAACCGCTCCCTCACGCTCGACCAGATTCGGGTGCTGCTCAACAGCATCGGGCCCTCACAACTCAGGGAAGTCGCCGAGGGCACCGTTCGTATCGGAGCCGTGATCGACACCGATGCGGCGGGTACGAGCCCGCTTCCCAAGACCGCGGCCATGGACTACCTCCACGGGCTCCGGCGTTCCCAGTCACAGCCACAGTCGCCAGCGTCTGTGTCTCCGCTGCTATACCGCCGCAAGTCGCCGCCCATCGCCCACGATCAGCTTCCCATTCTTGAGAACGCGGCCCGTGCGCTCGCCGAACTCACGGGCACGAACTCGTCGTCGCGATCAGCGCGTGGCGAGAGTTGGTACCGCATCTCACTCACTCCGGATATCGAGCTCTCCGTCCGCGGGGAGTTTGGCACCGAACAACTGGCCCAGCTCCACCGGATTGGCGATTCGCTTCGAACCCTTCTCACGAAAGGACCCTCCAAATGATCTCCAAAGCTACTCCTCTTCCGGCTCCCGAAGTGACTGCCGAGCTCGACCGCTCCATCATCAACTCTGCTGGAAACTCGGTCCGCCATCTCGTTGTGACCGTGCGGGCGCCAGAGCGTAAGCCTGATCCGGATAAGCAACGCCCACCGCTGAATATCGGACTTGTGATCGATGCCTCGGGTTCGATGAGCGGCGCCCCACTCGACGCCGCCAAACTCGCCGCCCTTGATGTGATCAGTGCCTTGGATGCCACCGATCACATGTCGCTTGTGTCGTTTGCAGATGACGCCGTACAGCACGCAACGGCCGTGCTACTCGCCGACGACGGTCGCAAGACGCTTTCGAGGGCCGTGCACTCTCTTGTCACCCGCGGGAGCACCGATTTGTCGGCCGGGTGGCTCTCGGGCTGCGAAGCTGTTGCCGGTCGGCAGGCGACATGCGACGTGCTGGAGCGGAACCATGTGGTCCTCCTATCCGACGGACATGCAAACCGCGGTGAAACCAGCCCCACGGCGCTGGCTCAGCATGCGAACGAGCTACGCAAGCGAGGCATCGTCACCTCAACCGTGGGAGTGGGCAGCAACTACTCGCCCACGCAACTGCAGGCGATCGCAGAGGCCGGCGGCGGCCGGATGCACGACGCGGAACGACCGGATGAAATCGCCCGCATCGTCATGGCCGAACTCACCGACACGCTGGCGACAGCCGTGGAAAACCTCGAGATCAGCCTCAAGCTCCCCGCGGGTACGAAGGCGGAACTCTATGGCACCGCCCCCTGCACGCCGACTCCGGAGGGCTGCGACGTGCTCGTCGGTGCCATGATCACCGGGGCAACTCGACGGCTGGTGATCAAACTCCACCTTCCCGCGGGACAGGCCGGAAGCGAACTGGCTGTGGGCGTAACGGCCCGTTGGCAGCCCCCCGCGGAGAGCGAGACGTTTGTGAGCGACGCGATCGTGCTGCCACTGCTTTTTGGGTCGGCCGACGCCTGCACGTCTCAGCCCCGCGATCATGCGACGGCAAAGGTCGTAGCCGAGCAATGGCAGGCCCACGTGTACCACCGTGCGATGATGCTCAACCAGGATGGCCAGGAGCGGGCTGCTGCGGATTATGTGCGGCAGGAACTCGCCTATCTTCGGCCGTACTGCCAGGGCATCCCGGAGATGCAGGAGGCACTCGTGGGGCTCGATCGATTTGGTGAGTCTGTGGTGTACCGCTATTCAGCGGTCTCATCCAAGGAGTTGATGCTGAAGTCGTACAAGATGAGTCGTGGCGAGATGGATCGGCGGGTGCGCGCTTCTGCCGACTTCGCCGATTTCGTGCAGCAGGAAGATGCCCAACGTGCTCGGTCGCGTCGCCGTCCGCAACCGTAGGTGCGGGCGGCACGGGGCCATGCTCGTCCGCGAACGCCACGGTAATGACGGGCGAGCTACGAAAGGATGGTTTCGACCATGTGCGAACTGCTCGGACTCGCCTTTAACAAGCCGATCTCCCCCGGCCTCTCGTTCCGCGGCTTCCGGCATCGGGCGAAGCGGAATCGAGACGGCTGGGGGCTCGCGGCCATTACGCCCACGAAAGCACGGATCACCAAGGAGGCGGCCCGCGCCGATCAGAGCGACGCGTCGGAGTCGCTCCGCGACGATCCGCTGCTCAAAGCCCCGATCTTCATCGGTCACGTGCGGTTTGCCAGCTGCGGCGACGTGAACCTCGAAAACACGCACCCCTTCACCCGCCGCGTCAACGGCAGCGATTTCGTGTTCGCCCACAACGGCACGCTCAACAAGAGCCGGCTGGCAACCCACGGGTCGGCCGGGTTTCCCGCCGAGGGTTCCACCGATTCCGAACTGGCGATGTGCGTGCTGCTCTCGTGGATGGCCCGCGAGCGAGTAGATAACCGGGATTACGCCCTCATTGAGCAGTTCCTCAGAGAACTCAACGGTGCCGGCAAACTGAACCTGCTCTTCTCCGACGGCACGCGGCTGTACTGCTACCACGATACGGGCGGCTACAACGGCCTCTGCTGGACGCACCGCGAGGCCCCCTTCTGCCAAGTCAGCCTTCGCGACGAAGACTGGGAGGCTGATCTCCCCGAAGAAAAAGCCCCGGACCAAAAAGGCTTTGTCGTGGCCTCACGGAAACTGACCGATGGCGAAGACTGGCATGACTTCACGCCGGGGTCATTGATGGTGTTCGAGCGTGGTGAAGTCGTCTACGGAGCCCAGCGCTAAACTCCGCTGCGGTGCTGCAATGCGTGTGACTTACCTTTGCACGACAGCATCTTATTCCGGCGGCTTTCTTCGCCGCCCTTCTCGTTTCCGTCTCTCCCGCCGCGATTCCTGTTCGTCGATCGCCGCCTGAGCGACGCGGTTCATGGCTGCCTGAGCCTCTTCTTCGGATGCCACGCCCATCTTGATCAGCAGGGTGAGCCATCCGGCTTCGTAATCGTGAAGTCGGTTCTTCGCTGGTCCGATCATCTCATTCTCCCTCTAGCGATTTGGCCGCTGTAGTCTTTCCATCACCTCCCACACGTCGTGCAGGGCGTCGACGTACTTGTCATCGCCTGATCGGGATGGCCGACGCCTCGCGACATTGTGGCGCAGAGCAGCGACAACCTTGATCCGTGATGGTCGCAGCCCAGCGATCTAGAGTACCCGACTATGACACGCTTCAGGGGGCCTCCCCCCTTGCCGTGCCGGTAGAATAAAGCCTCGACGCAAGGCCGAGCCACGACCGGCACGGGGTGACTTCCGCCGACATCCCGCCCCATCCGTAGCTGAGAAAGGAGTCCCCGCATGAGCCACCAACGCGTTTTGACGCTGTATCCCTACCTGCTCGACGGCACCTGCTGGGTGTTTGACGACGAACGCACGGGGCTCAAGGAGGAGGCCTTCGTGCTCGGGATGACCGAGATAATTTCACGGGCGGTGGATGGCAAGGGCATCCACGACGCTGCCAAGGGGTTCGCGCTGTCTTTTTCCGACGAGCCGTTCGACGGCCACGATGTCGAACTGCACTGGCTCCGCTCGGATGGATGCGCGGGCAACTGGTATGAGGGCACCGTCGTGGGCCAGCGTATGGAAGGCTGGCTGTGCCCGGCGCTACTCCTCTACTTCGAGCAGGCTCCCCGACGGATTTTCATCCGGTGCGATCCGCTACCCGCCGGGGTGAATCCGATCTGGACGCCAAAGCGCGGCGATACCGTTCGCCGGTTCGTGGAGGCGCCGTAGGTTTCGCGCTCCGGGGGCTCCTAAAAACGGCGAGGGGGCGGCTGACTCCATAGCCGGCAGTGTACGACCCGGCGGGACAACCTTGGTCCGGAGTAGAATCACTCCCAACGTTCCCAAGGCCGGTTGACACGGAAACTAAACGTCCGTACACTTTTCACTTGAGACACGAGATTCCTCTGCCGACCACCAGAGCATTCGGAGCGATGAGGCCATGACCGTAGAAATCCCCGCGGATCTGGCGCCGTTCGTACAGCGACTTATCGCTGAGCGGCGATTTCTGACTGAAGGCGATGTGCTCACCGAGGGGTTGCGACTGCTCCAGTCGCAGGAGGCCCTGCGGGCGGCAGTGCGAGAAGGCTTTTCGCAACTCGATGAAGGCCGATCCGTGCCCGCGGCCGAGGTGTTCGCGAAGGCCAGAGAGCACATCCAGTCGGCCGAACGAGCCCGACGGGCATGATCGAGGGCAGGTTTTCCGCTGCAGCACGGTCGGACATGCTCGACATCGTGGTGTTCATCGCACGGGACAATCCACGCGCCGCTGAAGACTGGCTTGCAGCTATCGAAGAGCGGTGTCGAGTTCTTGCCGGTCATCCGCTGACTGGCGAACTGCGGCCCGGTTTCGGAGTAGCAGACTGCCGGGGCATATGTGATCTTTTTTCGGCCCATTCAGAGCGGTGTCAAAATTGCTCGGGTTGTGCATGGAAGCCGCGACCTCGGCCAACTCTGAAACACCCTGGCTTACGCGGCCCGGGAAACCGCTCGATCACGCTCGCCCCCGGCGACACTGGGTAGGAGTCGACGATCGCGAAGCAGAGGGCGTTCGCCCAAACCCAATCCGCCTCGGGGACTTCAAGAAACGGCGAGGGGGCGGCCGACTCCATGGCCGGCAGTGTACGCACCGGAGGGACAACCTTGGTCCGGGGCGACCGCAACACGCCCAGTTGCCCAACGAGTGTACGGGCGTATACTCTTTTTCCCATGCCGTACTTCGAGTTCCTGTGGACGAACGAAAACACTGCGCACATCGCCGAACACGGTGTATCGCAAGCGGACTTCGAGGCAGTCGTCCTGCACTCAGTGAATCGAGGAATCAGTCGTCGCTCGCTCCTCCCGGTCGCTTGGGGATACACTACTGATGGGCGATACATCATGGCGGTGTATGACCCCATCGACGCTGTCACCGTGTATCCCGTGACTGCCTACGAAGTGCCTGAACCGCGATAGGTGATCCGATGACAACGCCCAACGGAGAAAGACGTAGCCCGGAGCCGACGCCCGCGGAACTCACCCGCCTGCGGGCGATCCGCGAGAGCATCGCAGAGGAATTGCCCGATCTTGTGGCACGCGACCAGCTGCGGAGAGCGGCCCGCGAGGAGCGGTCGATCAGCGGGGCCGTGCGGGACGCGATTCACCGCAGTGAACTGCCGCTCCGCACCATCGCTGCCAAGGCAGGCCTGTCACCCGTCGAACTCGACGAGTTTCTCACGGGCGAACGCACGCTGCGATCAGACGCGCTCGACCGTCTGGCGGCTACGATCAGTTTCGAGGTATGCAGGAGCAACTGAGATCGATCACCATGATTCAGGAACGTGACGAAGTCGTGCTCACGTGTGATCTGCCGGAGCAAAAGCTTGCGGCCGGAGACATCGGCACTGTCGTGCTCGTGCATGGCGAAGGCCGGGGATACGAAGTCGAGTTCATGACGCTCGATGGCGAGACGATCGGCATTTCCACGCTCCGGGCAGACCAAGTCCGGCAGGCCCGCGCGGACGAAATCGCCCACGCACGGCCAATGGCGAGCTGAATGTTGCTTCTCACTTTGATGCCGAAAGTGATAAACAACGCCGTTTGCCGCCAAGAGCGACGCTGGTATCGGCGAGACCGTCCCCTGGGAGACGGTACTTGCAGAGGCGCTTGCCCGAGTGCCTCACGGCGATGATGTTGTTGCGACGCTTCGTCGGCTGCTGGGATCATGACCGTCGTTTCAGATGCCTCTCCGCTGTAGTCTTTCCATCACCTCCCATACGTCGTGCAGGGCGTCGACGTACTTGTCGTCTCCTGATCGGCTGTGGGCCCGGTGTTTGAAGTTGCCGTAGTCGATCTCCGCCGCGAGCTCCTGTGACACTTCGATCCAGACGGGCTTGGGGACCACGATGCGGAAGCGATAGTCAGTGTCTGTCGTTTCGTCTATCGCCGCCGAAGCAAGTTGGGGAAACCGCTTCTGAAGCAACTCGAGATGCCGGCGGCTTCGCGCCCGCACCATGAACGTGTTGGGGTCAACACGAGCTAAGTCGCCGTGCAGATCGCGGGCACAGACCACGCTGTAGAAGCCGTACTGGGTGAAAAGCCACATGGGAACTCCTCGATGGGATGGCCGGCGCCTGGCGACATTGTGGCGCAACGCAGAGACAACCTTGGTCCCGGGTGGAATCGGGCGGTCGAAAAGCTGACTAGCCCCATGAATGCAACAAGTCTCAATCACTCGGTTTGCCCAGCCAAAGATTCACCCCTGCCCGCTCGCTGACTGATGCGTCGACAAACCTGCGGCCAGTCACGCCCGGCGGAGGTGTCCAAATCGGATCGATGCCGGCAGGCAGTGGTTCGCACCGTACATAAATGCGTCGCGGTGGAGCCACGAAGTAGAGCAGCAGCGCCGGGCAGAGCCATGCCTCCATGCGCTGGCCCGCCACGTCGCCTGCGTACCAGTTTCCATCTACCGGATCCGGCCGCAGCCATCGTAGCTCGACGTCATGGCCGTCGAACGGCTCCGCGGCGAAGGTCAACTCGAATCCGCGTTCCGTATTGGGAATTGACTTGGCTGTGACCACGCGGGTGATCATGTCCGTCGCGCCGAGCACGAAGGCCTCTTCCTTGAGGCCCGTCCGTGCATCGTCGAAGACCCAGCACGAGTCTTTCAGGTAGGGATAGAGCGTGAGCGTCGTGGGGTTGGCGGTCATGAGTGGATGCTCCTCGGGGTTGTTGGGTGAATGGAATCGGCGACGATCTCTCCTGGTCGAACCAAGGAAGAAGCCCGCGAGGGCACGGTCGCGGCCTCTACAGTGGCGACAACGTGCCTCGAAAGCTTCGTCGGATGTCGCAGCAGCCCCGTAGTGGCTGCCGCGACACCCGACGCACATCCTCCTGATCCATTTGGAATCAGGTTGCCACCTTTGCTTTCGCGAGGTTGGCTCGGGCGGCCATTAGCGTCGCCAGAATCGAGACGGATGTATCTTCCAGACGCATTCTACGCCCGCCACGGCCGATGGTTCGCGTCAGCTCTCTGACTCCTGTGTCATACCCGCCGCGGACGATTGACCAGCGCAAGCCCGGCGCTAAAGTGACTGCATGGAAGGACAGAAGCATCCTGTCTTTGAGTCGAGTCGACCCTCGCGGTCGCTCGCACCAACCTCGCGAAAGCACAAGGTGGTTACCCGGCCTGGCGACAGGTCGGGAGGATGCGCGTCGGGCATGTGCCCCGGCGAAGCTTTCGAGAGGACTGCCTAACTCGAAAGCACCTTCCTTTCCTTGAACCGGAAAGGGATGTGTGATGCCAGTCGCACGAGTGTTGATCCGGCCGCCGCGGCCTGTCCGCCGACCGGCCCCGCTGCCCACTGCCACTCCATCGAAAGGATTCCCCCGATGACCAGCTTTCATCCCGACGGCCCGCCCGATGATGCTTTTGACACCTCGCTCCTCGACCGATACCCGCACCACGGTTTTCCTCCTTACCTCGGCCTTGGCTTGCTCCACCGGGAGACGCTGCGGCTGGAGCCGGGCCTGTCCATCGCCGAGTACCGACAGGACGACGACCTCGTCTATCGGGTCACCGGCACCTACGACCCGACGACCGGAGCCGACGGGTCGTCGGCGTGCGGAGCGGCGACCGCCGAGTGGACGATCGAGGAGTTTTGGAACGGCGAGGTCTGGCGGCACACGGGCGGCTACCGCAGCCTGCCTCAGGCGTTCTACCACCACATCGCAGCCCAACTCCCCACCGAAAACCACCGGTTCCGAGAGCTGTTCAAGCGACTGACGCTCGAGTTCGAGGTGGCATTCAGGGTCCGGGGCCCGACAACGCATGTCATGTTCCCAGCCGGCTATATCTACGTGATCCGTCTGCCGATCACGGAAACCAGCCTCGAAGGATGCAAGCGATTCATCGAGTCCGTCGCTGCCGAGCCAGACATGGACATCCCTGCACCGACCGTGAGCGATCCCGGGTCGATCGCAGTTCTCAGGCTCGACGCGGCGGGCGATGTCAGGGTAGAGCGCGGCAATGCCACCGACATCACCATCCCGGCGATCCGTCTTCCCGAGATTCTGGAGAGGCTCGAGGAATGCGGCGCAGACGCAGGACCGATCCACCTGCGGCCGGAGATCCTGTACTTCAACGAGCGGACCTGGAACTTCTCGCAGATCTATCCCGGCAAGATCAGCCGCGACATCCTGTCTTACATGACTGTCCCGGTTGGTCGCAGGACCCCACCGATCGACGAACTCGTGGAGAGGTTCGTCGAGGACTCTCTGGAACTCTACACCCTTGTTCGTGATGCACTCGACGCTCCACCACCCCCGCCCAAGCCAGAGCCGACGACCGGCGACACGGAGGAGGCTCCGTAGGGAGAAACCACATGGGACAAACCGTCATCGCAACCTGCAAATGCGGCTACAGGAGAGGGAACATCGTCGTCGGCCAAGGGATGATCTACCGCGATACGGTGGACTATCACCCATGCCTCTGCAAACGGTGTCACCGGATCTTCTCCGGCAACACAAAGCAGGTGGTGGTGCTCTGTCCTCAATGCGGCCAAGAAGCGATACCGTACTCTCGAGGAAACGAACCGCTTGGAGCGTATTGCCTCCCCTTCAACGGCCAGCACGAGTGCCCCGCGTGCGGCGAACAGACCCTGACTTTCGGCATGGGGATGTACTTGTGGGACTAGCTCACCTTACCCCCTTCGAGTTTCTGGACCGGTGCTCATGAGAGAGTTGGGGACCGGTCCGCGTGGTGTGGCGGAGGGAGGGGCGCAGCCTCGAATGGAAACACGCGACACAACGCTGCCGGGGCCGGCTGAGTTTGTGATGCCCTATGACACAGTCTCACGGCCGGACCGCTGGTCTTCGGCTTGCCCGCTGCGTAAAATGTCACCGGAAGGTAATGAACATATCCGTTCTTTGAATCGAGCGACCCTCGCGGCCGCTCGTACCAACCTCGCGAAAGCACAAGGTGGTTACCGGGCCTGGCAACAGGCCCGGAGGATATGCGTTGGGAGCGTTTCCTAGCGAAGCTTTCGGGTGTTCTTCGACTCATGCATCATCAGACCAGTCCGCTGCGGCGGTGAGGAACACGAGAGCACCTTCCTTTCCTGATCGGAGAGGAGTGCATCATGCCGGTTGGTTATCCGTCGATTCGGGTGCAGGACAGCAATCCGAACCATCATCTGTGGAACAACAACGGGACGTGGTGGATCCACTTCACGATTCACTTCGGACACCGTAAGCGCCGCATACGGCGGTCACTGAAGACTCGATCGCTCGCCGATGCCATCGACCGGCGCGACCGTGTTCTTGCCCATGCGACCCTCATCGGCGAGGTTGTTTCGGATCGTCGCTCCACTCAGACGTGTTGCCCGACCGGCGCACAGGAGTGCGCGTCTTGAGCAGCAATCCCTCGATCGGCGCGCAGTCGCTGCGCGACTACACAGGCAAGATCCGCCACCTCGACGCGGCTCGAGCCCGCGAACTCGTAACACTGTTCCATCGCCCCATCACGGCGACGGGGCTTTCGGCCCGCTGCGACTCTCTCGACTCGGTCGCAGCAGCGACACAAGGGGATGCCTCGCTCGTGCAATCAGCTGCAGGCGAGGCCAGGGGTGTAGTTGGCCACTACGCCACACACCTCTATCTGCACGAGGTCATCCGCCTCCCGCTCTCCGTGGCCCGGCAACTGTCGGCGCATCGCGGACACCTCTACCTTGACAAGCTGACGACTATCACGGATACGGTCGCCGCGGAGCTGGGAAGGCACCGGGGCGGCGGGCTCTCGCTCAACAACCTCCGTAGGCTCTCCAGCGCCGCCGCGTTGTCGCTGGGTCGCCATGAGGGCGAGCTTTCCCTCAACCGCCTCAGGCAGCTCGATGACGCGGTCGCGCTTGGCTTGGCCCAGCACGCCAATCAGCTCCACCTCTGGGGCCTGCGGAGACTGACTCCGAGTGCCGCCGCCGCGCTCTCCCATCATCGCGGCGACTTGTTTCTCGAGGGCCTCACGCGGCTGCCTGGCAGGGTGGCGGCGCACTTGGCTCGGTATAGCGGGAAGTTGCACCTCCACGGGATCTCGCATCTGAAGGAAGCTGCCGCCCGCGCACTTGGGCTCCGAAACGGGTTTCTTTGCCTCAACGGGCTCAAGTCGCTGTCGCCAACCGAGGCTGAGCTTCTGTCTGCCCACCGCGGTCCGCTCTATCTGAATAAGGTCGAACTCACCGATGCGGTGGTACACACGCTGGGCCAGCACCATGGCTCCCTATCGCTCTCGCCACCGTGGGGCATCACGGACCACCATCTCGCATCGCTCATTCAGCACGTC
>Ga0315904_10009033_pt1 | contig 13087 bp, 9 predicted proteins | sample LakEriMetagenome_6_FD_203529 | JGI IMG/M metagenome (GOLD analysis project Ga0315904, IMG submission 203529) | Freshwater fungal communities from buoy surface, Lake Erie, Ohio, United States - Buoy 12 MA120 | ecosystem: Environmental > Aquatic > Freshwater > Lake | place: USA: Lake Erie, Ohio... | reverse complement strand
CGTCCAGACAGGTTTTGTGGTCTCGGAAGCAGCGGTAGAACTCGATTCGGTAGTCACGGATGCTAGCGGTTCAGAAGAGGGTTCGGAGGAGTCAAGCGGACTGACCCAAAGGGCTAGCCCGAGGGCCGCGAGCCATCCGCACCCAGCCCAGAGGGAACGACAACAGTCAGGGGTCGAACGTGACATGGTGAATGCCTTTCGCGGTCGCTCGAGGTTGCGAGGTCAACTCGAGAAAGATTGTAACGACGTCCCGTCGGCTCGGCGACAGGATAGGATTTTGCCGCGCATGCAGAATTTCGCATCTTCCATGAGATTTGTGGAAAAATCGTGGGGCAATATCAGCCTCTTATCGAAGATCACTGCGAAAGGAACCGAGCATGTCATGACGATGCAAGTTCTCGTAGCACTCTCAAATTCACGGCGTCCCAGGGCTCGCCATCGTCGGTGTCCCCCTTGTCGGTCTCGAGATACATGGGCCATTTCTTTAGCACCCGATGCTTGAGGACCCGTTCAAAACCCTCCCGACCAATCGTGCCATGACCGATGTGTTCGTGGCGATCGACGCGCGATCCACACCCCTTCTTGCTGTCGTTCAGATGGAGCGCGCGGATTGCATCGAGAACACCAAGCTTTTTGCATTCTTTTTCCCAAGCTTTGAATCCATCGGCCGACGAGAAATCGTATCCGGCAGCATGCGCATGGCACGTGTCGAGGCACATGCCGACACACAGAGCTTCCCCGGTCTTGCCGATCAGCCACGCCATCTGCTCCATGCTCCAACCCAAACACGAGCCTTGACCGGCGGTGTTTTCGAGCAGCAACCATGCATGCTTGGGCTTCACTTGGCGATGGACACGAGCAATCGCATCGACGATGCGTTGCATCCCTTGCTCTTCGCTCGACTCGACGAACGCGCCGGGATGCATGACGACTCCATCAAGGCCGAGCTGCTCGGCACGCTGCCACTCGATTACCATGGCATCGATGCTCTTCTCCCACAAGTCATCTTTGGGTGAAGCCAAGTTGATCAAGTACGATGCGTGCGACAACGGGTTCGTCACCTTGGTCGACTTGAGGGTCGACTGGAATTGTTCCACCTCCGCGTCGGTGATCGGTTTGGCCGCCCACTGATTGTTGTTCTTGGTGAACAACTGGCAGACATCCATCTTGAGTTCGGCGGCAGCCTCGATGGCTTTGTAATACCCGCCAGCGATGCTCATGTGAGCCCCTAGTTTGACCATGCGAGCCCTCGTCGTTACGCGTTTGGAAATATCGATAAACAAAAGGGTAGCATGGTTTGATGGCTCGTGGAACGCATCGTTTCGTGCGATTCCACCCGGATGCTTGCGTATGTCGGCTACCAAAGCCCACGCGCGTCGCAAAGTCTCCGAGCGTGCCGCTCACTACCCACTGCTGATTGCTTCTATGCCCCTTCGATTTGGCTCAAGCGAATCAGCGAGATCAGTTCCTCGGTGTTCAAGCGTCCTGCGCGATCGGCACCGTCGAGAACGCCGCTGATCAATTCTCGCTTGTCTTCGTGCAAGGCGAGGATCTGCTGCTCGATGGTGTCCTTTGCCACGAGCCGATAGACGGTGACAGCGCGCTGCTGGCCTAAACGGTGAGCGCGGTCGGTTGCCTGGTCTTCGACCGCCGGGTTCCACCATGGGTCCATGTGGATCACGTAATCCGCTGCCGTCAGATTCAAACCCGTTCCTCCCGCCTTGAGCGAAATCAAGAACAGATCTCCTTCCCCGTTCTGGAAGCGATCGACTGCCTCTTGGCGCTTGTTGGTCGGTGTGGCGCCGTCCAAGTATTGATAGGAGATCCCCGCCTTGTCCAAGGCCTCGCGGAGCAACGACAGATGCTGGACAAACTGGCTGAAGACCAGGGCGCGATGCTCTCCTTCGCGAAGTTCGTCGACCACCTCCATGAACAAATCCAGCTTGGCCGACGATTTTTCCCAGCGTTTGTCGACCAACCTTGGATGGCATGCCAGTTGCCTCAACCGAGTCAACCACGCGAGAACTTTGATCCGCATCTGTTGATCGGTCTCTGCACCCGTTTTGGTCAATTCCGACAACGCGGCCAACCGCGCGGCATCGTATTTCTTCCGTTCGTTCTCGGACAACTCGGCGAGCAGGATCACCTCGGTCCGTTCGGGCAACTCCGAGAGGACTTCCCGTTTCGTTCGGCGGAGGATGAACGGACGGACAACCCGCCCGAGAGCTTGAAGGCGATCTCGCTTGTTGTGCCGTTCGATCGGTTCGGCGAAATTTTTTCGGAAGCGATCCCAGGATCCTAGCAAGCCGGGGCTCACGGTTCGCATCAAGCTCCAAAGTTCCCCGAGATGGTTTTCAAGGGGCGTACCGGACAAGGCGAGGTGCCAGTCGGCTTGGATCTGTCGCACGGCCTGCGCGGTTTTGGTCTGGAAATTTTTGATGAACTGGGCTTCATCGAGCACCAGGGTGTTCCACGCGCGCTGGGTAAAGCGATTGATGTCGCGCTGCAGAAGCTGATAGCTGGTGATAATCAAGTCGCCGGGACCCGCCGAATCGATCAATGCCTGGCGGTCATGCTCGCGGTAGAGCAACGGCCTCAGTTTGGGAGCGAAGCGTTCGGTCTCGCGTTGCCAGTTCACACCAACACTCGTCGGGGCGATGATCAAGGCTGCGCCATCCTTGGCGCGATCGAGAAGGATCCCCAACGCCTGGACGGTCTTCCCCAACCCCATGTCGTCGGCGAGCACACCACCGATTCCCCAATGAGCCAGCCGGGCCAGCCACCCGTACCCAGCTTGCTGATATCCTCGCAGATCCGCCTTGAGGTCCGTAGGGACCGAGGGTTGCAAACGCTTCGCGCTCGACAATCGCGCCAAGGCTTCTTTCCAGGAATGGTCAGCTTCGTAGGTAATGTCGCTGCCGAGCGCCTCTTCGATGACTGCCGTACCTGCTTTGGAAACGCGAATCTGACCTGCATCCCCGATCGAGACGTCATCGATGGAGCCAAGCCGTTGTCGAAGGGATTCGGATATCAGGGCGAATTGACCGTCCCCCAACGGAACGAATCGACGGCCTTGCCGAAGCGCAGCAAACAGCTCGGACAGGGGAATTTCCATCCCCTCGAGCTTCGCGACCCCGTCGACCCCAAACCAATCGCGACCGCTGGACAAACGGACCTGCAACCGTTGAGGCGTGATCTCGCCGATGACTTGCATCGGAAGACTCTTTGGCCAACACACGGTGGGTGCACAATCCCCTAATCGTTCGATGCGCTGCAGCAGATCGAGCGCTTCGTCGGGAGTTTGCGCGACCCACGTGTAGGTCCCGTCGTAGGCCATCAAATTCAATTGCAATTGTTCCGCGATCTCATCGGCTCGCGAGGATTCCTCATCGAGAGCCCGCAGCAGTTGAAATCTGCCTGCTGCCGTCGCAATGCGAAGCCGTTCCGGCTCCACTCCAGGGATGGGTTGCTCCGAAACCGAATCGCAGGCCACTCGCAAACCGACTTGCATCGTTTCCTTGCCGCGCGGAGACAGATGCAATTCGATCTTCGGTTCCAAAGGATGTTCCGGGCCAGCCAACGATTCGGGGAGTTGGACCTCGATGCGCCGCGGTGTTGCGACTTGCACGATCAAATCGGCAAAATACTCGGCTGCTTCCCGATCCAAGACAGCTTCTCGCCGTTCCGCGGCGCTCAGGTCGTGGATCAATCGAAGGATGCGTTGCTCCAGCGTACTCATCCATAGTGTGTAGCGGTCGCGGTCGAGCCTCAGCAGTACGGATTCTCGCGGGTTGATGTTTCCGAGGAACAAACCGGGTTGATCTTGCACACCGTCGATTAACGTATCGGCCTGGTAGACCAGAGGTTTGAAAACCTCTCCTTCGGATTCGAGACGAATCTCGATCGGGACTTCACGGATACGGACCGGCGTTTGCGCGGGATCGTCCAAGGTCACATTCGGGTGATCGATCATCATCCGGAGACATTCCCGAATCATCCGTGGTGTTTGGCCTCGATAAGAATCCTCGGCCGATTGAAGCAGCAGGACAAGCATTTTGTCGGAACTGAGCGTCAACGCTTCCTCGGGAATCGAATCGAAGTTTTCCCGGATCAGCCGACCTTTGTTCCATCCACCCCGTTTTCGCGAGGTTTGTAGGTACGCGTGAATCTGGCATCCGTATTGATTGATGTTCAATCGCCACTGGATACGCTGCAACCGAGCCGATTCCTCGTCCGGTTCCTCCGCCTCCACCACCGGTTCCTCGGTCTTCAAGTAGTGGAGCGATTCGACCAGTTTTCTCCCTGCCAAGCGTCCATCCGATACGCAACTCTGCATCCATTCGACCGCCGCTGACGGCGAACGCTGGCTCAACTGCCGACGCAAGTAATTCAAGCAGTAGATCTGGTGCACGCACGGCTTGACCGCTTCGGTGCACGAGCAGTTCATCGTGATCCCGCGAATAATTCGCGACGATGTGATGTCGTCCAGATGCTGTAGTTGCTTGGGGTCCAGTTCAATGGACACACTCGTGGTGAACTGTCCTCGGATCGGAGAGACACCCTCGAGTTCGAACAGCCAATTCAAGACACAATCTGTCCGTTTCAGACGCGGCAGATCCTCCGAGGCAAAATACCGAGACATCAGCAACTGCTGAGGACGGAATTTTTTTTCCAATTGGGCGATGCTACTCAGGATGTGGACGACCAAGCCGCTTGCTTTGGGCGGATCCAATTGTGCCAAACTCGTCATTCCGTCAAATCAATCCGTTAGGGTGCACAAAGGCCAAGTCCACTAGTGTCGCCTATTTTGCCCCGATTTGGCAAGGCGAAAATCGCTCGAGGAAAGGATGCAAATGTCCATGGAATCCACCTGCAATGAACGGTTCTCCAAGGGTTTTCGCAACCCGTCGCGCGAGCGAGGGACAAACGAGGGAAGAAGTCCAAGGCATCGTAACTCCATCCCTCGCTTACGCTTCGGGTTGCCATGGACGTGAAAATCGCAACCTTAAAACGCGTCATCGAGGGAAGATGTCAAAAAGCGACCGGAAAATCATCCCTCGCTTGAACTCTCTACGGCGCGGTTGCCGCGGACAGGGCATCCGCGCCACCGACGATGGGGAGCATCAGTTGCGTTCCCTCCAAGTCCACCAGGATTCGAGTCCCCGGCTCCGGCCACAACGTAAAGTCGCGGTCGCTGGAGAAGATCATCAGCCCAATCTGCTCCCCGGCTGCAATGACCTGGTCGTCCGGTTGCAACTCGAACGTGACATCTCGAAATTCCCCCGGGGACAACGGCGTTTCGGAGTGGATGGACTCCGCATTGGATGGATCCGCCCAGCCGCGAGTGATCACGTCATCGGTGATTCGCTCGCTCCCGGTCCATGGAAGGGATACCAGCCAAATCGACAAGCATGCCGACGGACGATCGCACGCCAAGCGAACCGTAATTCTCGGCACCCCGGATAAATGCAAAGGTTCCTTCAACGTTGGAGTCGCGTACAGCAACCGGTGGTTGCACCATTCGGCCTGCAACAATTGCGGACCGCTGAAGGAGAAGTTGTCGATGATCTCCTCGATGCGATCGCCGGTCGAATCCTCGGTTCCGAGCGGCATCAAGCGACCGAGCTTCCTGCCTCCCGGCATGGGGGCAAGCGTCACTTCGCTCGCGCCCGGATTGGGATAATCCTCGTAGGTCTCCGGACGGCTGGCCCGCTTGCCTTCGCGCGTGATCCACGCCCGAGGCTCCGTCTCGACACCATTGTCGACCCCGTACAGGTAGTGGGAGAACCACCGGTTGAGCAAGTGCAGTGGAGGCTGTCCACCATGACCTCCTTGATGGTAGTAAATTTTGCAAGGCAACCCCTTCGCCTTGCACGCTTTGTAAATTCGATAGCTGTGCTCGGGCATGACATTCCAGTCGTTGAAGCCGTGAGCCATCAGCATGGGAGCGCGCATGCGATCGAGTTGATTCAAATAATCGCGGCTGGCCCAGAAGTCGTTGTAGTCTCCGTTGGTGCGATCGAACCCCTTGAGCATCCCTTCATCGCGCACGTTGCAATTGCAGTAGTCGCGCTTGTCCTCATAGCCTGAGTGGATGAAGTTGTAGAGGACGTCGATGTCCTCTCCCATGTATCCTCCGGGATGCCGAATCAAGCCATTGGATCGATAGTAATGGTAGTACGATGTATTGGGAGCGATCGGTACGATGCATTCGAGCCCCTCGACGCCTGTCGTGGCGGCGGCCAAACAAAGCGTGCCGTTGTACGAAGTGCCGATCATCCCCACCTTGCCCGTGGTCCACATGGCTTCCACCCGCTCGTCCCCATCCACGCTCTCAAAGCCGCGAGCACGACCATTGAGCCAGTCGATCACCGCCTTGGGAGCTAGCGATTCATTGACGCCTCCCACGGTCGGGCAACCTTGAGACAGCCCGGTTCCTGGCGAGGAGGAATGAACCACCGCAAATCCGCGCGGCACCCACTCCCCAAGATGCTCTCCCGACAATCGAGGACGCTTTGCCGTTTGGGGGATCGCCGGTGGCGTTTCATGCTTGGGGGGGTCGGAATTCAGGTTTTGTCGAGGACTCCACATGTGATCCTCCGAGGTCGATCCCATCCCCGCATAGTAAGGACTGGATTGATAGATCACCGGGACTTTCAGACCATCGGTCTCGGTCGCTCGAGGACGCGCCACACTGACGTGCACGCGGTCCATCTTGCCATCGCCGTCGGAGTCAAACTCTGTTTCCACGAACAAGTCATGCTCGACCCAATCCGACTTGAAGGCAGCGACAAACTGAGCCTCTCCATCCTTGAAGACCGGTCGATTTCCCTCGGCCGCGACAGCTCCAGTATCTTGCTGTCCCTGAGCGATGCCATCGTGAACGAGACCGAAAGTGGCGATCCAGACGGTTACGATGCAACAGGCAGCCATGCAGAAAATACCCGTACGCAGAAACCGACCATGGCTCGCGCTGCGGAATGTGAAAATCGCCAAGAGGCTGTTGCCAAGCTCGCTCTTGAAAATCCGCGTTACTCTCATGCTGCCCATCCCTTCTTCGTCAAGTTTGATCTCAAGATCGCTGCCGACATTCTACTCATCCCGTCTCATCGACCCAATGACGGCCTGCAAAGGAAATCTCCGGACACGATCTGCCCGAACAACATACCGAGCGTTGCATCACTCTCGCGATCCATTCTTCCGCAACCGAACGGTCCGAACGCTCTCTCTGATTCGTCGCCTGCAAGCCCCAGTCGTCAGGTTTCTCTACCAAAACACGAATGTTCGCGGGGCGGAACAAGGCGCTGAAGATCGAGGGTCCAATCGGTGCTCCCTCAATCCAAATCGGGACGATCGGTACCTTGGCACGCAAGGCAACCAATGCCGCTCCAGGGCGAATCGTCATCAAGGGTTGTCCCGTGCGATTGATGCGACCTTCCGGAAACATCCCGACAAATCGTCCTCGTTTGGCCAACGAGATGGCTTGCTTGGTCGACGCGGTATCGATCCCGCTGCGATGCGTTGGAATTGTTTCAAAGGAGCGAAGCAACCCGCCCAGAATCGGCTTGTCAAAATACAAACTCGTCACCATCCAGTGGACACGGCGACCCGCGCACAACTGGACAAACATCGGATCCATCGAACTGCAATGGTTGGCCACCAGGACCGCGCCTCCCTCCATCCGATCCGTTAGCAGCCTGTCGCGACGATCTCCATCCCCGTACTCCGGCGACCATTCGATATGCACCCGCCACAAAACCCGAGAAACCGCGTACACCGGCATGTACAGGCACCGCTCCCACAGGCTGTACCGGCCCGGCCCAAAAAACAGCCAGCCTCCGTACCCCACAACAGAAGCAAGGCAAATGATTAAAAATAATAATGCAGCCAAGTCGGCGATGGACATGCGTGGGAAGCCGTAAGCCTTGAAAGATTAGATGGTTAGGTCAAGCGGGTTACGATGCGTTGCCGCAGCGACCGGTCGAATCATGCTATCAAATCGTGGAAAAGTCCAGACATTCCGGGTCGAGAAGGAGGAAAAGAAGGTAGCCAAAGACGGGGGGGATCGGATATCGTAGATTCCGTCGTAATTCGGACGATCCTAGCCGGTCGGTGAGTGCGGCGTCTCCCTCCATCGAAGCGATGTGTGAGGTATGGATAAAAGGGTGTTTTGAGCCTCGCGGCCACGGGCTCAAGCGTCAATCGGTCGAGAAGCAGAGATCGATTGCCCTCCATAATCACACGCAGCTCCAACCTTGAACCGAGAAAATCGTCCTCCTTGGGACGGTCGCTCGGTTCGACCCAGCACAGCGCATTGAAAGGAATATCAGGGTGCATGCTGCGATGGTCTCGATGAGATGCGCTTCCCGACCGGCTCTTTTTTTCCCTGGCGTTTGGCGTGACCTTTCCCTCAGTCCATGTCCCTGTCCTGGTCGAGCAGATCCTCGCCGGCCTCAAACTCCATGAGGAGCGAGATTCCGACGCGACGCGCGTATTCATTGACGGGACGCTCGGAGGTGCCGGCCATGCAATGCGTATCGCAAGTTGCCTGACGAACCGGGATACGCTGGTTGCCCTGGATCGAGATCCGAGCGTGATCCAACGGATGCTTCCCTTTCTGGAATCTCATTTGGACACGCGTGCAGAGCGATCGGAAGTTGGATGGTTTTTGAATCCATCTCGCGGTTGTCGTTGGGTCCTGTGCGCGGACTCCTATTGTGAGGCTCCGAGCGTTCTATCCCGGTTGGGAGTCGCGGAGGCGCATGGCATCTTGCTCGACCTGGGATTATCCAGCGACCAATTGCAAGACACCGAGCGAGGATTTTCCTTTCGCATCGAGGGTCCTCTGGATCTTCGTTTCGACTCGAGCACAGGATTCAGCGCAGCAGATTTTTTGCGGGTCAAAAGCGAGAAAGAGATCGCCGACACCATCTATCGTTTTGGCGAGGAACGGTTTTCTCGACGCATCGCAAGGGCGATTGTTGAGAAGCGACAAACACAGCCTATTGAGAACGCGAAGCAACTCGCGGATCTGATCCACCGAGTTGTGCCTGGACGCATTCACGGTCGCGTCGACAGCGCCACTCGTACTTTTCAAGCCCTTCGTATCGCGGTCAATCAAGAACTCGAGCATGTGGAGCAAGCCATGCGGAGTCTGCCGCAATGCTTGGCCGAGGGTGGAAGATTAGCGGTCATCTCCTTCCACTCGTTGGAAGATCGGATCGTCAAACACGCCCTTCGCGAGCATCCCTTGTTGAAGGTCATTACCAAAAAACCGATCCTTGCGGACACTGAAGAAGTCGACGCGAATCCTCGTAGCCGATCCGCCAAGCTGCGCATCGCCGAACGCACCGAGGCTTGAACGCACCGAGGCTTGAACGCACCGAGGCTATTTCTGGTCCATTTCGACCAACTCGTCCTGGAAGTCGAGCCCTTGCTCCGCGCCGGGCGTTTCCTCAGCCCCATCCTCTTGCGACTTCTTTTTTGCTCCCTTGACCTTCTTTGGGCGGGACATCAATCCGACAATCATCGGGGCGAGCAGGACCGCGAGGATGAACAAGAGCCAAAGGTACGAGATGAGTGTGAACATAATCGTGGAGCCGTTGGCCGACCGAGGGGACGGGAAAAATAAGTGGATGAATCTTCACCCAGCACATGTTCAGAGTAGTCAAGATCCTCGGAATTAGCAAATCCGAGCCAATTTTCGCCCGTCTTCGATCAGCTTCGGACCCGGCGAGTGGGCCGGCCGGTAGATCGGGATGCGGGCGGGTTGGCAGGCCTGCCGCTTGGGTTGGCCTGCGACGGACGAGCGGGCACCGCTGGGGACGGTGCGACCACCGGGGAGGATGCTGCCGTTTTCGAGTCGCTTGCCACGGGAATTCGCTCCTTGGCCAAGGCTCGGGCTTGGATTCCCGAACGCTGCTCCAGAAGTGCCTCGGTCCGAAGGCGATAGAGAACCAGGGCGCGCGTGGCATGGCCACGCGGTCCAATCGGCCACTTCACGTCCCGGTGATCATGGATTTTGCCCAGAAGGAAATCGACCGCCTTCTCGACGCGCGGACTGGTCAATTCCTCGTCCGATACCGTAAACATCAGCCACTCGAGCATGTGGCCCGATGTTTGAACCTTGCGCTCGTCGTTCGGTTCGTTGCCTCGGCCCGCATACCAATTGGTGCTGAAGCTGCCGTCGGGATTCTGGAGTTGCCACGTGTAGCGGATGTATTCATTGACGAACTTGGCCCCCCGCGCGAACTGGCCAGTAATCGGCAGTCCCTGCAATTCACGCTGCCGCAAACAAAAAGACAAGCCCATCAGCCGGTGAGTTCCACCGCACGCCGATCCAACCACCGGCTGCGCCAGTTCCTCGGCGAAGAGTTTTTCGAGATTCCAAACCTTGCCATCGTTGGACCGCCACTGCTTTTCCGCATCCACGTAGTACGACAAGCCAATCAATTTGAACGTAAGCTCTGATTTCTCTTTGCAAGTGGCCATCTCGTATCGGACGAGATCCTCCACGGTGAACTTTTTTGATCCGATTTGGATCGGATAATCCAAAGGGACTTGAGACTGCGCAAGGATAGCCAGGAATTGACCTTCGTGCCCTTGAACTCCCCCTCCGACATTCGGAATGAAAAATTCGCTGCGTGGAGTAAAGATCCGCTGGGTTCGGCATAGCCCGTTGTGGCACATCCATCCGATGGCGTTCACGCGACCGTTGGGCCCGATCAATTCGTAGTCGGCGCCAAACGGCAGGATAGCATGCATCACCGCCCAGGGCGAGCGAGCCGTCGTGGTTTCCGGGTTCTTGAGGTAATGGTCTAGACAACCTGTCACCCGGGTAAGGCGCTGTTGTGTCGCGGCGGGGACGATGACGGCGGGCTTGTCCGGAATCTCGGACTCCGTGCCGGATGAGCGAGGGATGCCATCCTCAGGAGAGTTGCGCGTATCCGGCTTAGCAGCACGGTCCGCATCGACACCTTGCATTTGATCGTTCGTCGAATTGCGAACGCTGTCGGGGGTTGGTTCTTCCTGCGCGAGATACTCGCGAAGATCGTCATCGAATGTGTTGATACTTCGTTTGACCACCGGTTCGTCGGCCTTCGATTTCATCGATTCCGAGAGGGTGCGAGGGGGTGCCGAGACCTTGCGATCCAGCGATTCAATATCGAGCAGCGCGCGCGGAGTACGAACGTTTCGCGGCGATGGACTCTTGCTCGCGATCGGCGAACTTACCGAAGATTCTGTTCGCGGGGATTCGATGGTTTCCAATTCCTGAGTTGGCGACTCGTCCGTTTCAACCTTCTCGTCGGTCTCGATCGCACTGGGTGCCTCGGCGATTTTCTCGCTCGCTTCGCCAATGACGAGTCCCGAACGAGAACCTTGGCAGTCCCGTTCGCCTGGAGCGTCTTGAGTCTTCTCCGCCTCAATGGGATCCTCGATCGGATCGATCGCCAGACGAGTCGCCTCGGGGATTTCGATTACGGCATCTTCGCTGTTTTGGACAAGGCCGGTCGAGGCGGGCGGGCGAGGTGCCTGGGATGCCAAGGTCAACCACTGCATCCATGGTCCGAAATGTTGACCACAGATAGATGCGATCCGTTCGGCGAGTTGCCGTTCCTGGGCAAGAGCGTTGTCCTCATCGGCATCGACCGTCACCACACCGAGGCGCAAGGTATTTTCCTGGGCGACGCTCGCGCTCGGCAACGCTGCAGAAATCATCCAAGCAACCATCGTGAAAGCGGCCAATCCGAGATGATGGAACGAACATGACCGCATAGCGAATGAATGGATAGACGACGTCGAAATTGCTGAGATACCCGGATGACTATCGGCGCCCTACAATCGTCAGATACAGTGATAAATCGTGGAATTCACTCCCAGAAAGGGGATTGCTGTCATCTCCAACTTGGGAGGATTGATTTCATCGAGTCCGCCAACCGCGGTTTGGGTTCTGGGACATCCTCGCCTGCCAAGTAGCGTTTCCATGCGTCGATATCTCCACCGAAGTTTTTGCCGGTCATGTTTTTGAGTGCGAGTGACGCTTGGTATTGCATCGCGGGACTTCGGTCTTCCAGTTTGCTAGCCAAGAACTGTCGAACTTCGTCGGATGGATGTTTGCCTAAGGATTGGGTGGCAGCGAGTTGGACAACTCGGCTGCGGTCCGATTGCGCCATGGTCATCAGAGCGGATGCAGCCTCGGGGCTGGGTCGCGAGCCGAGAGCTTCCGCGACGGTCAAGCGAACCTTGTCATTCTTGTCTTGAATCAGCGGCGTAACCGCGGCCACGGCATCCTGGCTATCCATGACTTGTTGGAGGACCAAGACGGCTTCGCGCCGGAGTTCGGGGCTTGTTTCCTTTTGCACGATCTCGTTGAGTTTTGCGATCCAGCGCGATTGTTCCTCGGGCTGCATGCGGGCGATCTGCCGGCGGAGAAGCCGCATTTCATCGACGCGTTGGGAGTAGACGACCGCTTTCTCGCGGTCTTTGCGCCATTGCGACTGGATGTAGGGGTTCAGCTTCTTCAGTTGGAAGAAGGGGCCATCGGTGCAACCTCCGCAGGAGGCGCACAAGCAGAAAGCGATCAGAAACCGAAGCGTGGGGTGAATGTTTTTGGGGAGTTGTGGCACCGGCACCGCGCGATTCCTTCGAGGTAGTACGGAGACTGGCAGCTGGGAGTTTCCGCGAACCATAGCACGCTGTCGCTGTCGAACGCTAGAGGATTCCTGGCAGCTCGAAGGCGGGAGGCTGGGAGTCGGGGCAAGCTGGGGGATTCGGGGGGAAGTTGGATCGGTGGGATTCCTGACTTGCAAAACCCGTAAAATGTGGCACACTGGCACCTAGAGGCAGACGGAGACGTCGGCTTCGACCCGGCTTGGCCAACGCCTTCGAAAGGCGGAGGTCGGGACGAATTGGAGAGGTGGCTGAGTGGTCTAAAGCACCGGATTGCTAATTCGGCGTAGGGTTAACTCCCTACCGCAGGTTCGAATCCTGTCCTCTCCGCTGCAAAACCCTGGTTTTCCCAGGGTTTTTCGCATTTCTGGGCAGTTCCTGTGGAGTTCTGTAGCGCCCATGCTGGCTCGGTGCATGG
>Ga0315904_10009031_pt1 | contig 13089 bp, 13 predicted proteins | sample LakEriMetagenome_6_FD_203529 | JGI IMG/M metagenome (GOLD analysis project Ga0315904, IMG submission 203529) | Freshwater fungal communities from buoy surface, Lake Erie, Ohio, United States - Buoy 12 MA120 | ecosystem: Environmental > Aquatic > Freshwater > Lake | place: USA: Lake Erie, Ohio... | reverse complement strand
CGTGAGATGAAGGACGGCGAGACATTCGAGATCGAGGCGTACTTTCCCGGCTACGAGCAGATGCGTGTGAGCCGGACGGTCGTGCCGGAGAGGTGACACTTCCGTAGCCGCGCCTGTGAATGCGCGGGCTGGTCTGCCGGCCGGTGTGAAAACGAAGCGTGCCCGCGCTTTCACAAGCGCGGCTACGGGCTACTCCCGGCTGATCACGCCTGCGGCCTCGAGCGAATGCATGCCGTGCGGCACGCTGCTCGGGCCGGGGCCCATGAGGATGCGTTCGACGGGGTTCACTTGGCTGGCGGAGGTCGGGATCATGGAATGGCGAGAGCGATGGGCGCGAGGATCGGGGAAGGCAATGCGATGTTCGCGCCCGGCAATCGTGCTCGGCACTTGCCGGGAGTCGCATCGGGCGACATCGTCGCGGCCGCATGGAAAATGTGTGGCAGAGAAATGAAATCATCGCGCACTCCGCGTGTCTGGCGCGGAGCTTCCGGCATTTCACGGGGCGCGAATTGCTGCCGGGGCTGTCCGATCCGGCGGGGCTCGCGCGGAATCTTTTCGATGCGCCATTCGCGCTCGTGTCGCACGGGACGGAGACCGATCCGATATTGAACTACGGCAATGCGGCGGCGCTGCGACTTTGGGAAATGCCGTGGGAGGAACTGACGCGCACGCCATCGCGGCTGACGGCGGAGGCGCCGGTGCGCGACGAGCGGGCGAGGCTGCTCGCGGCGGTGGCGTCGCAGGGGTTCATTGATGACTACTCCGGGGTGCGGATTTCAAAGACGGGGCGGCGTTTCCGAATCGCGCGCGCGACAGTGTGGAATCTCGTGACCGAGCAGGGCGCGCGGTGCGGGCAGGCTGCGATGTTCAGCGAGTGGGAACACCTGTGATCGCGGGCTTCGAAACCGAAGCCGTCGCGATTCGGACTTCGGAGCGGATGCACGATGCGGCGATGTTCCCCGGCGCAAAGAATTGACTCCCGCTGCGCTTCATTGACTCTGATCCGAACGTCCCCCTCCCCTTCCGTGAGCGCACCGTCTCCGCGTCATCATCTCCGTGCATTTGGCATCGCCTCCGGGCTGGCGCTTGTGGCCGCACTCGTCACGGTGCTGCTGTGTGTCAGGGCGGAGAACCGCTACATCCACAGTTTTGCGGATGAGTTTGGCGACCTGAAGCTACAGGGGGTGGCGTTGCAGAAGGCCGCGTTCACGCAGTCGGATCTGCTGGTGATCTACGGCAGCTCGGAACTGCTGTCTTCGGTGCATGGCAAGGCGGGCGATTTTTTCGAGGAATACCCGACGGGATTCCGGGCGTTCCCCGTGGGCAAGCAGGGCGCGGCTTCGCTGCCGATCATGCAGAAAATCGCGTCGCTCGGGCGCTACATCGAGGGGCGCAAGGTCGCGTTCACGATTTCGCCGGGCTATTTTTTGTCGGAGAAGGCGAACGTGGACTACTACGATGGAAACTTCAGCGCGCTGCAGGCGATGGACCTTGCCTTCAGCACGCACCTGAGCGGGGACCTGAAGCGCACCGCCGCGCGCCGGATGATCCAATATCCGGAGACGCTGGATGGAAACTGGACGCTTGATTTTGGCGTGCGCCGACTCGCGGGCGGCTCCTTCCTGGACAGCGCGCTCTACGCGGCGGTGTGGCCGCTCGGGAAATTCGCGAATCTCATCGGGCGCGCGCAGGATCACATTGAGGCCGGATTGAAGATCGCGGAAAACGCCGAAAAAAGAAACCCGAAGCCGCACCGCATCCTGAGGCTGAACTGGAAGGAGATCCTGCGCAAGACCAGCGTGAAAGTGAAGATGCAGCGCCCGCCGATGCCGCCTCTGCTCACGAAGCGGACGAAGGGTGCGCGCGATGCAGATTTCCTGCGGATCCTCAATGAGGCCGACGAGTGGGAGGACTTCGAGCTGCTGCTGCGAACGCTGAAGGAAATGCACGCCGACGCGCTGCTGCTCTCGATGCCACTGCACGGCACCGAACTGGAGATGACGGGCGTCTCCGCCGAGGCGCGCAAGGCGTACGGCGCGGAGCTGAACAGGCTCGCGGAAAAATACGGCGTGCAGCTCGTGTACTTCAGCCAGTACGAGAACGATCCGACTTTCTTCACCGACAATTCGGACCACCCCGGCGAGCGCGCCTGGATGCTGTTCAACAAGGTTCTTGACGATTTTTACCACCAGCCGCAGAAGTCCCGCAAATAGCGCGCAAGCGCCCTGCAATCCCCATGGCCACAGCAATCCACGACCAAGTCATCGAAGTCCTCGCGCGCGTCTCCGACACGGAGGAGGTGCGAGCGAACCCCGACCTCGCGCTCTACGATCTGCAGATTCTTGATTCGATGAAGACCGTGGAACTCATTGTGGCATTGCAGCAGGAACTGAACGTGGAAATTTCCCCCGCGGAGTTCGACCGCGACGCGTGGGCGACGCCGGCCAAGATGGTGGCCGACGTGGAGAAGCGGCTCGCGGCGTGATCGGCTTCGCGCAGAAGTGGCTCGACGCGCACCCGCGCGTGAAGCCCGCCGCACTGGTGCTCTACTACCTCGCGATCATCGCCCTGCTCGTGGCCATGTATGGCCGTGGAAATTTCGAGACACCGGAGTTTGTTTACGCCGAGTTTTAGAGGCCGCAGCAGTCGGCAATGGCGCGAAGCAGGCGAGGCTTGCAACCTCGCGAGGGCGGATGGACGGAGTCCGTGGGATCGCGCGGAGCGAAAATCACTCGGGAGTGCGAAAGCCCCTCCAGCCACCTCGCCGCACTCGCCCATGCAGGGTTGTACACCTCGCCTGGAATGTGCCGCCACGCCGCGCTTTGAATTTCCTCATTCCGCATTCGTCATTCATCATTCACCGCCGTCATTCCTCTCGCAGCACGGGCGAACTTTTGCGAATCTTCACCCTGATGCACCTCCTCGACCGGATTGAAAAACACGGCCGCACCTCGCCCGACCGCCTCGCGCATGTGAGCGGCGAGCGGCGCATGACGTACGGCGAACTCCTCGCGAAGAGCAGCGCGCTCGCCGCATGGCTCGACTCGCAGCTCGGCGACAAACGCAGCCCCGTGGCAGTGCGTGGTCACAAGGAACCGGAGATGCTTGTGAGCTTCATGGCAGCCGTGAAATCCGGTCGGCCGTACGTGCCGATTGATTACTCCACGCCCGAGCAGCGCATGGAGCGGGTGATCGAAATCGCGGGTGTTGGGCTCGTCCTGACGCCCGAGAAGGTGGGGGAAATCGTGGCGGCGGGGCCGGTGGAGTACCAGCGGAAGCCGGTCGAAGCATCGGATCCTTTTTACATCCTCTTCACGAGCGGCAGCACCGGTGAGCCAAAAGGCGTCGTCATCACTCACGCGAACCTCGAACACTTTGTCTCGTGGATGCTGGCTGAGCATCATTTTCCGCCGGGAGAAGAAACCTTCCTCAACCAGGCGCCGTTCTCGTTCGACCTTTCGGTCATGGATCTCTACGCGAGCCTCGTTACCGGCGGCACACTCTTCAGCATCACGAAAGATCACGTCGCCAATTTGAAGGCACTCTACGAAGCGTTCCGCATCTCCGGCCTCACCACATGGGTCTCCACGCCGTCCTTTGCACAAATGTGCATGATCGAGCGCAGCTTCACCGAGACGATGCTCCCAACCCTGCGGCGATTCCTGTTCTGCGGCGAAACACTCGCTCCGGAAACAGCTTCACAACTCCTCGAACGCTTCCCGCAGGCCGAGGTCTGGAACACCTACGGCCCGACCGAAGCGACCGTCGCCGCGACCTCCGTCCGCATCACGCGCGAGAGCATCGCGAAATGGAACCCGCTGCCCATCGGCTACGTCATGCCGGGCACGCGCGTCATCATCCGTGGTGAGGACGGCAATGCTGTGCCGCCCGGCGAGCGCGGCGAAATCGTGATCGCAGGACCCAATGTGAGCCCCGGCTATCTCAAGCGCGACGACCTTACCGCGAAGGCATTTTACCAGATCGGCGACACGCGGGCCTACCGGACCGGCGACTGGGGCCGCGAGCGCGACGGCATGCTTTTCTGCGAAGGCCGCATGGACAGTCAGATCAAGCTCCACGGTTATCGCATCGAACTCGGCGACCTCGAAGCCAACCTGCGCGCGCTGCCGGAGGTTGCAGACGTGGTCGTTCTCCCCGTGCAAAAAGGCGGGATCATTGATTCGCTCGCCGCCTTCGTGGTTCTCAACGGCGCGAAGCAGGGCACCAATTTCGAACAGGCGTCGAAATTGAAAACGGATCTGGGAACGCGGCTGCCCACCTACATGGTGCCCCGGAAATTCCATTTCCTCGACAGCTTCCCGATGAACAACAATGGCAAGGCCGACCGGAGGAAACTGGCGGAGATGCTGTAGCCGCGCAGCGAATTACCGATGACGTCGCCTGTGTTCAAAAGCAGAGCCAGTTTGCGTGAGTTGAAACGGGGTTTCTCTGCGCCGAAGTCGCGGGAGGTGCGGCCCCTTAATCCTAATCTTATTCTCAATCGCAATCCCGCCGCCGCGCACCAGCACGGGGGAGGATTAAGAATAAGTGGAGAAACTGGCCGCCGCGTTTTGCATCACGCACCATGAGCCCCTTTGCAAACTGGACCTTCTTCGGCCTGCTGCTGCTCTACGCAGTGGTGCCGATCGTCGTTCTCGGACTGCTCGGGAAAGCGAGTGCGAAGTGGTGCTTCATCATCACGCTGCCAATCCTCGGTTTTGTCTTCGCGTATCATGACAACACCGTGCTGCGCCTCGCCGGCGGGCATCTCCCCGAGACGGGCGGCGCGCTCCTCACGCGCCCGTGGACGAATACCGCGACGGGCGTCGAATTTTCGCCGCTGTATCTTTTTCTCCTCTGTGTCGCGTGGCAGATGTGGGTGCCGTTTGCATTCCTGCGCTGGAAGTCGGGCCGCATATTTGTCCCCGCGATCCTGCTCACGCTCGCACCGCTCGCGCTGAACCGGCTCATGCCCTTCGTCTCGCACGACAGCGCGTTCGGCTTCATCGGCATCAGCTACGTCACTTTCCGCGCGCTCGATGTGATTTTTTCCATCCGCGACGGCGTGGTAAAATCACTCGCGCCCGGCCAGCTCTTCGCGTTCCTGTTTTTCTTTCCGACCGTCTCGTCCGGTCCGATCGATCGCTACCGCCGCTTCGGACAGGACTGGGTGAAGACGCGCACGCGCGCCGAATTTCTCGACGATCTCGACTTCGCCGTGCAGCGCATCATGCGCGGCTTCCTCTACAAATTCATCATCGCCGCGCAGATTGACACGCACCTGCGCGTGCCGCTGCTGAAGGTCGCGGGCTTCAAGGGCTACGCGGGCTACATGTATGTGTATCTCTTCTACCTGTTCTTCGATTTTGCAGGCTACAGCGCGTTTGCCGTCGGCGTGTCGCGGCTCATGGGAATCAAGTCGCCGGAAAATTTTTCGCTCCCGTTCCTCGCGCGCAACATCCGCGATTTCTGGACGCGCTGGCACATCAGCCTTTCGTTCTGGTTCCGCGATCACATCCACATGCGCTTCCAGCTCGCGGCTGCGAAGGGGAAATGGTTCAAGGGCAAATACACGGCGAGCTACCTCGGGCTGTTCCTCACTTTCGGGCTCATGGGCGTGTGGCACGGGTTCACTTTCTACTACATCCTCTACGGCATCTATCACGCCATGCTGCTGTGCGGCTACGACGTGTTCATACGCTGGAACAAGACGGCCAAAGTGTGGGGCGACGGCCCGTGGTGGCGCGCGCTGAACATCGGCATCACCTTCCACGTCATCGCACTTGGGATGCTGCTCTTCAGCGGACGCCTCGCGCCCGCACCTCCACCGCCGCCGTACGAGGCCGTCCTTGAGGAGGTGGATACCCACTTCGTGTCCGGCTACGTCTGGCAAAAGGACATGCCGGTGGATTTCCTCACGGTGGACATCTACGTCGATGATGCCTGGGCCGCGCGCGGACGATGTACGCTCCCGCGTCCCGATCTCCGCGAGCGAGGCTACGGCGATGGGAACATCGGCTTCCGCGCGGAACTGCCGGGATACCTACGGAACGGGCACTCGCACATCATCGAGGTGCGGATCGTCGAGGGCAACCGCCTGGTCGGAAAACCGAAGATGATCGCATTTCCGAACGAGCCGTGGACGCGCGTGCCGCAGCCGCCCACCCCGCCGCGCGCAGAGCCGCGCAAGCCGGCCAAGGTGAAGCCCTGAGCCGGTCGCCTTACCATCGTGCATGAATCACTGGCGAGAGAGCAGGACGGCGCGGACGGTGATTTCGACGCAGCGGGGCTGGCCATCAGGATGGCTTCGGAGCCGGACATCGTGGAAAACGAAGCTGGGAAAGTGTTAAATCGCGTTCAGAACGGTTTAAATTTGAAGTTGAATAGCTGGTCTCCCTGTTGAGGGTTTGCGTTGCCTTTGAACTTGCAAATTACTCGCATTTCCGGGGATCGGCTATTTGCCTTTTGCGCCCCGGGAGGTTCTCGCCCGGAGCTACCATCCACGGTTCACTCGCCGGCCTTGCCCAAGTTCCCCCTGAACGCCTGCCGCGGCGAGCGCGCGGGGTTTGGGGGTGCATAGCCCCCAATCCAACCTTTTCATCACTTCAATTTAGCGAAGCGCCAAGAAAGGCTTCTCAAAACCCAGAGAATCACCCACAAGGCGCGGTGTGATGTGCAGATGAACACACTCGGCCGATTTCTGGAGAAGCTGCGCGACAGCTTGGAGCAGCAGACGTTTGTGAAAATCACGCTGAGCCGCGGACGCGGGGAGGGCGGGCTGCGGAATGTGTACGGGCGGCTCGTGGAGCTGAAGGCGGGCACGGCGGTTTCCTTCACGCTGCGCCACGCGAACCGCGATGTGACCCGCAATGATGCGCCGGCGGATGCGCCGGGCGCGATCGAGAAATGGCTGACGGATGATTTCGAGGAGGCGCATCTTTTCACGACGACGGGCGACTGGAAGCTGCGCGCGGAGCACGGCGGCGAGTGGAAGATGAAGGCGGCGCGGCCGACTTTCTCCGCGGCGCTGGCGACTTCGCACGACCGGCCAAAGGTGAAGGCGATCGCAAACGCGCAGTTCCTCGTGAAGCTCGGCGTGACGGCTGCGGACGGCACGGCGCGGCCCGGCATGGCGGACAAGCTGCGGCAGGTGGAGCGCTTCGTGGAAATCCTGGGGCATCTCGTGGATGGCAGCCCGCTGCAGGATGCGACGGCGGTGCGCGTGTGCGATATGGGCGCGGGAAAGGGATATCTGACTTTCGCGACGCATGAGTTTTTCCGCGCGCGCGGTGTGGCGGCGGAGGTCACGGGCGTCGAGCAGCGGGCGGATCTGGTGGAGCAGACAAATCGGGTCGCGGCGGAACTGCAGGCCGGGATGTTAAAGTTTTCGCAGGGCACGATCGGTGCATTCGCGCTGCCGGAAAATCTCGACGTGCTCATCGCGCTGCACGCGTGCGACACGGCGACGGATGATGCGCTCGCTGCCGGTGTGCGCGCCGGAGCGAAGCTGCTCGTCGTCTCGCCGTGCTGCCAGAAAGAGTTGCGCCGCGAATTTTCACCGCCGCAGATTCTGCGCGGCGTGCTGCGGCACGGCATCCTCGCGGAGCGGCAGGCGGAGCTGCTCACGGACGGCATCCGCGCACTGGCGCTGGATGCGGCGGGCTACGACACGAGCGTGTTTGAATTCATCTCGAACGAGCACACGGGGAAGAATGTGATGATCGCTGCGACGCTGCGGCAGACGAAAAAAGATACCGCGCCGGTGCGCGAGGAACTGCGTGCGCTGATGGAGTTCTTCGGGCTGCGCTCGCAGCGGCTTGTGGATCTGATGGGGAGTTTGGATGAAGACGCCGCGCGAAGGCGCGAGCCGCCACTGCCGTAGCCGCGCTTGTCAAAGCGCGGGCACGCATTGCTTTTGCGCAGGGAGATCAGCCCGCGCTTTCATAAGCGCGGCTACGAAACTGCTCAGCGCAGCGGGAGGTTCGTGAACGCGGCGACGAGGCCGCGGAGCATCGTGCCGTACACCATCATGCGCGAGACCTTCACTTTTTCCGCGCTGATGAGCGGCGGCTTCGCGGCCATGAGAGCGAGCGTTTTTTCTGCGAGCCGCCACGGGACGTAGCACGCGAAGCGGACGCGCCACGGGCGGATGGCGCGGATGTATTTGCGGCCATCGTCGAGGAAGCCGCGCGCCTTTTCCATCCATGCGTCGAAGACGGGCTGCGCGGCGGACGGATCGTCGAGAATCGTGGCGGGATCCGCGCCGGCGGCCTGGAGTTCGTCCGCGGGGAGGTAGCAGCGTCCGGCGCGGAGGTCGGCGGGCATGTCGCGGAGGATGTTCACGAGCTGAAGCGCCTTTCCGAACGACGCGGCGAGCGGCATGAGTTCCTGCTCCGTGCGCTCGGAGTACCGCGGAAAGTGATGGAAGCTCATGCGCGTCCACCATTCGCCGACGCAGCCTGCGACGAGGTAGGTGTAGTCCTCGCCGCTGTAGGCGTCGGGGAGCGCGGCGATTTTTTCCGGATCGGGAAATGCGCGGAGGTCGTTCGACTGGCCGTGGATGATGTTTGTGAGCAGCTCGATTGTCTCCTTCCATTCCCACGGGCGGAACGCGCCGAACCGCGAGAGCACGAGGGGCATCGCGGCGATGAGCGCGCGGTCACCCTCGTGCGCGGGCTGGATGTCGCGCTGGATGTAGCCGATGAACTGCTGCGACGCGCCGGTGTGGAGCATCTTCCCGAATTCCTCGAGCCGCCGCAGCCGCACCGAAATCGTCGCGCCTTCCGAATCTGCGATGGTGTCGCTCGTGCGCGCGAGGAGGTAGGCGACGCCCATGGCCTCGCGCAACGCCTCGGGGAGGATGCGGATGCTGAGGTAAAATGTGCGCGAAACTGAGCGCAGGAGTCCCCCTGTGACTTCGTCATGGTTCATCGGGCTGTGGAAAGGATCATCATTTCGCGCTCTGCATTGCCAGCATTCGTTCCTTGCAGCCATGCAGCTTTCGGGCCGATCGGGCCGAACCTTGCGCGCTTGCGCCATTTTTCCAAAAGCTCGAGGCCGAGCGAATCGAGCGCGACGGGATCGCGGCTCGCGTAGAGCGTGTTGTGGATCGCGGAATTCTGCGGGCTCCCGCCCGTGCCGCCGGCGTAGGTGAATGCGAGCGCGTCGAGGATGTGCAGCACGCATTTGCCGCCGAGCCGCGGATCGGCGTAGCAGTCGGCGATGGCGGATGCGCCGCCTTCGCCGCGCGTGGTGAAACGCCGCCAGTTGTCGAGATTGCCGATGACGGCGCTGTGCAGCGCCCCCGCGACGCCGCAGCCGGGCTCGTCGCTGAGCGCGGCGATATTGATGAAGCGCGGCACGTCCTTGCTGAGGATGGTGGCGAGGTGGCTCTTGGAACTGAGCAGATCATTGACGGTTGAGCCGAGCGTGCGCGGATTGGCCTTTTCGCTGAAGAGCAGATCGCCCCAGATCAGTTTCCCCAGCGCCGGTGCCTGGAAGCTCGACGCGCGATCCCATCCGTGCGGCGGATCGATGGCGCGCACTTCGCAGCCGAGCCGCTGCGGAGTGAAGCCGGCGGCGCGCAGATCGGCGGCATTTTTGTCCCACACGATGATCTCGCGCACGCCCGCGTCGCGTAGGCCCGCGACGACTGCCGCGACGACGCCGCGGCGCGTGGAGAAATATGGGCCGCCCGATGCGGTGACCTTGATGCCGACGCGCGTGTCCGTGCCGGCGAATTCGCGCCACGCAGCGCGCGTGTCCGAGCAGCCGGTGACGGTGCGTGCAAGCGCGTCCACCATGCGGCGCGTGACGGCGGCATTTTCATCGAAACCGTCCATCGCACGCAGGTCGTGTGCGACGGCGACAAGCGATCGTCCCGTGGGTCGCGCCACGGGGGTCTGCGGCTGCGGCGGGCCCTCGGGTTCGGCGGCCGGGGGATTCACCTGCGCGGGTTCGCCGAGCAGCACACTGCTGCCCAACGCTGCGGCCACGGCAGTCAGAAGACGAATCACCCGCTGCGAATATCGCCGGTGCGCCGGGGTGTCAAACGGATGGGCGCGGCGGTGGTGTTTCGGCGTCGGTGGAGTCCTGTCTGAAAAAAAGCTCTCAGTGCTCAGTGCTCAGTGCTCAGTGCTCAGTTCTCAGTGCTCAGATTCGGAATGTGCGCCCTCTGAGAACTGAGAACTGAGAACTGAGCACTTTCCCTTCTGGGCAGCACGCCCGCCAACCAGGTTCCCTCCGGCGCGGCCGGGTCAGATACCGAGCGACCGCAGCAGCGGGTCGTCAATGCGGCCGTTCACTTCGAGCCCGTGTTCGGCCTGGTAGTCGCGGATCGCCGAGCGGCTGCGCGGGCCAATGTCGCCGTCCAGCGGCCCCAAATAGTAGCCGCGTTTCCGGAGCACACGCTGCACGCTGGCTTCGAGCGAAGATGTGGATGCAGGTTCATAGTATCGCGTGGCTTGGTAAACCTGCGGCCTGGCCGACGAGAAGTTGAAACTCACGAACGGTGCCGGGACGTAGTAGCCGTAGGACGGGTAATAGCCGTATGAGTACGAGTGGTAACGCACGGGCGGCGCGCAGTACGGGCGGTAGTGCCCGCGCGAATAAGTGCGGTAGTGATCCGCGAACGACGTGGCGGGCACGGCGAGGGCGATGGCTGAGAGGAGGAGTCGGGCTTTCATGGGAGTGGGAGGTTATGGCGAAAAATCGGCCATGATTATTCGATTTTCAAGCCGCGCGAAGCCCGTAACGCGGACAATCCTGTCCGGGGAATCTGCTGTCAGGAATCTGCGCGGCTTCAACGAATCCGAGCGACAACCGAGACCGGGGCCGAAATCCTCACCCTTCCTTGCGCCGGAAATTTTCCAGCGAGACCGGCTGGGTCGCACCCTTGAGTTCGCGCTTCCACCACGCAGCGGTGTGATCTTCGGAGCGCGTGAAATGGTAGTCGTAGAAACTCAGCCGCACGAAACGCGGCGGCTCCGAGGGGAACGGATTTTTTTCCAGCAGCGCGAGCACTGCGGGCTCGCCTTCGAGCGTGCGGCGCATGAGGCGTTCGAGGAGATACGAGTAGTGCTGCGGCGCGAGCGCGGCGAACCACATCTGCCAGTCGAGCCGCGGCTGATGCGGCGCGGCGAGCGGGGGGCGGCGGTAGATGTCGCCGGCCTTGTAAGGAAATTCGTATTCGCGCCAGTTCGTCTTGTCGTCGCTGCCTTCGAGGATGATCTCGGGGCGCGAGAGTGTCATCGTGCGGAAGAGGCCGTAGCTGTTGAATGAGCGCAGCCCGGCGTGCCACGGAGGGCGCGGGCTTTTCCTCGTGCGCTCGGATTCCGCTCGGATCCGCCGCATTTCCGCCTCCTGCCCGGCGAGGCCCGCGAATGCGCCGCCAAAGCCGTCGAACGTGAGGCACACGGATGCGAGTGCGAGCGCACCGGCGGGGATCAGCGGCCACCAATGGCGCAGTTTTTCCTCGGTCGCGGGCGGGCGGATTTTTCGGAAGCCGCGGAATGTGTCGTCGAGAAACGGCAGGCACAGGGCGATCGTGAGCCAGTTGAAATACGTGTAGTTGCCGGTCGCGATGATGCCGAGTTGCAGCAGCACCTGCAGCAGCACCGCGCCGTGTCGGAGAAATCGCCAGCGCGACGGCGCGAGGAGCAGCGCGGGCACGGCGATCTCGACGAAGTAGGTGAACGAGCACTGCGCGCGCAGCATCCAGCGCGGGGCTTGGTGCGCGTACCAGGCGGTCCACAGCGGCAGCGGCTGCGTCTCGAAATGATAGTCGAGCGCCGAACGTCCGATCCATGTCTGGTCGCCCCAGGTGAGCTTCACGATTCCCGATTCGAGGATCATCCGCACGAACAGCCACCAGAGCAGCCAGCGGCCGATTTTTTCCGCACGCGACTCGTGCGCCCAGTCCGGCCGCGCGCGCCACGGGAGCCAGAGCGCGGCGATGAGCGAGGTCTCGAGCAGCAGCGCGTCCCACTGGAAATTAGCGAACGCCTCGCCGACGGACATCAGCGAGAGGTAGAGCGCCCAGCACAGCAGCGCGCTCGCGCCGGGAAAAAATCCCGCGCACATCGCGATGGCGCCCAGCGCGCCGAGCCAGCATTGCGCGAGCAGCAGGAAGTCGCCCTCCGCGAGCCAGCTCAGCGACGGCATCTGCCAGAATGAAACGCCTCCCGCGCGCGCCGAGGCGAGCTGTTCGCCGACGGGGATGAGCCCGTGCGCACCCACGAGCCCTCGCACCTGCGATCCCCACGACCAGAACGCGGCGAGAAAAATCGCACCGAGCGCGAATGCGAACACGCGACGCGACGCGAGAAATCCGGACGGCGCGGCGGGCAGCGTGCGAGCGATCCACTTTGCCGCCGCATCGGGCGGCGAAGTGCGCGTGGAGATTTCCACGCCGAGCCACATCGCGCCGAGCAGCGTCCACAGCACGAGGCAGCGTGTGAGCAAATCCGCCGTCGCCAGCTCCAGCAGTGCCCACACTGCGGCGAGGAGCACGAATGCGCAGACGCGGAGCGCGACACTCATCGGCCTAAGCGGAGAGTTTCAAAATCACCGCGTATTCCTCGGCAGTGAGCGGCATCACCGAGAGGCGCGATTGTTTCAGCAGCCCGATGTCCTTCAGCGCCGGCGCGGCTTTGATCGCGGCGAGCGTCACGGATTTTTTCAGCGGCTTTGCGGGCACGATATCCACGCAGTCCCAGCTAGGCTCATCGGCAGTGGGATCGGGGTACGCCTCGCGCGCGACCTTCGCGATGCCGACGACTTCCTTGCCCGTCACCGAGTGGTAGAAAAGCACGACGTCGCCCGTTTTCATCGCGCGCAGATTGTTCCGCGCCTGAAAATTTCGCACGCCTGTCCACGCGGCGTGGCCGTCCTTGGTGAACTGCTCCCACGAATACGAGGCGGGTTCCGATTTGACCATCCAGTGTCTGGGCATGGCGGGAAAACGTCGCAGCGCGCGCAGAACCTCAAGCCAAAACAGCCGCCGCATCTTTTTTGAGCGTGCGTGGCAACCGCCCCCAGTCGGAACCGTTCGGTTCCGACTGCAAGGAAATTGCTTTCGCGCCCGCCGCA
>Ga0315904_10009028_pt1 | contig 13092 bp, 17 predicted proteins | sample LakEriMetagenome_6_FD_203529 | JGI IMG/M metagenome (GOLD analysis project Ga0315904, IMG submission 203529) | Freshwater fungal communities from buoy surface, Lake Erie, Ohio, United States - Buoy 12 MA120 | ecosystem: Environmental > Aquatic > Freshwater > Lake | place: USA: Lake Erie, Ohio... | reverse complement strand
CAAATAAAATGAGCTCCGTGGCCGGTGTGCCATTCTGGTATGATCAAGCACTGGTATCTGGAGCGACATACTACCTCTTAAGACAGCTTATTGTTGGACTGAACCAGAGAGAGCGAAGATTATTAGTTATGGATCCAGATAGTGGTTCGTATGATGCTGTAGCTAATCTCAAGACCACGGCAGATATGTATAAGGAAGAATTTAACGAGCTTCTCAAGAAGCTTCCGATTGCGGTCAGACCGATTATGGGATCGATCACAGTTCCAGAGTATGCTATGCCGGGCGGACGTAGCAGGATGTTCAGAATGCTGTGGAAGGGAGGAGCCTCGTAATCAGGTTCAAATTTGAAATAAAAAACTTTTTTCATATTTTTTTTTAAAAAACACATTCATGGAAAAGTGTTTTTAGATTTTAAAGCGTATATATAAATATGCAGTATTTAGAATTTGAAAAAGCAAAATCCATCATACACAATCTGAAAATAAAATCGGTCAAAGAGTATTATTCTTTGTTCAAAGACGGGAAGATCCCATCTGGCATCCCGAGGAATCCAAATAGGGATTATGTTGAGTTCCTGAACTGGCCCGATTTTCTAGGAAATGGAAATATAGCGGCAAAAGATAAGCAATTCTTGACATATGCGGAGTGCAGTGATTATTTACTCAGGGAAGGAATAAACTCAAAAGAAAAATTTGAATCTTGGCGGAAACTTAAGCTAAACAGCTTGGTTCCAACGAGGCCTGATAAGACCTATATGGAAGAGTGGAAATCATGGGGAGCTTTCTTCAGGACAGATAGGGTGGCGGATATCACTAAGCATCAAAACTTCCTGAATTACTCAGAAGCCAAGGAGTATCTATCTCAATTTAACTTTACCAACGAGGGGGAATTCTACGACTGGGTGAAAACCAGTGAAAGGCCGGATAATATACCTGCGTCTCCTAGAAAGACTTACGGTGTGGATTTCGTTTCTATGGGTGATTTCCTAGGTAATGGAAATTACCATTTTAAAGAATACTTATCTTTTGAAGAATGCATAAAGTTTGTCCACTCCTTGAAATTAAATTCCATTATGGAATTTCAAAAATGGATCACGCAAAATAAAAAAACAACACCTGTACCGTCGCACCCTTGGGAGATCTACCCAGAATTTGAGGGATGGCCCGAGTTTCTTGGGTATCAGAGAAATGTTAGTGTGGGCGAGAAAACGATCAGTAGCATCCTGGCGTCAAACGATATCAAGCATCTGCATCAATACACATTTTCAGATTGTGTTGATTTAAGGCCATTGCCGTTTGATATTGCAATTATGGATGAAGACCAAAAAGTTAGATTGCTTATTGAGTTTCATGGAATTCAGCATTTCGTGCCTGTGGAGTTTTATGGCGGAGAAGAGGCCATGAAACAAACACAGAAAAGAGACAAAATCAAAAAGGATTATTGTGAGCAAAACAATATTCCATTGGTTGAAATCACCTACAAACACAATCTTGAAATAGAGCTCGTGAACGCTTTAGCATATTATGGAATCGCTGTAGATTTACTACTTGAAAGAAAGGCGGCAGTCAACAGAAACTTTCTAAGCTTCGAAGAGGCAAGAGCTATTATTAGAGATTTAGGTTTACAATCTGTCAAAGATTTTAAAGGATTGAAGGATAAGAGGCCGCTAGGAGTTCCTTTTGAGCCAAATATATCTTACAAAAACAACGGATGGGTTTCTTGGGGAGATTTTCTTGGTACGAATAAGGTGCAATCTAAGAAGGCTGTTTTTGTCAGCTATGAAGATTGCAAGAAATGGATGATAGAAAATGGGGTGGCTTCTGGCGAAGATTGGCTAGTCAAAAGAAAAGGCAAACCATCTTATATTCCAGCCAATCCTCACTCAATCTATAAATCAGAATGGCCTGGTTGGAAAAAGTTTTTAAAAAATATTTAAAAAGATGAAACTTTTTTCCATGCATTTTTGCAATTGTGTATAAATAACATATGAGCGAAATTGTGTTTGAGGAAAAAGCAGCAAAAAAAAGACAAAGCAAAAAAAATATTTCAACAAAATCTGAAGTGCTTGCTGAAACAGAAAAAAGAATTATTTACTTAGAATCTGAACTGTCTGGAATACCAGAAATAATAGATGGCTTCAGTGGTGAATTATATAAAGAAGAAATGCTTGCATTAGCAAATTTCAGTCATAGTATAGAAGTCAGCGGCGAATTTAATTCATTTTTAGATTCACGCATACCTGAAACCAAAAATAAAAAAACTTTACAAGAATACTTATATGATAAAAAAATTGCAACTTTGATCAAAGTAAATAATTGGGTTAGTAAACTATATGCCATTGAAGGACCTTTTTTCACGAGGATTGGGGGTGAGGAGGCAAATTTCATAACTGATGAATATTTTCAAGAAAAAGTATCGAATTTAAGTAAATTCAGTCGAAAAAAGTTGATGAAAAATAATAAAATCAGTGAAGATGAACTCAATTTTTTAACTTTTGGCAGATTCAAGTATCCTTTTATAATGAAAGGTGAAAAAGAGTGGAGTAAATTAGAAAAAAATGCTCGATCATTCATTGATAAAGATTGGATTTTTGAAGATATTAAAGGCAATTTTAAAATAAATGTCGGGGGAATTTATTCATACAGGGAAACAATCATTTTTCCAACCCAGTACAAAGAAGTGATTTTTCAAAAAATTTCGCACACTAAACCTGTTTTTAATTTTTTGAAAAAAATTCAAAAAAAGGCACAAAGAGAAATCAAAATTCACAATCTTGCACAAATTAAAAAACTTCCATTTTCACAATTTTTAAATGCTAACAACCCGCAGGTTTCTGACAATGACGCGAGAGTAAGTAAACTAATTAAAAAAAAACCTATCGAACTTGTGAAAAAAATTAGAAAAAAATAAAAAAGATGAAACTTTCTTAGAGGAATAATCGTCTTAACTCTTGTAAAACAATTTAGGAACACAAAAATGATCAATACGCTCAGCCATCTATATCCAGCACTCGCCCCCTCTTCGGGGTAGTGGCTCGTTGCGTATCGACAAGCTGCAAACCCCCGAAGGACTAAAATCTTTCGGGGGTTTTTCTTTTACGAACATTGACAATTAAATATCGGGGTGGTGCCAGGGTTGAAATCAAACTCTCCAAAGTGGTGACCCGTAAGTGGATGACTAAGGACGACCTTCATCCAGCCAAAAATTTATCTGCGTGTTGAGGAGTCTGGTCTACCTCGTGGCCCTTGGGAGGTCAAGCACACAAGTTCGAATCTTGTCACGCAGACCAAGTTTTTCTGGAGACATCGTATAGCGGCAATTACAACTGGCTGTAACCCAGTGCTTTAATCGGTTCGTAGGTTCGAGTCCTACTGTCTCCACCAAGATTTCTACCAGCGTGGCAAGTGAATGGTACAACAATACGGTTTAGAACCGTAGCTTTTGCGAGTTCGAATCTCGCCGCTGGTACCAAACGTCGTGTTAGCCAAATTGGTAGAGGCAACAGGTTGAGAACCTGAAATTTGAAAGTTCGAGTCTTTCACACGACACCACACAAGTTAGTAGCTTAAATGGTAGAGCCCTTTGATTGTGACTCAAAGGTGTGTGAGTTCAAATCTCACCTAACTGACCAGTTTTCGGGGCCGAAGCTTATTTGGGAAAGCGTCTGATTTGCAATCAGAAGTCTTGCGGGTTCGAACCCCGTCGGCTCCACCAAACACAATCTGGATTCGTATATAAAAATATGACAAGAGAAGAATTTTACGACAGAAAAAGAACACTATCTGAGGATGAAAGTGTCACTAAGATCCTTGAGCAACTCTTATTTCCGCAATACAAAGATAATTGGAGGCTAATCGTGAATGATCAAAGGCTCAGGGCTGCCTTGCAAGAAGTTCTGAATGTGAAGACAATTGAAGAGTCGCGGGCGAGATTGCATATTTTAAGGTCTAAGCTCGACGAATACCCGGAGTATATAGAACTTTTTGGCGGCGAAAAGAATTAAAATTTGACAAACTATAGATTGTAAAACTTTTTAGGTGTATATCTGAGATTTCTAAATAGCATAGGCTGGGTGGTGGGATCTTCTGCTACTGGTTCTTCTTCAGGTTGCTCCACAGGATCTTCCATGACAGCTGGTGGCTCAGGAATAACTGGATCTATTTGGGCTGGCTCATTAATTATTGAGTTTTGCTTGCTGTTATATTCTCTAGCTAGTGCCTTGCAGGTGTCACAAGTATTTCCAGAAAATTGCCAGATTGTGTTTCCGCTGGGAAGGGTTTCTATATAGCAATGGCAACCTTCATGGACTGGAGGTAGAATTTGCTGTTGTGAATACCTATACCACACAATCTGAATTTCCTATTTTTGCCCGAAAAACCTCCATCTAAAGCGTATAAAAAGTTATGACAGTTAAGGAAATGCGTGAAAAATTAAATGATTTAGATTGGCTTGATGAAGATGAAATTTTTGTCGAATTTGATAATGAAAGATATTCAATCACAGAAGTGTATGATTTCCAAGAAAAAACACAATACCCTGATGATTCATGGTCACCTGCTTTAATTGGGGTGAAAATTGGAGTAAAGTTATGAACAAGTGGGATAGAAGATTTCTAGAATTAGCGAAACAAGTGTCAACATACTCGAAAGACCCCTCGTCCCAAGTTGGAGGCGTAATTGTCGATGATAGAAATAGGATTGTGTCTGTGGGCTATAATGGCTTCCCTAGAGGGGTGGAAGACACAGAAGAAAGATATAATGACCGTGACACTAAACTGAAAATGATAGTGCATGCGGAAGTGAATGCTATTTTAATGGCACATAAAGATCTCACCAATCACACAATCTATACATATCCGTTCATGCCTTGTTCTGCATGTGCAGGGATGATTATCCAAAGTGGCATTTCCAGATGCGTATCCGTTCCTGTCGCCGGTGAAAGATATGAAAGATGGAAGGATGCTTTTAAGCTCACCGAGATCATGTTCGAAGAAGCTGGAGTCAAAATGGATTTGTTGGAATTGTGATTTTTAAATAAATTTTAAAAAAACACGGAACAAAGAAGGTAGTTAATGCGTATAACATTAACATAGGAAATATAACAATGAGAAATTCGCAATTTAGTCAAGGATGCTTTATGTGGTCAACCCTTCAGGGTAATGGCTAGAATTTTTCTTTAACAAAAATTTCACCAAAACCCCGAAGGCAAGATCTTCGGGGTTTTTTTATTATGTTCTTTGACAATTAAATAAGTGAGCGGGATTAGTTTTAATGGTAAAACGCCTGCCTTCCTGTGATCTCATTACAGGAAGCAGATTTTGAGAGTTCGAATCTCTCATCTCGCTCCAGATTATGTGCTTCTCTAGCTCAATTGGTAGAGCGTCCCGCTGAAGATGGGAAGGTTTCCGGATCGTACTCGGAGGGGAGCACCAGATTTAAGGATATTACAACCGGACAGGTTTGCCGGACTAGATTGCTAATCTAAGTGGGCTGTAAAAGGCTTTGGAATCGTACTCCAGTGTATCCGCCATACGGGGAATTCGCATAGAGGCCGATTGCAGCTGTCTTGAAAACAGCAGGACTGAAAGGTTCCGTGGGTTCAAATCCTACATTCCCCACCATATTTTGAGGATATTGGGTGTGCTGAGCTATATTGCTAATCTAAGTAGGCCGTAGCGGGCTTACAGCTGAATCCAGCATCTCACTCCATGTTATATCCCCGAATTCAGCTGTAAAGGCATGAATGGTATTAGGTATCACATACAAGGTGATACCTAGTTCACTGCAACGTAATTTCTTTTCAGCGTCAATCTCCTTTGTACGCTTGAACCGGGCTTCGCTGTAAACAGGACGATAGTGCGTAATCCCGTTTACTTCTATTGCGAACTTCAAAGTCGGAAAATAGAAATCAAGTTCGTAATCAATGACAGACCGGCAATTAGCTTCAAACTGTAAAGCTGGAAACTCTTTGCGAATCTTTTCTTCAAGATACTTCTCAAGTTTGGAACGTCGGTAACCGGTGGTTTTGTGTTTGTTTTGCCACGTTACTGAGCAAGATTTAGAGCAAAACTTATTTGGAGTTCTCGCCACTTGAGATCGTGATCTGACGTATTCAGTGCCACATACCTGGCAAACACAATGATCCTTACCTCGGTTGGTTGCCAGCAACCAGTGGTTATATCCACATAATCTTTGACAAACTATATTACGTCCCAAGGATAAAGAATTTAGTAGATCGTTTTTAGGGCGTAAAAAATCTCCGCCACATACGAAACACACTAAAGGCACTCTTTCACGGGACTTGAACTTTTGTAGGAACTCTCTAGTAATGTTGTTTGACAGCATATTTACATATACCAAGTTTCGAAACCTCTTCCCTCCTCCATTTCTTGTGTTGCTTCTAGCTCAGTTGGTAGAGCGTCTCTTCGCGGGAGAAGGCGGGGTTCAATTCCTCGGGCAACACCATTTCACACCCATTTCGTCTAAAGGCAGGACAACTCTCTTTTCTGTGCATCAAGGTGCCCAGTAAGGAAGAGTTAATTGTGGTTCGAATCCATGAATGGGTGCCAGTCCATCCGCGTAGCTCAACGGTAGAGCAAAATCCTTACAAGATTGAGGTTCTTGGTTCAAATCCAAGCGTGGATACCATTTTACGGGAAATTAGCTTAATGGTAAAGCGGAGGTATCATACGCCTCTGATGAAAGTTCGATTCTTTCATTTCCTCCCAGATTTAAGCTCATGTACCCAATTGGCAAACGGCTTCCTCTGCAAAAGGAATGTAGCTAGTTCGATTCTAGCCATGAGCTCCATACACCGGAGAGAGTAGATTGCTTCCGAAAGGTCTCCAAAACCTTATCGCTTGGGTTTGAACCCCAACTCCGGTGCCAGATTTTCGTATAGATCACATATCCGCATTGCCTGTACGGAGGGCTTTTCTTATAGGTATGATTCCTCTTTGATAAACTACTACACTATCGTAGAAATGAATTCCTAGCGTAAATCTAGTCATAAAATTGGGCTCAATCTTGCCATATGTGTGTTCTGCATTCAAATCATCAATTATGCTTTTGCTTACATTTATGAATGTATTAGGGTCATTCATGTTTCCTCCAAATCTTTCGTCATAGGCTGTGTGAAGGTCTTCAACCATATACACACCGTTCTTTGATAGTAAAGGATACATATACATGAAAGTTTCGAGGATATCAGACATTACATGACTTCCATCATCCAGAATGATATCAGGCGGGCCAAAATCGTCAACAATTGATTGCAGAAAGGCTTTATCAGTTTGATTACCGATTCTGACAACTATATTATCCTCTGAGTGCTTTGCACATTCGGGATCAATATCAATACCAATTATAATTGCAGATGGTCCGAAAAATCTTTGCCACATCTGCAAGGATCCTCCAGATTGAACTCCGATTTCCCAGAAAACTAAAGTTTTATTTCTCCAATCAGAAAAATGCCTTTCGTAAACAGGAAAATAATGCAGCCATTTATCTATTTCTTTCTGGTTGTTATTTTTGAAGTCTTGCCAGATGTTCACATATATATTTTACACAATCTTAATTAGCTTTTCAAGAGCAAAAAAATGGCCCCGGTTTTGTCGCAAACATCTCTCAAAAATATCCATGAGCTTCCATTCTCGTCAATTTCAGCCACAGCAGTGGAGTATTTTTTAATTCCATTCATCCAAACGATATTATTGCCTATTTTAGTTAGTGCATAATTCTTCGGCTGAAGTTTATTTATGAATTCTCTTGCTGGCACGATTGTTCTGCTATTTACCACTCTCGTCTTGCTATAAATGAAAACATTGGCTCCCAATGTCACTTCAAATACCGGATTAGTCCATGGCTCGGCTCCTTCGCCGCTAAAAACAAGATAGTGTTTGTTTACAGCTTCAATAAACTTAGATTTATCAACGAGTTTGCCTGGGCAAGTTTTATTAGTAAGCGGATCGTCTCTATGAAACTTCAATGTATTCGGTTGAACTTTAAGGAAGTCACAAAGAAATCCAACAAGCTCTTGTGTGGTGTCGAAAATTTCTTTTGCCCTTGGATTATTAAAATCAGATACGGTGTCGTAATTACCAAGCATTTCAATTCCCCATGAACTAGAGTTGTAGCTTTTCGCATGAACACCGGCTTTATTGAGTGCCTGGAATACAATAATGCCTTTATCATCTACGAAAAAGTGCGGGGCTCCGTTCCAGTTCATTACATTTTCGTAATAATGTTTAAGATTAATTAGATGTTGATCGGTAAAACCATTAGGTCTTTGTTTAAGATTGGGGGCGGCAGTATGATGCACGACAACAAACTTCGGCTGGAAGCTGCTAAATGTTAAAGCCTCCAGATATTTCTTTAATTCACTTATTGACATTCTTTGGCCGACGTAAGGAATTTTACCCATATTGTTTAATTCCACATACACAATCTGACTCACCTGTTTTGAGAAGGCTGAAGCAAAAATCTTTAAGAATTATAAAGTGTGCTTGATGATATTGCTTATTTAGACTGCTTAGACAAACTTGGTGAGTACCGCGAAGCGGATACGAGATATGCTGAAGTTTTAAAAAGATTCGCTATGACAGCGGCACAAGCATTTGATTTGCTTGGAGTGAGTCCAACAGCCTCTACTGATGAGATCAAATCAGCATTTAGATCAAAGGCACTCAAGATGCACCCCGATGTAAACAAGGAAGATGGAGCTGAGGAGAAATTCAAGCTCTTAAATATGGCTTATAGTTTTTTGAAGGATCGCCCGAGCGTTGCGGAGCAACCAAGACAATATTCAGATAGTGCCAGAGAATATGTTGAAGAGCCAATTCATAATAGATTAAAAGAATGGCGTAGAAAGTTTGAAGAAGATAAGCCTAAGATCCAGAAAAGATTGTTTAACGAAGTGATAAAGACAGATTTGTTTCAGGCCTTGTGGAATTCGAAGGAGCTTATCAATTTCTATAAATATAAAACAAGTAGATATTTTAAGCAAAAAAACCCTAATATGGATTTCAAACTTTACAGGGCGGTGTATAGTTCTTTTGATAAATTTTTTGACAATAAGTTTTATGAAGAATACCCATCAGCATCCTTCGCCCCCGTTAATTTTATGGAGAATCTTGTGCGAGCCAAAGTTGCTGGAAAAACAATAAATGAGGCAATTCAAGAATTGATGACTAATCAGTTTGATGAATAATTTCTTGTTCCGGCTCAAAATAAGCTATTACAGTAATAGCTTCTGATTTGTTAGTGAACATAGGAAAGAATCTTTCTTCCGTTCTTATAATGTAATTTGCATTATCATCTGGTATTATTTCTGCTTTGACGAGACAATCTATAATTGCCTTATTTACATTATCAATGTCGGACTTTCTGGTGAATCCTCTTCCTTGAACCACTTTGATTTCCACTTCTATTGGAAATCTTTCTGCTTTATCTAAGCCATTACGGATAAGCGGAATATTCAATTCAAGCCATGCTCGGTAGTGCTTTGACTTTACCATGCCATATTTTTTAGATGGCGTATACATTTTATTTTTCGAGATTGGCGGTCCGATTGTTATCTGAGTTCGCTTGATAATTTATTTTTACAATAAACGGGCGAAATTAGGATGTGAATTCAGGAAATATTATGTGGCTTTCGTCAACATATCCATACTCTGTGAGAATTCTCAATATTTGATGCAATTTAGACTCGTGGTTAGATCTAGTGTATTTGCTATCTTGATGGACACAATCTTCATTGATAACCTTTACTATTTCAATATAAGCTTGATTCATCTTATATTACATTGGCGTTTTTTGGTAGTTTATCCTACTCAATCTTGCTCACATTGACTTTAGATTTGTGAAGCTTGTTCTTTTTATTCGAGTGAGGGCATACACCCTTCATGTAGTATTTCTGCCAATTTTCACCGTCTGTAGATCCTGTTTGAATGTGCTCAGTTCTTGAACTTGAGTATGTCTCGTATTTCGTGCTGAGTGTTGGGTCTAGCCGCATCGGTCTTTTTATGATATCAAAAGATTCTATATAGTTTAGATCTACAGGGAAGAACGAGAACATAATCTCATCTTTTTCAAAAATCACCTCTCCAGGTTCTTCAAATTTCCAGTTCATTGTGAATGTGAAGGGTAGCCAGAATGTTTCTATGATTCCTTCTAGTGGCTGGATATTCTTCTTATGAAAGTTTGCAGGGCCTTTGCAATATACACAATCTGAGTTTTCAGTGGTGATTACAAAATCAGTATGAAAAGTCAGAACTCCATAACCAAATTCGCTTTTAGCAAATTGAAAATTTGTTCCGTTGGGGTATTCGATTGTCATATCAGGCAGGCTATTACCTCCATTCCATTTAGCTTTAACAGTGGCTGGGCATAGAACATCCCATGAAGCTTGATTAACTATACTCATAGGTAAGCATCTATAAGCAAACTTGTCAACTGTATCGTCCATCCATTTCCTTTTAGGTTTTGAAGGAACGATTAAGCAACTCTCTTGCTCAAAAAGATAATTAGCTACAATCTGATTCATTTTGTGTTTGAAGCTGAGTAAGTACGCCTTTTTCCCATAACATGACGGAACTCTGCTTCATTGTTATTATACATAAAATGAATTAAGATAGTTTCAACTTTGAAGTAAAAGCTTTCATCTAATTCAATCTGAAATTATAATGTATATTTTCCCTAACTTAGTAAAGGTCATATTTTTCAAGGTTTTTTTCTAAAAAAATGTAAAATGAAAATATGGACGCTCAAAAATTATTTAATGCGGCAAAAATTATCGCAGGCTCTAAGCCACAGCTTTCAGATGAGCTCAATAGAATTGCACAAGATATTTCTGGATTTAACCCTGATCTTGCGGTTCCATCGGTGGAGCCCAGCCAGTCAGACCTTAATCCAGATATTAAGAATTTTGCCACCCCCACTGCCGGTGAGGAGAAAGTCACACACAAGATCACTCTCACTCTTTCTGCCCCACGCAGCCTTGGTGAGCTTGAGGTTATGAATGAAGTGCTTCCTGTTATTAATCAGATCAAGGGGCAAAAAGGAATTGAGTTAAAGGGATATCAATTCTCGCAATCTTAACGTATAAACATTATATGTCTGAATCAAAAGATCCACCGCGTATTTCATTTTCAAAAGACAGGGTTGAAAATCACCTCAAGGGTGCGAGCGGCATCACGGGAACATCAAAGAGAATGGTGGAGCCAACGAGCGAAATAGATGCTGACATATGTGAGTCTGGAAGTATAAACTATAATGCTTCAGAGCTATTGTTTAAGAATCTTGATGCACTGGGCTCAAAACTCAATCTGAACCCTGAAGAAAAAACAGAGATTGTCGAAGAACCGATTGACGAAGAATGTTCAGAAAAATGGGGGGCTGATATGCTTGAAAATCTTTCAGAGGAGGATGTTATCGCCAACCTTGATCAGCATCTCGGCTATAATGGTTCCCCAGAGGCTTCCTGGGGCCGTCCGACAACTCCCGTGCCAGTTAATGGAAGGGCACAGGGATTCCAGGCACCACCAGGAAAGCTTGCACCCATACCAACTCCACAGCAATCTGGGAAAGATGTATTTTGTCGCTCATGCGGCGGGAAATATTTGGCTACAGACAATTTCTGCGGCGGATGTGGATATAAAAGAGCTTAAAGGAATTAGCCTGTTTTTTAACTAAATAATCTGTGTGTGGTATTCAGGATTTCTAAAAACAGCACTAAGGAAACACAATCTAAGAGTAGATATGCGTGTTTACATTGGTGATGAATTAGAGCCCTCCACGCAGCAAGATATTGAAGCTAAGATTAAATCCATTTTGTCTTCCGCGATAATTAAAGGGCTTGATGTTATTGGGTTGGTTTCCAGGTTCGGCATTGAACCAGGAATGGTTGCTCGACAGCAGGCTATCAATAATAAAATTGACTTAAAGGTTATTCCTGGTCAAGATTATGTTAGTAGTGAGAAAATCAAAGCTGTTTTTTATAACATCCAAAAGAACATACCTCAAGGGCTGGGCATACAAGATGCAATCAAACAAGCTAAAACTCAGGGTGGCAAAGTCATGCTTTATGATCTTTCGAGATCTACTGCAAGAGCTATTTCGAATTGGCAAAGTACACCATATGAGCCAGATTTTGTGGAGATTTATAATGCACACTCAAAGGCTTATAAGGACTTGGACATAGACTATCCAAGGGTTTTATCTTCAGCGGCAAGAAGCGGATCTGAGCTTGAAGATATTCCTGTTTACACAGAAATCCCAAGGAATAAGTTGTCAAGCTATGGATTATTAGAAGAAGAAGAGGGTGAAAATTACACCCCTGGATATTTACAGAATGTAGAAGGGGAAATGAATGGCTAGATTATACTGCTCAAAAGAAGACGTTAAAAAATATTTGCCGCCGAATATTGTTGTTGAAGGTGACAATCCTTCGCCGGACTATAGGAATCCTACGCCACAATCTGTTTTCAATATTGACCTGGACTATTTTGTAGAGGCAGCCTCTGATGAAGTGGATGGAGCCTTAGCCACTCAATATGACGTGCCATTAAAGAAAGTGAATTTTGATGGGGAAGTGAATTACCCGAAGCCTGTTCCAGAGATCGTTGCTATTTTTGCGGCAGCGAGAATATACGAGCAAAAATTACAGGGTGCAGACAGGCAGATGTCTGATGCCATAAAGGAGAGAAATAAGTGGGCTTATGATCAGTTGTTTAAGCTACAGAATGGTGAATTGAGAATATACGGCAATCGCAACACAAGGGGGAGTAGGTTTGTAAGGTCGCCGCTCCAGGGTGTTCCGAAAAACCCCACACAAGGGGGTAAGAGTGGGGGACAATAATACAGGGGTGCTAGATAAATGGTAGAAAAGATCTACGACACCCTTCGGGCTATTTTGTGGTCACAATTCCCGAGAAACCAACAAGGCTATCCTGAGATTTATGATAGAATTATCCAAGAGTGGTTTTTCGGTGATCGACAAGTTCTGCCAGCCCCTCTTGGCGTAGTGCTCAGAAACACAAACATTGATGTAAAGGATATTGGTTTCGGACTAAGAGAGCTTGAATATTCAATAAAC
>Ga0315904_10009025_pt1 | contig 13093 bp, 12 predicted proteins | sample LakEriMetagenome_6_FD_203529 | JGI IMG/M metagenome (GOLD analysis project Ga0315904, IMG submission 203529) | Freshwater fungal communities from buoy surface, Lake Erie, Ohio, United States - Buoy 12 MA120 | ecosystem: Environmental > Aquatic > Freshwater > Lake | place: USA: Lake Erie, Ohio... | reverse complement strand
TTCTCCAGACGGTAGAGTAATTTTTTGTATGTTACTCACTAACAAACTCATGTTAAGGTCACTCAATATTCGGAAACTTTCTGTAAATCTTCGAGTTTTTTCTTCCGCTGTCATTTCGCTCTGTGACACTTGTGCATAGATTCTCTGTTGTTCAAATGTTTTTAATTGAGATTCAGTGATCTGTTTATAAGTTAATGGACTAACCTGCACAGTTAAACCGTCTTGTAGAGTGCATTGATCTGTGATTTGATCTTTTTTTATCTGCTCCAACATCTGTGGTAGATTCACTGTATGAGTTATTGATTCGTTGGTCCCAGGCACTACAGAAGTCATTTCCATAGTTTCGCCATAACTCGCAATTCTAATCGCAATCAACACAGTGTCAATATCATAATTCACCAGTTGCCATGGATCCTGTATTGTGGGGATACAACTACGAATAACATCCACAGTGGCCTGTCCACTCATCATGCTGTCTGGTGTACGGAATGCTAATTCATCCATAGCAGTCATGGGCAGCACAGGGTGTTCGCCTGTGGTAGTTTTTTGTACCACATTTGCAGGATAATATCGCTCTCTACTAGGCAACTGTATGCTGATTTGCGGTTGTCTATAGTAGCGTTTTAACGGGTTTGTGTTTTCTGTCATTTTTGTATTCTATAAATATACACTATAATATATGTGCCTGTCTATATTTATATGGGCATATTTTAGGGGTTTTTAAAGCATGGACGAGCAGGATATTAAGAAGATACTGGAAGCTTCAGCAAAGAGCAATCAAGAGACGAATAAAAAAATCATAAAAGATCTAACCGAAGAGCTAAAAAAAGGTAATTTAAACCCAGCACAGATACGCAACATCAATACAGAGTTAAAAAAACACGCATTGATGTTGAAAATGTCAGAAAAAGATTTAGAAGATTTTAACACGGCTGTTGATAAAGGAACTAAGAAACAGTTGGATTTGTTAGAGGCATCAGAAAAATTAGAAAAAGGTTTTTATCAATCATACAGAGCAGCCGGATTAAGTTCTGCAGCAGCCACAGAAGCAGCAGAAAAACACAAAAAAGCCACAGAGTTTGTAAAAGCATTTGGATCAGCTGCCCATAAAGGATCTGGCAAGATTGACGAGTATACATCAGTATTCAAAGGAAGATTAGGCGGATTTGGCGATGTGGTTGTTGGCATAGGTTCCAGCCTGCAGAGCAACGTAGATATCTATAGAACATTGAGTTCTGTAGGAGCATCGTTCGGTCAAGACCTTGTTAAATTAAGAGAGACAGCAGCCGCAGCAGGATTGCCCATAGAAGATTTTACGAAACTGATCAAAGACAACAGTCAGAGTCTGTCAGCACTGTATGGCAGCACCACTCTAGGAGCCACTAATTTTAGCAGGCTGTCTAAAGAATTTAGAACTGCCAACATAGAATATCTAGCACCGCTAGGTTTGACTGTGGACGATCTAAACGAAGCACTATTAACCACACTGAACATATCACGTTTGACTGGCAGTATTGACATTAGAGATACCAAAACTCAGCAGGCTGCTGCAAGAGAATTAGTTGTAGAGATGGACAAATTATCCAAACTCACAGGTCAGAGTCGCCAATCATTGCAAAAAGAATTACAAGCTCAGATGACACAGACCAACTTTATGTCATTCATGAGCAAGCAGACCAAAGAGACACAGCTTAGACTACAGACTTTCGCTGCAGGTATAACCAGTTTTGCGCCAGAACTTAAGACCGGATTGTTGGATTTAATTGCCAGCCAAGGAGTGCCTACTACAAAAGCCGCCGAAGAATTAGTGATGATCATGCGAGGGTCTGGAGCCATAGTAAAACAATTAACTAGCGGACAGATCGACACTGCCACGGCTCTAAGGATGATGCAGGATGAAGCCAAATCAAGTAAGAAAACTTTTGGAGATCTTGCGGACTATGGCGTGGTACCTTTTATAGATAAACTGCTTGGGGGAGTTAATAGATTTGCTACAGCTCAAATGAACCTTGACTCAGTATCTGCAGAAGCACTGAAAAGACAGAGCTCACTAACCAATTCATTGAGCCAATTTGAAAATGCTTCAAAAACACTCAGCGCCAGCTTCCAATCAATCGAAACTGGATTTTTTGCCTATCTAGGCGGAACACTGGGCAAAGGCATTGATGGCACAAACATGGGAGTCCAAATGTTGGCAGCAACCATAAATTCCATGAGTCCTGCTACCAAAGCATTGCTTTATGTAGGAACGAAATTATCCAGTTACATTCTAGACAAAGCCACACAGATAGGAGTGGTGTACGCGGGCACATTCATGGCACTGAAGCAGGCCAACATGGCAGGAGGAGCCAGCATGTTCAGCGGCATGGGAGGCACGGCCAAACAGGCAGGCAAATCTTTTATCAAATCACCCATGGCGGGGTACGGTGTGGGCGGACTGGTCGCTGGGGTGGGATCAAACCTAGCAGGACCAGAAACCGAAACTGGAAAAGCATTAGGAGTGTTATCTGGAGCGCTGACCGGAGCCGCAGTAGGATCTTATTTTGGACCAATCGGCACTGCAGTAGGAGCAGTAGCAGGGGGATTAATGTCCATGGCCGGACAGGCCGATTACAGTGGCAAAGTACACCCTGTTAGCAGGGCTAGCGGAACTCTAGGAGAAATAGGTTTACCATTTGAGCCCAAAACCACCATGTTAAAGGTGCATGCAGGCGAAAGAGTGCTAAATCCGGAAGAAACCGCTGATTATAACAAAACTGCACCCGATGCACGTCAAACTCAGTACATGATGGAATATAACCAAACAGCCAAACAGCTATTGGAAGCTACCAAAGCCACCAATGAGCTATTAAATAAGCAAGTAGCAATAGCAGTGGCTACAGAGAAGAATACCAAAAAAACATATCAAATGGTTGATAAAGTGGGGCCTTCTCTAGTATAATAAGTGAATAAAATATGAGTTGGAAAAAATATTTCAAAGAACCACAAGGATCGCCCATAAGCGGAGATAAGGTACCTAATTTCGCAAAAAGAAATTATTCATCGTATCTGCCTGATGTGTACACAGGACATCCGAACAGAATACAGAGATATTTTCAATATGATCAAATGGACAATGATTCAGAGATCAATGCAGCTCTGGATATTCTTGCAGAATTTTGCACACAGAGCAATGAAGAAAACGAAACACCTTTTGATCTTGTGTTCAAAGACGATGTCACAGAGACCGAAGTAAAATTATTAAAAAAAGCTCTACAACAGTGGACCAAGAGCAACAGATTCACTAGAAGAATATTTCGTATCTTTAGAAACTGTCTAAAATACGGAGATTGTTTCTTTGTAAGAGATCCAGAAACCAACAAATGGTTATACATGGATCCTGCGAAGATTGACAGGATTATCGTTAACGAATCTGAAGGCAAAGTACCAGAGCAATATATTATTCGAGACATCAATCCTAATCTACAAAAATTATCTGTGACACAGATTGCACCCAACCAATTGTATGGTGGCACAGGCACAGGACCATATCAACAGAACTATGCAGGTGCTGGTACAGGATTAAACACTAGCTATCCAACCGGAGGCTCAGGCGGAAGATTCTACAGAACCATGAATCAATACAACATAGAAGCCGAACACGTGGTACATATGAGTCTATCAGATGGTATGGACAATCTATTCCCGTTTGGTCAATCAGTGTTGGAACAAGTATTCAAAGTTTACAAACAAAAAGAATTATTAGAAGACGCAATCATCATTTATCGAGTACAAAGAGCACCAGAGCGAAGAGTATTCTATATCGATGTGGGCAACATGCCGACACACTTGGCGATGCAATTTGTTGAGCGAGTTAAAAACGAGATCAATCAAAGAAGAATTCCTAGCACATCGGGCGGAATGAGTTATATCGACGCCACATATAACCCAATGAGTATCAATGAAGATTACTTCTTCCCACAAACAGCAGAAGGTCGTGGATCGAAAGTGGACACACTGCCAGGTGGAACTAACCTAGGAGAGATTGACGATTTAAGATATTTCACTAACAAATTGTACAGAGGTTTAAGAATTCCAAGCTCATACTTGCCTACAGGTGCAGATGACGGAGCTCAACAATACAACGATGGTAGAGTGGGCACAGCATACATTCAAGAATTAAGATTTAACAAATATTGCGAAAGATTACAGAGTTTGATTGCTCCAGTTTTTGACGAAGAGTTTAAACTATGGATTAAAAATAAAGGTTACAGTATCGATAACAGCACGTTTGAAATTAAATTCAATCCACCACAAAACTTTGCACAATACAGACAAACAGAGATGGATCAAAGTCGAGTGGGAACATTTGTACAAGTGGCGGAGTTGCCTTACATGAGCAAACGTTTTGCATTGAAAAGATTCTTAGGATTATCTGAAGAAGAAATGGCACAAAACAGCACATTATGGTCTGAGGAGAATGCAGTGGCACAGAAGAAACAGACCAAAACCACAGAATTAAGGACTGCTGGAGTCAGTCAATCAGCAGTGCAAACTGATCTAGATCAATTTGAAAATCCAACTCCAGAAGCAGGAGCAGCAGCACCAGGTTCAGCACCTACAGGACCAGGTGGAACACCAGGCACTACACCAGGCGGCGGGGCTACTGTATAAAACAATACAGTAAATGACCGAAATAAAAAAATATCAACAAAAATACATTTGTCATAGACCATGGACTTCTTTGGATGTAAATCCTATGGGAGAATTTAGACCCTGTTGCATATACAACGAACCCATCAAAGACGATCAAGGCAACAATCTTTCTGTGCATAACAGTTCTATCAATGATGTTATAAATTCCAATTACATGAACAATCTTCGACAAGAATTTCTATCTGGTAGTAAACCCAAACAGTGCGAAGCATGCTGGAAAGAAGAATCAGCCGGAAAAAAATCACAAAGAATGCACATCTGGGAAAAACCAAATTTTAATCTATTAGGAAAATATAACATTGAAAAAAACATAAACACTCTATACGATTTAACCATGCGTTTAGGTAATATCTGTAATCTAAAATGTAGGATATGTAATGAAATTTCTAGTTCTCAGTGGTCCAATGAGAAAATAAAAGAGAATAAAAATAATACTGTTGCAGTTGAACGTCTTAAAAAAATTAATCAATTAGGACAATGGCCTAGACAATCTGTAAAATATTTTGAAGATTTAGATTCAGTATTAGAAAATATTAGATTTTTTGAATTTACAGGCGGAGAACCTCTATTGATTGAAGAACAATTTTCTATATTACAAAAATGTATCGCTACAGGATCTGCTTCAATGATAGAAGTACATTATAATACAAACGGCACAGTGTATCCAGAAAATGCGATAAAAAACATATGGCCTAAATTTAAAAGAATAGAACTAGCATTCAGTATCGACGATGTAGCAAAGAGATTTGAATATCAAAGACACTCTGCTGTATGGAGTGACGTTAAAGAAAATATCTATAAAATAAAAAGTGCAGGTATGAATAATCTTTCTACACAGATTTGTACCACAATAAATGTCATGAACATATTGTATCTAGACGAGATTGAGCAATTTATTAAAGAGTTAAAACCAGACTTCTGGCATATTAATATACTCCACAAACCCATTGAGTTTGATGTACAAAGAATACCACAAGCAATTAAAGAAAAAATTAATGATAAATTTAAAAATCATACAAAAAGCGATGAAATAACAGTTGCTTTGAATTATATGAACAACAAAGATTACAATATTACCGATTGGAAAGAGAAATTAATGTATAAAATTGCAAAAGTTGATAAAAATCGTGGGGAAAATTTTGAAAAAACATTTCCAGAACTCTACGGTTTAATACAATAAATAACATTATGCGCTTAACAGAAATGTGGTCATATACTCCGCAAGGATTTGAACAAAACAAGAATTACAATGCAGAAGACGATATTTCGATATTAGATTCTGATGACACTCGTAAAACTCGTTTAAAACTGCGAGATATCAACAAAATGCGACTTGCTAGCGAAGCACACGACAAAGATCAAAGAGAACAAGCAGAGTTTGTTCAAAAGATGTACGGTCAACCAGCAGCAGCCGAAGACAACCTATCACTTTAATATAATGTCCAACACAGCTTTTGTACTGGGCAATGGCGAATCACGCAGAGGCATACAAATTGCAGATTTAAAGAAACATGGCACTGTGTTTGCTTGTAACGGCGTATACAGAACCGAAGAACCCGATTATCTCATAGCAGTAGATCCCAAAATGATTCTAGAGATAGCCGAAACCGAATATCCTAAAACTCACGAAGTATGGAGCAATTACAATCATCAGTATTCAAAAAATGAGAATGCCAAGAATTATGTGAAATGGTTTCAACCCAGCCTAGGATGGAGTTCAGGACCTACAGCTCTAAAAATGGCATCAGATAAAAAATTTACCAAAATTTATATACTAGGGTTTGATTATCAAGGACACCCACGCGATGGCAGCAAGAAAAGTTTCTACTTTAATAATGTATTCAAAGACACTCGTAACTATAAAAAAAGCAAAGACGAGGCCACTTATTATGGTAATTGGATGAATCAAACCAAAAGAGTGCTAACAGACTATCAACACATACAATTTTTCCGTGTGGTACCTAAAAATGCGTTCAAACCGCACGATTTGGAGTTTAATACAAACTTTAAACACCTAGATATTGACGAATTTCTACAGATACATAATATACAGAGACAGAGTTAGCCAAAAACCACCGTTTTTGAGCCAAAAGTACCGCTTTATTTCGCCGGTCGCTTAAATAATACACTTTATAAAGTATAAAAACAACTTGCCAATAAGGAGCACGTGCAATGACACAATCAACAAACAAATTTGAGCAATTGCTTGAATTATTAATTAACGAAGAGAATGATAAAGCGCAGGCGCTATTTCATGAAATCGTTGTAGAAAAATCTAGAGACATCTATGAAGGTTTAGCAGAAACTGAAACCAAAGAAGAGTCTAAAGAAGAAGTTAAAGAAACTGAAAAAACAGAAGTAAAAGCAGAAACAGTAAAAGAAACTGAAAAAACTGCTGAAGTTAAAGAAACTGAATCAAAAGACGAAACAGTTGACGAAGAAGTTGAAATTGAAGAAACTTCAAAAGAAGAAGAATCAATTGAAGAAGTTGGTGGCGATGCTACTGATGACTTAATCTCTGACGTTGAAGGTGACGAAAACGGCGATGCAGAACAGGGTGCAGAAGCAAACGGTGACGAACCAGCTGCTGATGTACAAGCTGACGCTGGAATCGAAAACAAAATTGTTGACTTAGAAGATGCTTTAGAAGAATTAAAAGCAGAATTCGAAAAAATGATGAACGGCGAAGAAGGTTCTGAAGAAAAATCAGAAGAATCAGTAGCTGTTGCTCAAGACGCTCAAGCTGAAGTAGCTGCACCAGTAGCTCAAGAAGCTAAAAAAGATGATATGAAAAAGGAAACTGTGAAAGAGTACAAAATTAAGAAAAACGCTGACACAGCTGACCATTCAGACAAATCTGCAAAATCTCCAGTCGCTAAGAAAAACGACATGGGCGGAACTGCTAAAAACGTAGCACAAGCTCAGGAAGATAATGCTAAAGTATCTGTTGCAAAAGCAAAAGATATGGGTGTTACATTTGAAAACGAACCAGGTAAAGACAAAGCAACTTCTTTCAAAAAAGAAGTAAAAGCTGACAATACTGATGGTTCTGACAAATCAGCAAAATCTCCAATTACTGCTGCTAAGAAGTAAGCAATAATAGAGAAAAAAGGGAGCGGAAATGTCACTGTATCTAAGAGAACATTTAACCTACGATCAGGCTAGGATGGAAGTCTTGCACGAAGGCAAGGAAGGCAAGGACCTTTACATGAAAGGTATCTGCATCCAAGGCGGCATTAAGAATGCTAATCAAAGAGTTTACCCAATTAATGAAATACAAAAAGCGGTAAAAACTCTTAATGATCAGATCACATCAGGTTATTCTGTTTTAGGAGAAGTGGACCACCCTGATGATTTAAAAATTAATTTGGACCGTGTTAGTCACATGATTACTGATATGTGGATGGACGGTCCAAATGGATACGGCAAGATGAAAATCCTGCCAACACCAATGGGCCAACTAGTGAAAACTATGTTAGAGTCTGGAGTTAAACTAGGTGTATCTAGCCGAGGTTCTGGAAACGTTTCAGAATACGGTGGAGGACAAGTTAGTGATTTCGAGATTATAACAGTGGACGTAGTGGCACAACCTTCAGCACCAGGTGCTTACCCAACTGCAATTTACGAACATTTGTTGAATACAAAGGGCGGAAATAGAGCAATGGGTCTGGCTGCTGAGATTAGAGATGATAAAAAAGCACAGAAGTACCTTAAAGAGGCGCTAACCAACATAATAAAGGACCTAAAATAATGTTCGACGCAATACAAAAACTGGTTGAATCAGGCGTTATTGGAGAAGAAACTCAAAAGTCTATCCAAGAAGCTTGGGAAAACAAAGTTAAAGAAAATAAAGAGCAGGCTGCTGCTGAACTTAGAGAAGAATTCGCTAAGAGATACGAACACGACAAAAACAACATGGTAGAAGCTATCGACAAGATGATGACTGCTAAGTTAAGTGAAGAAATCACTAAGTTCGTTGAAGACAGAAAAGCACTTGCAATGGAAAAAGCAACATACAAAGAAAACGTAGGCAAACACTCTGCAAAATTAGAATCATTTGTAATGAACAAATTAGCAGAAGAGCTTAACGAGCTTAATGTTGACAGAAAGAGTGTACACGAAAACTTCTCTAAATTAGAAGAATTTGTAGTAAGTGCTCTTGCTAGAGAAATCAAAGAATTCCACGAAGACAAAAAAGGTGTAGTGGAAACTAAAGTTAAATTAGTAAAAGAAGCTAAAGAACAAATGAAAAAACTAAAAGAAGCTTTTATTACTAAATCTGCCAAAGTGGTTGAAGACGCAGTGACTAAAAAATTGAGTGAAGAATTAACTCAATTAAAAGAAGATATCACTGCTGCTAGACAAATCAACTTTGGTAAAAAAGTTTTCGAAGCTTTCGCTTCAGAATATCAATCTTCTTACTTAAATGAGAAGAGTGAAACTGCTAGACTATTAAAAGTAGTTGATGAGCAGATGCTGAAAATAGAGGAAGCTAAGAAATCCATCGAAGAGAAACAAGCGGTGATTGAATCTAAGGAGCAAGAAATTGCTAGATCCAAAGATTTGATGGAACGCAAGGAAACGATGGTTGAGTTGCTCAAACCGTTGAGCAAAGACAAAGCGGATGTTATGAATCAATTGCTTGAATCAGTTCAAACAAAAGACCTAAAATCTGCTTATGCGAAGTATCTTGCTCCAGTGATGGACGATAAGTCAACTGCTGCTGCTGGCAAAAAGATTATATCTGAAGCCAAAGGTGACAGATCACAAAGAGAAGATGCTGATTTAACAAATATCCGTAAATTAGCGGGTATATAACACTAAACAAAAAGGGAAACGATCAAATGTCAGAACTATTTGAATCAAAATGGGGCGAAACAAAAGCCGCATTGACCGAAGGTTTAAGTGGTAACAGAAAAAAGACTTTAGATATCGTTCTAGAAAATACTAGAAGAGCGTTATCTGAGTCTGCTACTGCAGGTGCTACAAGTGCCGGCAACGTTGCTACATTAAACAGAGTAATACTACCAGTAATCAGACGAGTACTTCCAACCGTTATCGCTAACGAGTTAGTTGGTGTACAACCTATGACTGGTCCAGTGGGACAAATCCACACTTTAAGAATAAGATATGCTGAAGCATCTAGCGGTACAACTACAACAACTGCTGGTGAAGAAGCGTTATCTCCATTCAAGATCGCTGAAGCTTATTCAGGTGACAACTCTTCTACAAAAGCAGGCGCAACTGCTTCTTTAGAAGGTACTCCTGGAAAAAAATTAAGCATCCAGATCTTAAAACAAGCTGTTGAAGCAAAATCAAGAAAACTATCTGCAAGATGGACTTTTGAAGCTGCTCAAGACGCTCAGGCACAGCAAGGTATCGATATCGAAGCTGAAATCATGGCCGCTTTAGCACAAGAAATTACTGCTGAAATCGACCAAGAAATCATCGGTTCGTTATTAACATTGGCAGGATCTGCTAACCAGCAAGCATTCGACCAATCAGCTGTATCTGGAACTGCAACTTTCGTAGGCGATGAGCATGCGGCACTTGCAATCTTGATCAACAGAGTTGCTAACACAATTGCACAAAGAACTAGAAGAGGTGCAGGTAACTGGGCGGTGGTATCACCAACTGCTTTAACTATACTTCAATCAGCTACAACTTCAGCGTTCGCAAGATCAACTGAAGGTACGTTCGAAGCTCCAACTAACACTAAATTTGTTGGAACATTGAACTCAGCTATGAGAGTGTACGTTAACGCTTACGCTTCAGATAACACATCTGTATTAATTGGTTACAAAGGTTCGTCAGAAGCTGATGCTGCTGCGTTCTATTGTCCATACATACCGTTGATGTCATCTGGCGTTGTGCTAGACCCATCTACTTTTGAACCAGTAGTAGGCTTCTTAACAAGATACGGTTACGTAGAGTTAACAAACACTGCGTCATCTCTTGGTAATGCTCAAGACTACTTAGGTACAGTAACAGTAGACTCAACAACTTTAAAATTCAAATAATCGTAAGATTAGAGAGTTTTGTAAAAAGGGCGGCTTCGGTCGCCCTTTTTTATTGGCCGAAGAGTATTTTATACTCACATAATCAAAATATTTCATTGTCATACGGATCGCAAAGCAAATCTAGAGTTTTAATTCTCCTAGATACCATTTAAATATTTCTACGGACAATTATGTTCGTCGCAACAATGTGAAAGGAGATCCACGATATGGATATCTTGAAACAAGTAAAAGCGTGGGCTGCAACACTTGCAGAAGTGGGTGTGAGCCTAATCGCCCTTGGAATCGTGTTAGAGATTCTGTTCAAAGGACAAGCAATACCGTTCTTGTCTACCGGCAGTATCATTGGTACGATCACCGCGATCATCAAAGGCTTCTCAGCAGAAGGTCTTGTGGGACTGGTAGCAATCTATGTTCTATACGGCATCTACAACAAGAAGTAATTGATGTAGTAGTAACTGGGGGCGGTGTAGACGTGCATCGCCCTTTTATCACATCACTTAATTTTTTTAAAATCTCAATAAATAAGAGCAGTTCAAATTGTGCTCCACAATGGTGTGGGGACTTATGCGGATAACCACCGCGTAGCTGGTAGAACCGGCATTGGACTCCTAAACAAAGGAGAAAACAAATGGGAAGACCCTTAAACAAATCACGATTTAGTGATCTAACAACACCAGAAGGTACAGCAGGCAAGATTGAAGTTACTGCTTACTATCAAACAGGTGGATCTTTACAGCAAGGTGATAATTCTTTTATCATTAGCCAAAGATCTTCTAGAAAATTTAAAATACATCAACAGAGCGATTCAACTGATGCTGTTTTAGATTTGAGAGCAGTTGCTCCAGCAAATTTGACTGAAGGTCAATTTTGCGTGAGAGTGATACTGGATGACTCTACAGTGGCGTATGTAGAAAAATTCTACAACAACACTGTACACTATCGTGTAAACTCTACAGACGGATTTACCGACGGTACATCAGGATGGGTGAAATACTCTCTAGGCTCAGAAACTGCGGGTGCAGACTCTACACCAGTATCTGGACAGGGTGTTATCGACGTTATCTAATAACGATATTAACAGTGCAAGGGAGGGTTTTGGCTCTCCCTTGTGCAGTAATAAATACAAGTAACATATGGCAAAAACACTACGCACATCAGGGGATTATACAATACGAGCAGGAGCCGGCACAGCAGGCACTAATCAAATAGATTTTGATTCAAAAACAGTTAGAGTACGCGGAGATTTAATAGTTGATGGTGACCAAACAATAGTTAACACAGCCACTTTATCTGTAGAAGATACTTTTGTAGAATTAGCAAGAAACAATTCAGGAGCTTCTCTAGATGCAGGAATATATGTCAACAGAGGCACAGCTGGTAACAATTCTGTATTCTATTGGGACGAGAGCGAAGATGCATTTAAAGCAGCAACCACAACCGATGGAGCAGGTGTTAGTCCATTAACATCAGCAACTTTAGCAAATGTTAGAGTAGCAGAGCCGGCAGATAATTCAGATGCAGCTACTAAAAATTATGTGGATACTGAATTATCAGCAGTTACTTCGTTGGATCTTAGCATAGTGGGAGACGATTCGTCTGCTGTAGTATTGCAAAGCGGAGACACTTTAAAAATTGCTGGAGGAAGTAATATCAACACAGCAGTATCTGAACCCGACACAGCAACAATTAATTTAAATAACGATTTAATTAACATTACATCTATAACATCAGATTCTAGCAACAGTAATTTAACTTTAACTGCCAACGGTACTGGCAGTGTAACTATTAATAATATTTTAACATTCAGCAGCAATGCTTCCACACCCACAGCAGGATCAATTACTAAAGTATACAGTAAAACAGTGGGCGGTGGAGGAACCGGCGTATTTTTTGTTAATTCAACAGTAGATTCTGGCACAGAAGGAGAATTGATAAGTAAGAAGAAAGCAAGAGCTTATGCAATTGCTCTAGGATAAAAATATGGCTATTACAAATTATTCAGTAGGAACAGGAACAGGAACAGCAGCGTATAACAATACCACAGGAGCCGAAGTTGCTGTCACAGTAATTTATATTACAAATACCACAACATCAGACGGTAACGTAGATGTATATGTGGTACCAAACGGTGGTTCAGTAGGACCACAACATAAAATTTACAATAATCTTTTAATTAGATCTCAAGACACATACATTATTGATTCTGAAAAATTAATTTTAGAAAACGGTGCTAAAATCTATATTGCCTCTCCAGATTCTTCAGCACAATTTAATGCCACAATATCAACTATAGGAATCTAATTCATGGGTAGATACGTAAAGAACTACGCCATAAATGATCAAGCACTGGCATTAGGCATAGTTAATACATCAACGAC
>Ga0315904_10009021_pt1 | contig 13095 bp, 8 predicted proteins | sample LakEriMetagenome_6_FD_203529 | JGI IMG/M metagenome (GOLD analysis project Ga0315904, IMG submission 203529) | Freshwater fungal communities from buoy surface, Lake Erie, Ohio, United States - Buoy 12 MA120 | ecosystem: Environmental > Aquatic > Freshwater > Lake | place: USA: Lake Erie, Ohio... | reverse complement strand
ATCGGGCTGATCCGCGCGGGTGAAGAAGGCGGCTCTACGGTGCCCGTCCTGGGCCGGCTGGCGGACTCAATCGACAACGAACTGCGCCTGACGGAAGCGGTGCGCGGCGCGCTGATCTATCCGGCGATACTTCTGCTCACGGCGATCATCTCCATCTGCATTATCCTGCTTGTGGTCGCGCCGGCTCTTGAGCCGGTGCTGGAAACTTCGGGAAATGAAACCCCGGCCGCAGCCGCCTGGCTGATGGCCGCCTCGCACGGTTTGCGAGACACCTGGCCCTTTCTGACTATCACGCCCCTTGTGGTTTGGCTGCTCGCGATGAGCTGGTCGCGGACGCCGGCAGGTCGCGGCTCGATGAGCGCGCTCGCCATGCGCCTTCCGGTCGCAGGCCCGCTGATCCGGGATATGGAATCGGCGCGGTGCCTCACGTCTCTCTCTGCGCTTCTCGAAAACGGTGTCAGCCTTGTCCCGGCAATGGAAATTGCAGGGCAGGGCGCGCGCAATCCGCTCGTCCGTAAGGCGCTCGACCGGATCGCCGAGGAAGTGCGCGCCGGCGTCCGGCTGTCGGAGGCGATCGCCAATGATGGCTTCCTGCCGATGACGGCCTCCCAGCTGGCCGCGGTGGGTGAGCGCTCCGGCGACATGGGCGGACAGCTCGCGCAGGCCTCCTCGATCCTTGAGACGCGCAGCCGCCGCCGCATCGCGACGCTGACTACACTTGCAGGACCGGTGATGACGCTGGCGCTGGGCGTGCTGATCGGCGGGATCGTTCTGACGCTCCTCAGCGCGATCATGAGCGTCAACGATCTGGCGGTGTGATCATGCCGCGCCAGCGCATTTCCCTCCAGGCCGGCTTCTCCCTTCTGGAACTGCTCGTGGCCTTGACGATCCTTGCGCTGGCGATGACGGTTGTGTCGATTTCGGCATCGCGGCGCAGTCCTTCCTTCGAGGTCCAGAGGCTGTCCGGCGAGGCGGTAAGCCTGCTGCGAGAGGCCCGGCTCTCGGCACAATCCACCGGAAGGCGCGCGCGTATAGTTTTCGATCCGGAAGAGCGCCAGCTCAAACGCGCCGGCAGCGCGCCGGTCAGCATCCCCGAAGGCGTCACCGCGAGCCTGGTGTCTTCGGCCTCTGCGGGCTCCTCGGCGATTATCTTCTTCCCGGACGGGTCATCCTCGGGCGGCGAGTTTACACTCGAAGGCGCGGGCCGCATGGAAGTTGTAAAGGTCGACTGGCTGACATCGCGGATCGAGAGGCAGGAAGCGCGATGAACCAGCGCGGCTTCACCCTGATGGAAACACTGGTTGCACTGGTGATTTTCAGCCTCGCCTGCATGGCCCTGCTTGAGCTCTATTCCGGCTCGGCCCGCGCCAAGGCGGCGCATGACTCAATGATCGAGCGTACCGCGCGCGCCGAGGCGCTACTACTGGACGTAGACCTCGCCCGCACTTTCGAAACTTCCCGCACCGGCGCCGACCCGGATGGCAGCGTCTGGGAAGTCACAATGGTGCCGGTCGCAGCCGAGCTTGTACGCATCGATGTTAAAGTGACCGACAGGGCAGGGCGCCTTGCGCACCTGCAGACCCTCCGGCTGCCGGGCGAACTGGACTTGGAGCCTGCGCCATGACCCGGCGGCGGGCATCCGAAGCGGGCTTCAGCCTGCTGGAAATGCTGGTGGGCCTGACACTGCTGGCATTGATCTCGGTCGCCGTAACGCAATCGGTCCGTACCGGCCTGCGTCTCTGGCAGGCCGCCGAGGCGAATGACCAGGAGGCCGAGTGGCAGCAGACCGAATGGCTGGTCGAGCGCTGGCTGTCGCGCGCGATTTCGCCGAAGGGTTATAACATGGACAGCCGGGTGATCTTCGAGGCCCGCGCCGATGGCGTCAGCTTTGTCGTGGATGGCCAGGTTGGGCGCAAGCCCGCCGGATACTCCCGCATTGGCCTGGCCGCAAAGTTCAATCCAGTCTGTCCCGGAAGGTCAGATCTCATCCTTACCTGGGAGGATGTGACCATGGCCTCGAATTTCGCGCCTGCCGCGAGTGACGAGCGGGTTCTGTTCGAGTGCGCCGATGCCATCACGTTCGATTATGGCGCGGTGCCGGAGCACGAAGGATCCCAGCCTGAATCGCTTTCCCCCGATGGAGACCTGCCGCGGGTTGTCCGGATCAGGCTGGTGGCCGGAGGTAAGCCCCGGGTTGCATCGGCCCGCCTGCTTTATGCTGGATAGTTAGCCAAGAATACGTAGCCGGATTGCGGAAATACTGCAGAACCCGCGAAAAGTGCTGCCCTGAATTCGCTTATTACTTGAATCGTCGCGAGAAGCACAACTTTTTGCCTCATTCAATCTGGACGCGCCGCAATACCTGCCGTATAGCAATCTGAGTGTGTTCGGATCGGGACAATCCGTGTACGGCCTACTTTTTACATCCATCGTTGCTCTTGGGAGGGGTACACGTTGTTTAAGTTTTCGAAGCTGGCCGTAGGGCTGGCAACGTGCGCAATGAGCGCAATCGTGAGCAATTTCGAGGCTCAGGCACAACTTCCGGTTTGCAGCAGGACGGTAAAGGCTGACGTTGTCGCCTTCGACCAGCCGTTGATGTTCAACCGGCTCGGCGCACAGAACGTCAATGGCATGATCTACGCCTTGCGCTCCGACGTGATCGACCGCTCTTCGGGCAAGCCCGAAGCAGCAGGCGGCACCCTCACGCCGGGCAATGTCGGCCTGCGGCCGGACAAACGCCCGCGCCCGATCGCTCTGCGCGTCCGTTCCGGCGACTGTCTCGAGATCAGGTTCACAAACCTCCTTAGCTCGCAGGCAAACAGCCGAAACGCGATCCCGAACGTGATGACGATCAACGACCAGGTCGCTGAGCGCCGCGCCGGCTTCACGCCGCTCGGCATGAGCGCGCTGGACTCGGCCGGTGACACTTCTTCCTATGTCGGCAAGGGGCCCAACACGCTCGCGGACGTGGGCCAGACCAAGACTTATCGCTTCTATGCAGACGCCGAGGGCTCCCACCTCGTGCTGTCGCATGCTGCAAGCTTTGGCGGCGAAGGAACCGGCGGAAACCTGTCGAACGGCCTTTTCGGCGTGGTCCAGGTCGAGCCGGTGAACGCGAACTTCTATCGCAGCCAGGTGACCGAGGAAGACATGCGTCTTGCTTCGATCGGCACGACACCCGGCGGCCACCCGATCATCAACTATGAAGCGCGCTATCCGAACCGCGCTCCCTGGACGCTTGAAGGCAAGGCCGGCAAGCCAATTTTGAACATGCTCGACATTTCGGGATCCAGCATCAATCTGGTCGCGAGCGATGTGAACGCAATCATTACGGGTCCAAACCCGGATGGGTCCTTCCCGGCATCGACCTATGCGCTTGAATCGCGCGGCGTCACCAACCCGGCGCTTCCCAACCGGCTTGAGCCCTTCCGCGAATTCATCGCAATTTTCAACGATGAGACCGTAACCAAACAGGCGTTCCCGTTCTGGTTCGAGGATCCGGTGTTTTCGCATACGCTGCATGGCGTAGGCGACGGCTTCATGATCAACCAGGGGTCCGGCGGTGTCGGCTCTACTGTGATCGCCAACCGTCTTGGCGTCGGCCCGGCGCATGACTGCCTGTCCTGCTCCTATGAAGAGTTTTTCCTTGCATCGTTTGCCCAGGGCGATCCGTCTATGCTGGTCGACGTGCCGGCGAATGCAGGTCTGGAATTCTGCTCGCCGCAGCCTGGCGATCCCTTCTGTGAGCGCGATCCGAGCATCCGCGCGTCTTACGCAAAGTACCCGGATGATCCGGCCAACGTTGCCCACTCCTATGTTGGTGATTTCGTGAAGTTCCGGAACCTGCATGCAGGTCCGAAAGAGCACCACATTTTCCACCTTCATGGCCATCAGTGGCTGGCAAACGCAGATGACGACAACGCGAACTACATGGACGCGCAGGGTATTGGTCCCGGCGGTGCGTACACGTACGAAATCGCATTCGGCGGTTCGGGCAACCGGAACAAGTCTGCGGGCGACGCGATCTTCCACTGCCACTATTACCCCCACTTTGCGCAAGGCATGTGGGCTCTGTGGCGCAACCACGACACCTTCGAGGCGGGCACACAGCTCGATATTCCGACTGGCTCCGACGGCTTCCACCGCGATGCCTTTGCACTTGAGCGTGGCAAGCCGGCCGTAGGTGCGCGCGCTCTGCCGGATGGCGAAATCCTCGCCGGGACTCCGATTCCCGCCCTGGTTCCGCTGCCGGGTAAGCCGCTCGCGCCAATGCCTGGCCGCGTTTACGTCGCATCGGTTGACAAGAACAATGACGGACAGCCGGAATCGAGCCAGGCGGTCATCGACCGTGCCGATACCAACCCATCACTGATCGATGTGCGCCCTGTACTCGCTTCATTGAATGCGGCGGATCCGGCCAACCAGTTGAACCCGACCGGACTGAAAAATCCCGGCTACCCGTTCTGGATCGGCGGCATGGAAGGCGCGGTCGGCCAGCGTGCTCCGTCACCGCCGCTCGACATGGCGCCCAATCCCGGCAATCCAGGAGCGAGTGGCTGGGACGGCGGCCTGCCGCGCCACTTCTTTGATGGCTACGCGGTCGGCGGTATCTCCGAAGACCACCAGACGCGTTTCTCATTTGAGAAACATATCCTGAAGTCCAAGGCGCATTTCGTGAGCGAGTATGGAAATGACGTTGAGCGGGCGGCGATGTCGTTCCACGCAACACGCTTCCATCCGACCTTCCGCCAGATGCCGGACGGTTCGGTCTTGCCGGCCTCCTTCCGGACCAATGGTGCGTTGCCTCAGCCAGGCGCACCGTTCTTCGAGCCCTGCATGGACGACGAAGGCGATGTGCTGAAAACCGGGGTTGCGGGCCAGTTCTTCTCCGCTGCCGGCAATGGTCTTGCCAACACGTTCACCGCCGCTTTTGGCGCGGACAACCCGCGCGTCTACAAGGCCGCGAACATCCAGCTCGACGTCGTCTTCAACAAGCTCGGCGATCACTATCCGCAGCAGCGTATCATCACGCTCTGGGAAGACGTTGCACCGACGCTCGCCAAGACCCGTGCGCCGGAGCCGTTTGTGTTCCGTCTGAACTCGTACGATTGTGCGATGTACTACCAGACCAACCTCATTCCTGAATTCTACATGGTCGATGACTATCAGGTGACATCGCCGACAGACATCATCGGCCAGCATATCCACCTTCCGAAATGGGACCTCGTGGCTGCCGATGGCGCGGCCAACGGCTGGAACTATGAAGATGGTGTCTTCGGTGCTGAAACGGTCCGTCACCGGATTGAAGCGATCAACCGCTACACCCTTGAAGAGGGCACAGGAGACGCACTCCTGACCCCTGCCGCTCACCCCTTCTTCGGGGCTGGCCCCAACGGCAAGTATCTCGGCGCCCGGACGATGATGCAGCGTTGGTTTGTTGACCCGCTGCACAACGTCAAGGGCCGCGACCGCGGTATTGGCGTGACGTTCACGCACGATCACTTCGGCCCGTCGACCCACCAGCAGATCGGCCTCTACGCCACCCTGCTCGTGAACCCGGCAGGCTCGGTGTGGAGACACAATGAAACCGGCGAGCAGATGTACACCCGTGCCGATGGCGGTCCGACCTCCTGGCAGGCCATCATCCTCGCGGGCGACATTGACGGCGACGGCAGGGACGACTCCTATCGCGAGTTCTATCTCGCTGCCCAGGACTTCGCGCACGCCTACAATGCAGGCGCGTGGACCGGTGTGGACGCGGCAGGCGAGCCTGCTCCGCCAACGGAAGACTCATTCCGCTATTCGCTCAATCCATCGGTGCGCCAGTCTGCGCCGTTCCCGGATACAGTGCGTCTCTCCGCGGTCTGCCCGGGCGGTGTCCCGCGTCCATGCCCAGAAGCCGTTTCGGCAGCGGACGTCGGCACGTTCGTGATCAACTATCGCAACGAACCCGTCGGTTACCGCGTGTATGACCCGAACAAGATCGGCCCTGACGGCAAGAAAGGTTCCCAGTCCGACGGCCTTGCGGGTGACCTTTCGTATGCGCTTCAGACACGCACCGACCGCAAGATCCCGCAGCTTAACACCCAACTCGGCTCGACGCCCTATCCGGCGCTGACGAAGGATATCCGAAACGGGGACGCCTTCACGCCGATCTTGCGTTCGAATGCTGGGGATATTGTCCGCATCAAACTCATGGCAGGATCGCACGAGCACGAGCACACGGCGACCGTGAACGGGGTGAAATGGCTCGAAGGCGGCGCCGGCTTTGGCACGTCCGAGAATTCCGGCTGGCGCAGCGCCCTTCAGTTGGGCCTGTCGGAGAAGGCCTCGTTTGCGACATCGATCTTCGGTGATGTAGACCAGGCGGTAAACCAGACCGACCACCTCTATACATGGGATCGGTCGCAGGAAGGCCTGTGGACCGGAACGTGGGGCGTGTTGCGCACCTACGAGAAGAGCCGCGCCGACCTTGCGTCGCTACCGAACAACCCGCGCTCTGTGCCGATCACGATCAGTAACCGTTCGCAGTTTAACGGCGTCTGTCCGAGAACGGCGCCGGTTCGCGCCTACGACCTCTCGGCCGTCTCGGTGAACAGTGTGATCAAGACGCCGTTCACGGCGGCGATTATCCCGTCGGATCCTTCTGCATTCATGCACGTGGGCGGCCCTCTCGACCCGAATGGCGGCACCTTGCGGTATAACACCCGCGGGACCCAGCTTTCGAATGGAGAACGCGGCCCGCTGCATGATCCGACAGCGCTGGTCTATGTTCCGACGGCTGACCTGCGCACCAATATCGTCACCTCGGCGGACTCGGCGGCATGCTCTGCCCGTCTCGGCGGCGTGCGCAACCCGCTCTGCCCGGCGCGGCTTCCGAACACCTACAAGTTCGAGCCGGTCAGCGTCCGTGCAGCGGCCGGTGAGTGTATTGAAGTCACGGTCCGCAACCGTCTGCCCACCCTGGTGCCAGACCTCGCGAGCTATGTAACGCAGCACTATACGGTCATCCGTGACCGCTCGGATCCTCGTGGCTACACCACGTTCAACAACAACCTGATCCGTGCTTCGAGCCATGTCGGCTTCAACACCCAGAAGGTTGAGTATGACGTGTCACGTGACGACGGCATGAACGTCGGCCTGAACCCGGTCCAGACCATTGCTCCCGGCAGCGTGCGGACCTACCGCTTCTATGCCGGCGACCTGGAACTCGGCCCACGCGCGGCCTCGGGTGATGGCAAGTCCGGTGCCTACGGCGCCCTGACAGGCAACTCGTTCCCGCTCGTCGCGACCCCGATGGAATACGGCGCAATGCCGATCTTCCCGGCGGACACGATCAAGCAAGGCCAGAAAGGCCTGCTGGGTGTCATGACCATCCTGCCGGCAGGCTCGACCTTCGCGCTTGACACCGGCACGACGGCCCAGGCGACGGTGACAATGCCGGGTGGCCGCGTCTTCCGCGACTTCTCGATGGTCTTCCAGAAATCCGTCAACATGCGCTACCGCGATGGTACACCGGTGGAGCACATCTCGGGTGAAGGCCCGGGCGTGCCGGAAGATGCGCATGATGCAGGCGGTGCCGCGATCAACTTTGCTGCTGAGCCTCTCTGGTTCCGCTTCGGCTTCCCGGCCGGCGCTGACTGGGGCTACGGAGACACTGGCGGCGGGGTACCGGAGCCGGCAGAGCCCGATCCGTTCGGTCCGGAGCCAGGCGTCCTTGAGGCACCTACAGGGCCTGGCCTTGCGTCCATCACCAATGCCTTCCGTGCCTATTCCAACATCATGACGGGTGGCTTGGATCCGGAAACGCCGGTCTACAAGGCACGCCCCGGACAGGAGATGCGGTTCCGTATCGCTGCCCCCATTGGCTACGCTCGGAACACGACGCTGACCATCCTCGGCCATAACTGGAGTGAGGAACCCTTCAGGTCCGTGAACGCTCCCTCCGATGTGATGGCCGCACATCCATCACAGCGTTTCCGGTCGACGACTGACAACATCGTCACCGGCAACAGCTGGAACATCCTGACCAAGGCAGGTGGCACAATGGCGGTCCCTGGCGACTACCTGTACCGCGACGTGGCATCCTTCGGGCACCTGAACGGGCTTTGGGGTGTCGTAAGGGTCGAGGAACCGGCCACCACGCCTTGATCTGAAGATATCCGGGTGGGCATGATATTTGCTCACCCGGACGCCAGACAGTGAAGCAGCAGGGTACCGGGACATGACGCCATTCTTCAAATCGAACAGGGTTCGCGAACTGGCCCCGATCATCGCGATCTCTGTAGGCGTCGTCCTGTTTGTCGCCTTCCTGTACTTTCGCCCCGATTCATCTGTCGTGACGGGTGATTCTGTTACCCGCGAAGGCTTGAAAATTGACTTTTCAATCACGTCCGTGATCGAACCGGACAGTCCGCTCAAAGCGGGCGAGATTGCTCAGGTCAGCCTCAAATTCACGGACTCCACTACCGGCAAGCCCGTCACAGGCTTACTGCCTGCGGCCTGGATCGATCCACTTCGGGACGGCACTAAATCCGAACCGGAGGCCTGCAAGCGGTCGGCCGCGACCTATCTCAGCGGTTTCGTCGGGATCCGGCCGATGATCGATCTCAACAGTTACTATATTGTCGTGCTCAACGCTGACCCGTCGATCGCCGTCATAGACCCGATTATCGGCGTGCGCGGTATCACCAAGCTGCTGACGCAGGTCATCCTGCCGGGCCCCCCGGAAGACTGGGCCCGGTCAGCAGATGAAAAGCAGGTCTATGTGGCCATGTCATCGGTCAACGCGGTCAGCTTTGTCGACCTCGACACCTTCCGCATTGGAAAGACGGTCAAGGTTGGTGAGCGGCCCTCGCGGATAACGGTTCAGCCGGACGGTCGTTATGCTTGGGTCGGAACGACTGGCGCAAAACCCGGCGTTACCGTTGTCGATACCGAAAAGCAGGAAGTCAAAGCCCATATCGAAACGGGCTCGGGACATCACGAACTCGTGGTGACAGCGGACAACCGGTTTGCGCTGGTCAGCAACCGCGATGACCGCACTGTCAGCCTGATCAATGTGCGCCAACTGAAGAAGACCAAGGACTTCGCGCTTAAGGGCATTCCGATTTCGCTCGCCTATTCCGCCCTGTCGGAGGCCGCCTATGTGGCCGATGGCGAAACGGGCGAAGTGCTCGTACTCGACCCTGAATCCGGCAAGGTGCGCGCCACGATCCAGCTTGAGCCGGGACTTGGCCCGATGCGGATCACGCCGGACGGCCGTTTCGGGTTTGTCGTGAACCCCGCGAAAGACGCTGTCTTCGTGTTCGACACGGCCAACAATACCCAGGTTCACAGGATCGATATCAAGGGTGAGCCCTTCCAGATCGTGTTCTCCCGCGCATACGGTTTCGTCCGTAGCCTGTCGAACAACACGGTCTCGATGATCCGCCTTGCCGATATCGGAGGCACCGGCCAGGTCACGGTATCGCAATTTGAAGCGGGTGACAGGCCCCCAAAGGATTCGCCTTTTCTTCTGCCTTCAGACCTCTTCGCAACAGCCGTAACCGAAGCCTCCACCATCGTGGTCAGCCCTGGCGATGCTAACGTTTTCTACTACATGGAAGGCATGAACGCCCCGATGGGCAGCTTCGGCAACTATGGTCACCGGCCGCTCTCCGCGATCGTCGCCGACCGAACCATCAAGGAAGCAGCGCCCGGCGAATACATTTCCACCGTCAAGATCCCGGCCGATGGAAACTACCAGATGATCCTCACGCTCGACTCGCCGCAGCTGATCGAGTGCTTTGATTTTGCCGCAGCCATCAACCCGAACCTGGCAAGGGACGAGCTCCCACTGCGCATTGCCTATGAAACGCGCGGCGGCATGCTGACCCCGACCGGGCAGGAAGCGAAAATCCGGTTCACGTTGAACGATACGGCGAAGAACGGCGCCCCGTATTCCGGAGACGACGTCACGGTACTGACGTTCCGCGCACCTGGTCAGGACCGCACGGAGCACAAGGTGAAGTCCCTCGGCGATGGCAAGTTCGAGTTTGCGTTCACGCCGAACACGTCTGGCGCCTATTACATCTACCCCTCGGTACGCAGTCAGGGGCTGGACTACTCGAAGCTCGCTTTCATCACGATTATTGTGCAGGATCCACCGAGCGGGGGAGGTGTCCAGTGACGCGGGGCATAGAAAACGTCCGCGCCAGGTTCTCCGCCGGTTGGGCCATAGCCGCTATGCTGCTGCTGGCGGCGTGCGGCAGCGGGAAGGCTGCGGGTGAACACGAGCATGCCGAAGGCCACATCCATATGGAGGCGGCTGACATTCCGGCGTCCGGGGCAGAGCAGCGGGCCCTGGTCGTGCTGAGCGATGCGCCAATGCGCGATCAGGCCGGCGCCGTGCGGCAGTTGAAATCGGATGTGATCGGTTCACGGATCGTCGTTGTCGATTTTATTTTTACCTCCTGCCAGACCATCTGCCCGGTTACCACAGCCCTTCTGGCAGAGGCAAAGCGTGATCTTGCCGACATTCCTGCTGAAGACCTCGTGTTTGTGTCCCTCAGCGTCGATTCCCGCATAGACACACCGCAACGACTCGCCGCCTTTGCGGCCGCTCACAATGCCGACTGGACATTTCTGACGGGAGAAAAGCCCGTGATGGATGAGGCGCTGACCTGGCTCAATGCCTATGCAACCAATCCCGAAAACCACGCAGCCATGATCCTGATCGGGGATGCCTCCGCCGAAGAATTCTCGCGTATCTATGGCATGCCGGATCCGGAGTTTGTGGAAAGCCGTGTCCGCCAACTCGTCGCGGCGCGCGAAACGAAAACCACCCAGCATACCCACTGAGGAATTCAGAAATGCCAGTGCATCCCTTCCGCTCCCTTTGCGTCATCGCATTTGCCGCGCTTTTCGGGGCCGTTTCGGGTCCCGCCGCGCTCGCGCACGGCGCCGGTCACAAGCCGGGCGACAAGGTGGTGACGCGCGACATTTCCGCATCTGATACCGAAGACAAGGCCCGCGAGTATTTCACGGATACTGTTCTCGTCAGCCATACCGGCGAGAAGCTGAAATTCTATTCGGATATCCTCGCAGGGCGCACAGTCGTCATCAGCTTCATGTTCACGGCTTGCGAAGATGCGTGCCCATTGATCAACGCTTCCCTCCAGCGGGTGCAGGAGCGTCTGAAGGACCGGATGGGCAAGGACATCTTCTTTGTTTCGATCACCGTCGATCCGAAAGTCGATACCGCAGCGGTGATGGCAGATTATCGCAAGCAGTTCAAAGCGGGCCCCGGATGGCTTTATGTTACGGGAACCGAAAAAAATATCGAGGCGGTCGGCAACAAAATGGGCCAGGTGTTCGAAAAGGAAGCCCACCTTACGGCGCTTCTTGTCGGCAATACCAAGACGGCACGCTGGCGCAAGATACCGGCAAATCTCAGCGATACCGTGATCGCCGCACAGGTCAAAGACATTGCCGACGGCATTCAAGATTAAGGTTCTTTCGCTCCTGGCGCTCATGCTTTGCACGCTGGCCTTGCCGGCCTGCGCAGACTTGACCGCTTCTGAGGAACGCGGACGCGCTATATACTTCGGCGAAAAGGGCTCGGCTCTGGACACGGCAGAAGTCCAGATCGGCGACCTTTCAACAAAGCTCCCGGCACGGACATTTCCCTGCGCTTCCTGCCATGGCCGCACCGGTGCCGGAAAATCCGAGCGCGGCGCTCAGCCCAGCCAGATCAGCCGTGATGCGCTGACACGCCCCTATACCGTAAAAGAGGCAACCGGGCGAAAGCGCCCGCCCTACACCTCATCTTCCTTCCGCAATGCCGTCCGCGCCGGCAAGGATTCCGGCGGCAATGCCCTGTCGGAGGCGATGCCGCGCTTTGATCTGACCGACAAACAGCTCGCTGACGTCTGGGCTTTTCTGGCCGTGGTGGCGCAAGCCAGTGATCCAGGTATCACGGACGATACGCTCACCGTCGGGATCGTTCTGGAACAGGCCAACCCGGCCAGTCAGGCGCAGCAGAAACTGCTCGGCGTGCTGGCCGGCGACATCGACAAGCTTGGCGGCGTGCACGGACGAAAGCTCACTTTCCGCATCGTGTCGCCGAAGAATGCCGCGGCGGAGGCCGCCAATGTGTTTGCACTCGTCTTCCCGCAAAGCGTTCCGCCTGCAGGGTTTGACAGTACCGTCCCAGTCATTTCCGTGTTGCCGGCTTCTGCGCCATCGGCCGGTGCGTTTGCGCTCGTGGCCAGCGAAGCAGACCAGACTTCTGCGCTGAAGCGGTTCGCGACTGAGGAATGGGGCGTCGTCAGCGTTAAGGATGGCTGCGCCGCGAAGAAGGGCGAAACGGTCCTGCTTGGCTCGGCCAGATGCCTTGAGAATGCAACGGTCGCCAAAAGGGTACTCCTCACCCAGGCAGTGTTCTCCAGCATTCCGACCGCCAGCCGAAAAGTGCTGCCTGCCGAAACTTACGTCGCCTTTGCCACGCCGCTCAGCCGTGTAGCGCGTAATGCCCAGTCGGCTTTTGCCCAGACGCGTGCCCGCGCCAGGAACGACAAGTCGGCCATCCTGGCGGAAGCCAATGCCTATTCGGCTGCAGCTTTGCTGATCGAAGCGCTCATGCGCACGGGCAGGGACGTTTCACGCGAAGGTGTTATCGATACCCTGGAGGCGGTGCGCAACTTCGAGGGCGGTATGACGCCGTCTTTGACCTTCGGCCCCAACAGGCGTGTTGGTTCACGCGGCGCCGAAATTGTCCGCTATGACCCCCTTGCGGGCACGTTAGCCGCATCGGGAACCTGGATCGACCCGGACATCCGCTAGGCGAAGACTAGATTATTCGCCTCACATGCGAATACTTGAAGCTATTAAGGTTAAATCTGTACCTGATAGATGTCTGATGGTTGACGCAAAATCACACTTGGCGTTTAACTTGCATATAAATGTGTGGGGACGCATCAGCTATTGCAATCAGGCGCAAGCTGATGTCCTCCATGACGAGGGCGCACATTATGGTCGGACTAAAATCAATCGCTCGCGCAGCTGCTTCAGTTGCCGCGCTCAGCTGGATCGGCGTTGCGGCGTCCGCTCAGG
>Ga0315904_10009019_pt1 | contig 13098 bp, 10 predicted proteins | sample LakEriMetagenome_6_FD_203529 | JGI IMG/M metagenome (GOLD analysis project Ga0315904, IMG submission 203529) | Freshwater fungal communities from buoy surface, Lake Erie, Ohio, United States - Buoy 12 MA120 | ecosystem: Environmental > Aquatic > Freshwater > Lake | place: USA: Lake Erie, Ohio... | reverse complement strand
TTAACCCTGCTTGCGAAGTCGCATTGCGGATGATCGAAATCGATTACCACAAACCCTTTGAAGAGATTCTTTGGAACCCCAACTTTGCTTCCGAATTCGACCGTTTGGCGGAACTCTACGGGGCTAAGAATCCAACCTCCAACTCACTGGACTATCGACTAGCAGCCCAAGAAATTTGCAAAAGATCTAAACTGGCGGCTAAGCCTGCTGCAAAGGAAATCGAAGCCTGGCTCAGTCAACACAAAAAACTCCCGCAACTTATGCTCAGCGAGAATCCTTGGCACCTGGAGTTCTCCGGCGTCTATGTCTTATTTGCCGACCAAGATGCGGTCTATGTTGGCGAAAGTCTCAACATGCGTAAACAGATCGAAGCCATCATCGATAACCAGCAGTGGCGAAATCTAAATATCGACCGAGTCGAGTTCGCTGCCGTAGAAGGATCGCTATCGCAACGATACAAAGTCAAAGCCATTCTCGCCCAACATCATCGCTCAATCCTCAACTACTCAGCACTCCAAGCGACAAAACACTAAGGCTCCTGTGTGCTCTGCACCCTCATCTTTTCCCAACTCTTTTTTTCCTTAAGGCCCTTGAAGCTTCTGCAAAACACCCAGCGCATGGGTCTCGAATTTCTCTTGCCAAGCGGCATCGAGAATGCAATCGCTATCCTCCTGGGCCCCCCCAAGATTCCTCAGTTGCTCGGCCGTCGGACAGTAATAGATGTAGCCATTGGTGTAACCCGAAACAAACACCCCTTGCATCTGGCTTGCTCGCTGAATACTCAGTCCAATTTGAACCGTTAACTCACCCGGAAAAGTGACCAATCGGAAATCGCCAAGCCTCACTCCACAGACCTCGACATCGATCGTCCGCTTCGAGGCCCTAGTGTTGTCGATGTGATGTTTGCGCAATAGAGCCAGATTCGTTTGCAAACGCGTGAGCGATTCCATCGTCTGAATATTCTCAACATAAGCGGCCATGTTCCGTCGATTCTCCACATCAAGTCGCTTGAGATCCTCTCGCCCTTGCTCCTGCTCGTGCAAGTACCTGTGCGAGTAATACGAAGGATGCTCGGGGTCGAGTTGGTACTGTACCGCCAACGGCAGGAAGGTTTTCAGATTCAAACTTGTCCCTTTCAAATTACTCATCAATCGCTCTCGTTCGAGTTCCATCTCGGCGATGCGAGGTGCAAGATTGGCACGGGGGACTTCGATCGAAGTATGCACATAACCAATCTTTGCATCGGCTCTGGCTTCGATCTTTCGCAAGGCTTGCAGCGTGCTAAGCCCTAACATCGTTCCGTGCCAGTTCCCATCCCGTGGTTGATGCACATCCTTGTACAACACAGGGTTGATGTCCCCACCGCAACCTTGAAAGAAAAGTGCGACGCAATCGCCACCAAGGTTCTCTTCGATCACTCGCGATGCAGCACCTGATAGATCAGCGGTGTTTCCACCACTGGCTGCTCCTTGGATCGGATGGCATGCGAACTGGTAGAGCACCGCAAGCGGGCTACCATCCATTCGATCCAAACGTACTATCCCTATCTTCGGATCCACAGGGCCGATCCCGGCAACTTGGTCATCCGGGGGGAGCGAATAAGCGTGCCGAACATCGATCTCCCGGCCATCCTTCATCTTGAGCCGACGATTCTCCATGATCCGATCCTCGGTCCCAATCCCATTACCGATCTTCACCGGAAACATGTTGCTCTTGGCTTTTCGGATCGCTTCGATTGTTTTCTCCGCTACATCGTCGCAAACGATTCCATGACAGTGGCTGGCGTTGACGACAAGCTGATTGGCTGGTATCCCCAGCTCCTTTTCCATATGGTTGCGGACTGTCGGCAAGTAATCATTTTTGATATAGCCGATTTCACCGATGGCTACCGCGTCGACACTGACTAGTACAATCGTTGTGCGATCATCGGTAATCACCAGCGCCTTGGCAAAAAGTGGGTCGTTGACCGGACCAGCGTCAAGCTTGGTAATGTCGACCTTGGCCACCCCTGCTCGAATCGATTGTGCAAAGACCTCCTCACCGAAGAAAGAAACCGCAAACAAACCACACACAAAAATGAAATTGCGGATCATGTGCAATGCCCATCCTAACTTGGTCGTTCCATTTGAAACAAATCCGTACTGCGGCACCAATGCTCCCCCCCCAATCTTGCTACCGATCGCAGCAACATCGGATCGACTTTGCCATCTTTACCCAAAATCGCCGGATCGATATGCATCATCACGACATCGCCAATGATCAAATTGGCTGAAATAGGACCGGTTCCCACAGGTACGATTTGACGCAGTTTGCATTCAAGTGCAAAAGGTGCATCGGCAAGCCGAGGAACCTTCACCAACGTGCTTGGCACGGTCTTTTTGCCAACATACTCAACTTCGCTAAGCTCCGGTGAGAGCGACGCACTCGAAGCATTGATGGCATCGATATCGCGCTGGGTCGAAGCATGGATCACAAACTCGCCATGGTTTTCGATGTTGATCAGAGTGTCTTTCTTTCCCGAGTCCCGTTTGAGCGTCGGCGAGAAAACCACCACCGGCGGATTCGCTCCAAAGACATTGAAAAAACTGAATGGTGCCAAATTGACCACCCCTGAGGACGACAACGTGGTTACCCAAGCAATTGGACGCGGAGCAACCAGCGAGACAATCCACTGATAAGCTTCCGTGACAGGGATTTTCGATATTTCGATCTGCATAAACTTTCCTATCTAGCGAATACTCTCCCAGTAACCCGAACCGTAAGGGAGGGAGCGACAGTACACGGCCAATCTCTCCCAATATCTCGTGGCCACATGCCACCAAGAGCGGAGCTGATTGCATTGCTCTGGCCCCCCCTCGCCCGCTGGCGGGAGAGGGGGATGGGGGGTGAGGGTGGAAGCAGCATTCACCTATCCAATCCAAGTAAAAGGATATCCCGGATCATCCAACACCAACGAAGCTTTCGTGCGATGCAACGGCCTAAACGTATCAATCATCACCGCCAATTCATCGGTTCGCTTTGCGTCCCGACTGGCAACAATCGTACCTGGATGAGGCCCATGCGGAATCCCATGCGGATGCAAGGTGATCGAATCAAGTTCCACACCTCGGCGACTACCAAAATTCCCCGCAACATAGTAAAGGAGTTCATCGGACTCCACGTTGCTGTGCGCATAAGGCACCTTGATCGCATCGGGATGCGTATCGAGCATCCGAGGGGCAAAGGTGCATACGACAAACCCATCGGTCTGAAACGTCTGATGGATCGGCGGAGGCTGATGCACGGTTCCTGTGATCGGTTCGAAATCCAATGCATTGAATGCAAACGGATAAACCATGCCATCCCATCCGACGACGTCAAAAGGATGGTTCGCAAGCACATACTCGCTCCATCGATCTCCATCCCGCAAATGGAGCACAAATTCCCCCTCGTCTTGTATTGGATCCGTTAACTCAGGGCCCCGTAAATCCCGCTCGCAGAAAGGTGCCCCCAACCGAAACTGACCGTCAGGATTGAGGTAGCGACTCGGGAATCCTATCGTCCCTTTCGACTCGACAACCAACATATCTGCCTGCTCGATCGCATCGAACTCGATCTGCACCGTCGTACACCGTGGGATCACCAAATAATCCAAATCCCGAAAAGCCACAGATCCAAACATGCTTAGCAGTCGCCCTGTCCCCGATCGAATGAACCACAATTCGTCTTGGGCTGCATTTCGATAAAGCACCTGCTGTTGCTCGGCTGGCCGACAACGACAAATCCGCAAATCACTGTTTTCAAACAGAGGCATCCTGCCGTGAATCGCATCCTGGCGGCGCGGTATCTTGGCCGTCTTTAAATGAATATGCCTCAAAGCATCTGCCGGTGCCAATTCCACCGGCTTGTTGGACATCGCACTGATACGCAGCACGCGTGTGGGTGGTCGCAGATGGTAAGCGATGCTGTATGCCCGATGGAATCCTTCTGTCGATATCACTTCTTCGTAGTAGATCCCCTCGTTTAAGTAACCGGGGTTGGTGCGGTGAGCGGTGTGCCGCTTGGCCGGGATCGATCCTCGCTTGAGATACTGTGGCATCGCATTAAGTCCTTGTCTGCAAAGGTACCGGGGATCCAACCACGTTCTCCAACCGACCCAACCGCTCGACGATTAGAGCGACTCGATCACCAGCCTGCAACCATCCCCCCGTCTTCTGTGGGGTCAATTCGAGAATGCAACCAGTACCCACAGTTCCAGAGCCGATCACATCGCCTGGCATGAGTTTGGTATCGCGGCTTGCTTGAGCCAAGATCTGTGGCCAACTCCAATACATGGAACCAGCATTCCCCCGCGAAACCTCCTGGCCATTGATCTCGGCTCGCATATCGAGTTGAAAACGTCCGTCTCGATAAGTGTCCATCAACTCATGGATCGCTACCCATCGCGGCCCAAAGGCGTTGGCAAAATCCTTGCCCTTGGCCGGCCCTAAACCCACAGCCATCTCCTGCCTCTGCAAATCCCTTGCCGACCAATCGTTGTAGATCGTCATCGCACAAATGCAGTCCAAGGCGGAATCGTCCGCTGGCAAATCGATCGCCTCTTTGCCAACCATCAGTGCAATCTCCAATTCGAAATCGAGTTCTTTGGTAGCTCGAGGCGGAGTGACTGTATCGCCATGACCAATGACCGAATTGGGATTGGAAAAGTAGAAAACCGGGATCTCGTACCATTGCGGGATCATCCCAAGCCCGCGCTGAGCCCGGCACGTTTGCACATGCTGCTCGAATGCGTAAAAGTCACGAATCGTTCTGATACTTGGAATCCCAGAGTTCGTTTCCATCGGAATATTCGTTATCTTTTCATGATGAAATCGTCAAAGCACATAAGCATCCCTGCAACGACGCTCATGGCGGCATGATCGACCGCGTCGATCGTCGCATCGCGCTTGGTCTCGCCGATGCCCAAGTACTCATGGGTCGCCTGCGGATGCGATGCAAAGTATTCACGTTGCTCGCGATAAGCGTCCTGCAACACCGCCGCCTCAGTTGGATTCAATGGACGATTGAGAATCCTAAGCGAAAGCTCCTCGAATTGTTTGCCAATTTCCTTTTGCCCCTGTGACTCCATGACCAACTGAGCCACGCTGCGTGCAGCTTCGATGTACTGCGGGTCATTCAGTAGCACCAGAGCTTGAAGTGGCGTTGTCGTCGTCTCGCGGCGGGCCGTACAAGTCTCCCGGCTCGTGGCGTCGAAGGCCAGCATGCTAGGCGGTGGCGCTGTCCTTCTCCAAAACGTATACATGCTCCGGCGATATAGTCCTTCCCCTTTGGCCTGCGAATAAGATTTACCAGTGCCGGCTTCCTCCCAGACCCCCGGGGGCTGATAAGGCATCACGCTCGGTCCTCCGACTTTGGCGACCAACAAACCCGACAGAGCCAAAGCCGCATCACGAACCTGCTCGGCGCTGAGCCGATGCCGAGGACCATGGAACAAATATTTGTTCTCTGGATCGATCGACTCCCAACTCGGATCCCTAGATATCGAGGATTGACGATAAGTTGCCGACAGGACGATCTGTTTGCAGAATCTCTTGAGATCCCAACCGCTGGATACAAAATCCCGAGCAAGCCAATCGAGAAGTTCCGGATGCGTAGGAACCGCACCCTGGCTACCGAAGTCCTCGAGCGAAGCGACGATGCCTCGACCAAAAAAGACCGACCACCAGCGATTGACCGCAACGCGGCTCGTAAGCGGGTTGTCCTCCGAGACGATCCATCGAGCCAACTCCAATCGATTCGGCATCGAACCAGACTCGGCTCGTTTCCAACTCTCGGTCAATCTCACCAGCGGCGTCGGCTCGACCGCTTCACCGGGGGCATCATAAGCTCCCCGTTGCAGAATATGCGTAGGCCTTTGAACGATGGCCGGTGCCATGGTCATGACGGTTCGAACCGAGGAGATCAGTTCGTTTTCCTCTTTGCGTTTATCGGCAAGTTCCTTGGTTAAGCGATCGTAGTCGGCTTGTCCACGCAATAGTGGGGACTCCCAGTATTTGTTGGCTTGCGTTAGTCGTTCTGCGCGGCCTGCAGGGTCTAGGCCCGGTGCAGAACTGACGAATAATTGCATGATCTCCCGGGTTGTAAGTTCGTAGTCAAAGACTTTCAGATCATCCATGGACCCGTCACGAAAGCCAACGTCTCGGAATCGAGCCCCGAGTGAGAATTGAACCGAACCAGCGTTGGAGTCACCCCATTGTCCACGGTAGCGAAAGTCGCGGGTCAGTTGGTCTCGAATCGTAGCTAGTTCGGCGGGTAAGCCATTGATATAGGTACGGACCCCAGAAGCGCGGCTTGAGCCATCATACGAGACCGCAAGATGCGTCCAACTTTGTACCGGTATGGCCTCAGTGGCTTCGACTCGTAGTGCATCTCCGGGCCAAAAGTGGATCAGCGAGAGTTGCGGTTTGCCTTGCTCGAGAACCAGTTGCATACCGCGAAACGCAGCGTCCTCGGCAGCGACCGATGTATGAGCGACCACGACGCGAGGTGCATGGTGATCGGGCTTGACCCATAGAGAGAAACTAAAGGGGGTCTCACGACCCAGTTGCATTTGGATTGTTTTGCCTGACTCGGTTGGATGAGGCTGATTCAATGGGAAAGCGACCGCATCATCGCCATTGAACTTCGTCGCGTTTCCAACGACACCTACTTCGGTGCCATCGAGTGGGAACTCCCAGTTTGGTTTGGGTGGCGAAGCATCGGCAGTTGGGGCTAGATCTTTGTGGAGCAAGATCCATTCATTACGAGATTGCTCGAGCTTACGAATCTCGGCCAGGATTTGCTCGTGTTTCCGCGATTCTTCAGGCGTGTAGAGAGACAGAGCCGGGGTAGGCGTTGCGCGGGTAAAGTGCGAGTACAGGCCATGTTCATCGATGTCGGCAAAGTAGGCCGCTAGCGAGTAGAAGTCCTTTTGCGCGATTGGATCGTATTTATGATCGTGGCAACGCGAGCATTCGAGGGTCAAGCCGAGGAATGCCGTGCCGGCTGTGACGGTTCGATCGGCGATGTAGACTTGTCGGAACTCTTCTTCGATACTTCCGCCTTCGTTGGTTTGGCGATGAAGTCGGTTAAATGCCGTTGCGAGTTTTTGTTCTTGAGTGGCGTTAGGAAGCAGATCGCCGGCGAGTTGCCAAGTGATAAATTGATCGTAGGGGAGGTTCTTTGAGAAGGCTTCGATCACCCAATCACGCCAGGGCCAGACCTCCATGTTGACGTCCGCTTGGTAGCCAAAGGTGTCGGCATAGCGAGCCACGTCGAGCCATAGGTTAGCCATCCGCTGGCCGTAATTGTCTGAGGCCAGGAGTTGGTCGACGATTTGGGAGCGGTTGGATTCCGAGGGGTCGGCCAAGATCGATTCGACTTGGGGAAGCGTAGGTGGGAGACCGGTCAGGTCCAAAGAGACCCGACGAAGCCACGTCAGAGGCTCGGCTTCGGGAGCCGGCGCGAGCCCTTGGGCAATCATCTTTTCGAAAACGAAACGATCGATGGGTGATTTATTCCAAGTTGCAAAGATCGCATCGGCATCGTTTTTTAAGGCAGGGGTTTGCGAGACTGCATCTTGGGATAGATTCGGCGCAGGGATTTGTTTAGCGACTTGGACAAAGGCCCAGTGGGGTTGGTAGTTAGCACCTTGGAGGATCCACTGTTTGAGTTTTTCGCGTTGCTCGGGGGAGATCGATTTTCCTGTTTTGGGAGGGGGCATGACTACGTCTGGATCATCCGACACGATGCGTTCGAGGATCGAGCTTGCGTCGGCATTGCCTGGGGTGATCGCACCGGTGGCGATGGCATTGTCGCGATCGTCGAGGCGCAAGTCGGCTTGTCGAGCGTGTTTATCGGGGCCGTGGCAAGCGAAACAAGCGTCCGAGAGGATCGGACGGATATCTCGATTGAATTCGATCGGGTCAGACGCAATCGAATGCGTTGAGAGCAGGGCTAGCATCAAGCAGGCTGTGGAGGAGATAAGCCAAAGATTTGAGAGTTGGTTTTTAGAATCCCTGGAACGACTGATCAGACGGATCGGACGGATCGGACTGTTACGGAGCGGTGCCGAAAGCATGGGGGTTTGTTTGGGAGTTCGTGGGGTGGGAGCGAAATAGCGAGGTGCTCAAATCGATGATACTAATGTTTGGCATTTTAGCGTAATGCTCAAGCCCCATGCGGGGCCCGGGGGTGGGCAGTGAGCAAAGCCAGGATTGAAGCCAAAGGATGAGGATTTGCTCGGAAAGGTGGGATAGTGAAAAAAATGGGTGAACCGGGGGAGAATTTTTGGGTCTAGAAAGTTGTCCGAGTTGGCCTAGCGACAGAATAGGAATTCGGGTAAAAACGTGATTACTCGGGGTGTAGCGCAGTCTGGCTAGCGCATCTGGTTTGGGACCAGAGGGTCGTAGGTTCGAATCCTATCACCCCGACTTAAAAAAGCCTTGGTTCGCGGATCCGCGAACCAGGGTTTTTTCTTTTCTGGGTGGTACCACGGCGCGATTGACCACGCTGACAACGCCAAGGTACGTTCCGCAGTCGGGCTACGTTGACGACTGTGGTTGGATAATTAAGGTGGTCGATGACAATGCGGTTTCTTGAAGTCGTTACCCCGACCGCTGCACGTACCCTACGGGACCATCACCTTCTCTAATCGTCCTCGAACCGATGCGGATACATCTCGGGTCATAAGAGAGCCTCAACGTAGGGCCGCATGGTCTGAGCGACCCTGAGTTTTTTTGCGTATTTCATTAGGAGATCAATCTTCACCTGGCCTCGATCCATATAGGCCTTCAGGGCCTCAAGAGCGACGTCGATTCCCACCTCATTGCGTCGACTGAAACAATCCACAATGGTTTTTTCGCGAGAGTACACGCGGATTTCCACACCATCGGAGCGATGCTTCTCGATTCCAGTGTTATAAGCAGACGCACTTAGCCGGGAGCTTCGTACGGGGGGATATTCCAGTTTGGGCGGCTCATTGTTGCGAGGTATAGCGATCCAAATCTCATGCGGTATTTGAGTCGTCAATTGGTGATACGCCAACGCTGATACCAGATAAATCACCGCTTGGGGGACTTTCGAAGCGACTGTCACCAAATCCGAATCGCTCATTGGAGGCAAATCAGCAAGCCGTTAAAGGCCTCGCGTGAATTGCTCGACCTCTTGGGCGTCTCGCATTTTATAGAGCGTATTGCGGGTGATTCCGGCGCGAATGATATCCGCCATGCGCATGATTCCACCCCGTTGCCGAAATAGCTTGGCCGCCCGCTCAGAAGCGCTCATGGATTTAAGACGCGTCAAAATACAAAACACCTCCATAAATCAATTTCTGGAGGTGTTTTGTACCACGCAGGTGGACAAAAGTCAGACCAAAAACTTCGCGCGCAAAGATGTCAATGGAACCGATTTTCGATCAGATAGTTCAGCTTTCTTATTCAAATAGCCTGTGTCATCGTGTAGGTCATTTGGATGCTCTGGGCTGTTTACGGCGCAGGGGGGGGGGAAACAGAGTTCTCTGATTGATGATGACGAGCAACAGGATAACATAACAGCAAAACTTAAGAGTTTGTGAAAATGAATCGTTTCGCACCCGTCGGGTTGCGCACGACGGAAGTGATATTTCGCCCTCCTGATACGAGGCTTGCCAGGGTGAAGCTAAATGCAACTTTTCCAAAAAATCAAGAACCTAGTCCTTGAAAATCGGTACGTGATCGGTCAGCATGCATCGGAACGGCTCGATGAACGTGGTATTATGGAATGGCAAATTGTGGTTGGTGTTTCCAAAGGCGAACTTCTCTTGGAGCGTCCAGAAGCTCTTCCGAATCCAGCCGTTGAGGTCTCTCAAACCCTTGAGGATGGTACAGAGGTTAAAGCTGTTTGGTCCTATCTCCGAGCCAGTGATTTTGCCAAGTTGGTGACAGTGCACTACTTTGACGAAAGGTGAAGTCAAATGAGAATCCCAGGAAGACGAACGACACGTACAAGGCTAGTGCAGTCTGAAAAGTACGTTGTTGCAGTGGAAATTGAAGTGGTGATTCCTGATGAGGATCCAAGTGAGCCTTGTTTGGAGCCAGAGGTTGTGGAATTCCTAAAACAGGTAAAACTTCATGCTGACCAAGGGGATTTTGATTGGCTTATTCAGCATGGAAAGGTTTACGAAGCAAAGGAAGCCGCCTAGTGAGATAGCCATCGGCAGGTGGAAATGAGCCACACACTCCCCATGGCAGTCGCCCCGATCACCTCCGCTTCTACATCCAATTTTCACCAAACAACCCTCTGTTTTTCGTTCTAATCGGATCTTGTCTGTGGAGGCCCGCAGTTCTAGCCCGTGACTCCTAGATACGCAGCGATTTGCTTAATCGCGACGGATTGATCCAACATCGAATCGACATAGAGCGAGATGATTTGTTCGAAGGCGTGGCAGTCACCCCGACTTTTTCTAAATAACGCTGAAAGCAAGGCCGAATACGACCGCCTAATTGCCGAGTTCTTAGCCAACGGTCGCCGATTGCAAAACGACGCCGATGCCACCGTGGTCGAAGTGCTCAATGCCTATCGGAAGTTTGCGGAAAACTATTATCGCTAGGACGGTCGGGTCACGAGCGAATACGGTTGCATCCTAGAATCTTTAAAAATCGTAAGGGAACTGTACGGGCGCAAGATCGCCAACGACTTTGGCCCCCTGGCGCTCAAAGCAGTTCGTCAACGGATGGTCGATAAAGATTGCAGTCGCGGTCACATCAACAAAGCGATCGGCAGGATTCGCCGATCTACAACATCTGGAAGCAGCAAGAAAAGTCGAAGGGATCGTCGCACTTTGGCAACAGCGAGGTTCGCTGGGTGGATAACTTGCTGTAACTCTAGACAAAACCGTTCGACATTGTGCTCGATCCATTTGCTGGCGGTGGTTCTCAGCTGCTAATTCTTGAATGCAAAACCTATGATGTCAACGGGCGATTCCAGCGATACCGTGTCGTCGGAATTTGATCCATCTCTGCATACCCCGTCTCGAGCGTGGTACGCTATCCCGATTCGGCTCGATCGGGTTTCAACTCGTCGCTAATGCCATGCCGTGACGTAGCGTCAGTGGCTAGAGCGAGACATGGGTAGTTCTGGTTTCTTTCAGGCACCAAAGTCGCGATGTAATCAACCTAATGACAATCAGGTACGCTTCGATGGACTACGACTTGATTCTCGTTTGATACTGCTGTCCAGGAAGCGACTCCCAGACAGCAGATTGAGATCGATCAGGAAAAAGGGTTACTTCTTCAGACGCCTCTTAGCCACTAGACCCCCAAATCAAGTAACGCAGTCAAGTGCTTTTTCTACGTCGTGAGCGGGAAGCCATCCCTAACGCACCTAGTCCAAAGATTGCTAAAGTTGATGGTTCTGGAACTTCGCCACCACCACCTCCACTTGACGAAGAAAGATAAGTCAACTCACCACGCGCACTTGCTTCCCAATAGAACGGATCAGGAGAATACGCTTCTCGTAGCTCAAGAAATGTGGCGTTCCCCAATGTAAAGTCATTAATAGTCAAATTCGCTCCAGGAATGCTGGGAAAATCAAATACACTTCCCGATAGGTCTTGTAGGACCAACTGGAGACCCGCTCCTGGTGCTAGCGTTAAGCCACCCAATGTTCCAGAGACTGAAAACGTGTAGAGATGAAAAAGGTCCGTTGGATAGCCAGTAGTTTCTCCCATCCCCCTGGGCGGATAGGTACCGTCTGGACCGTGGTCATAAACATTGATTACCCCAGTGCCACTATCTACGACAGTAGTACTCCCGAATGTTACTGACAGGCTTGTATAACCATAATCACCTCTCCATGGAGAACTAGGTGTGTTCAGAGGTTGTGAGTCATCGTATGAAAATGAGCCAATGAAAGGTGTTCCGACAGATAGACTTCCGAAAGGATCATTCAATGTGCCTGAGAAAATGTATGTGACCGGTGCAGCATGTGCTGTGCCAACCAACACGATACAGAGCACACTTGCAATTAATGCTTTTCTAAACAAACGTTCTCCATATTGCTTTGAAAACGAACCAAAGCTCACGACTGCGGCTTGCACCGCTGAAACCATGCTTGCAGCGGCCATCGAAACCGCAGCGACAAAATGAAATAATGTTCGTCTCACAAGACTGTTCTCCAAATAAGCGATGATGCCTTCCTCCTCCTTGGTAGAAACTGAGCGTCCTTTAACTTTTGATATGCTATCCGACCGCATAATCGTTACAATCGCCACATATTAGGAGCTAGTCAAAATATTCGAATTTCCATCAACCGTTGGATCATTGGTCAATTCCACGGTCACGAGCGAGATCTTGATCCCAATCCGATTATAAGGCTCCTCGTCGGTCATGCCAATCGACGGAAACGACATCGTGTCGCAAACCGAAACATCGAGCCTAGCTACTTAGCAACGACGCACCCACTCCTACCAGTCAGTTGCTGAGTCGACAGCGGATTTGGATCGGATTGCAATTATCAATGACAACCGGAAGAACGAACGTCTCGCCCGACTCAAGTTCTATCGATAGGCCTATGCGAGAGTGCAGACAAGAACAATCGCTTGTATAGCTTTCTGCAAAACAAAGTGATGGCCACGGATGGACCGGTTCAAGTGAACATCGATCGCAATGACGGAAGGACAGTCTCTCGTGATCTCAAAAAAATCGCCTCGTCAGCAGAATTTGTGGGTCCGAATTGGCTCGGGTAAGTCGCCAAGCTGATGATATAGTGCGGTAGAAATGGTTTCTAACTCCTTAAATCCGTACGATTTTCTCACGGTCAATTTCGCTTTGTTGTTGAATCCCTCAACGATTCCCGACGAAAGCCCTCTGGCCTCGAACCAATTCAGTAGCAATGGCTCGTGACGCTCGAGCATCTTGGCCATTCTCTTCATAGGTTCGATCCCTGATCGATTCGCCCTTGTGCACCAATCGCGTAGGAACTTCGATGCCCATGCTGGGGAACTGTAGGTCCAGAATCGATTGAAGTCCTCACGCATCAAGTAGGCTTTGGTCGTTCTGAGATTGTACTTTAGCAACTCGTTTAATCGGACTGTCTGAGTCT
>Ga0315904_10009017_pt1 | contig 13101 bp, 24 predicted proteins | sample LakEriMetagenome_6_FD_203529 | JGI IMG/M metagenome (GOLD analysis project Ga0315904, IMG submission 203529) | Freshwater fungal communities from buoy surface, Lake Erie, Ohio, United States - Buoy 12 MA120 | ecosystem: Environmental > Aquatic > Freshwater > Lake | place: USA: Lake Erie, Ohio... | reverse complement strand
TAATTTTGTCAATTTTTTTTTTGGTAAAAATACTACATTACGATTTCCACCAAATCCATTTTTGGGTCAGATAATTCTTGATAACCAAACATTGAAAAGCCAGAAATATAAGACCACCACTTTCCATCAAAAACATATCTTTCATGGTCTATTTTTGGTTTTTTATTGTCAATGCTTTCACCAAAATAAATTCCATCCCATCCATCTCTTTTCCCTTCTATTGGTGGATTACCCTTGATAATTTTTATTAATCTACCATCTCTACTCTTGTAAGTTTTACCTACTTCTAAAATTATATTTTCCATATTCATAATTTTTATTTTTTTAAATAAGTTAGTAGTCAGGACAGGATTCGAACCTGTATGAGGGTTATAAATGCGCATCCTCTGACTAGCGTCTACCAATTCCGCCACCTGACTGGTTTATTAACTAAACATTATCCACATACTACCCATAAAGATAGCACCAATAATCCATCCAATTAAGAAATCCTTCTTGTTTTTTGCTTCGTAGAACATATTTTTGTTTTTAACTTTTCTTCTTCCCATTTAATATCTAACAACATCTCGTCAGCCATTTCATCTAAAAACCCTATTGGATATTCTGAGCATGTGCCATTTTTATCAACTGCTATTGTTATTACCTTATCAGATTCAAACGGATAAAATTCAATATACAATTCATCAATCTCTTTATTCTTCTTAGCAACCCTTAATCTATTAATAATATGATCAGAATTTGTAATCATTACATCACAACTTCTATTTGGATCAATAGTATTAAATTTAGTAATTGTTTTTATGAACTTTTCAGTATAACCAACTTGCAACTTTGGATGAAGAAATTTACGTTCTAAAAAAGGATCATTAAATCCAGTTTTAGAATAATCTATTTTTGAAGGGTCGCCACATAGGATAGTTACTTTATTCATTTTGATTTAAAGATTTAAAGATTTAAAAAATATTTGTGGTCAGGACAGGATTCGAACCTGTATTATGTGTACATCATATTTATGGAATTCAGTACTGATGCCCTATCCATAAGCGTCTACCAATTTCGCCACCTGACTTGACCGTTTTAATTTAACTTAATAACAACCTGTATTTACCGAATGCAAATGATAGAGTTGTTTTAAGAGTACCATTGTGGTACATTTTGTCTTTTCTAAATCCAAAGTAGTTACTTGGATGTTTTACTAATGTTGCTTTCATAATTTAATTTTTGTAGTCAGGACAGGATTCGAACCTGCGTATGAGAGACTCATTTATATTTTGATTTGTTACCAATATAAACTAACCCTTTGCGTTAACCAATTCGCCACCTGACTTTGTTTGTTTAAACTTTTCGGTTTTCCTATTCAAAACCTTAACGTCAGGCAACATTCAAAGTGTCAGCCACTACTTGTGAATTGTTAGGTGTCACAACCATTTTCCTTTTTGAAGGGTGATTTCTAATATAAACCACCCAAAGTTAAAAAGAGTTCAAACAATTTCAAATATTTTTTTGTACACCCAGTAGGAGTCGAACCTACAATGACCTTTCGGTGCCCTTCCGCTTAGAAGGCGGTTGCTCTGTCCAGTTGAGCTATGGGTGCTAAAGTGTGACTACTCCTTGGGTTCGTTTCGTCACGATTTACGTGAATGGGGGGATCAATCCCACTAACATCACGAGTGTAGTTTATAACATCAACCATCACTCCAAACGTCAGTTCTTATCGGCAGAACTAAAAAAACGACTTGACACTTTGTTCCTCAATTTTAAGTGCGTGAACATTCTCTCTCAAGTAGACCTCTACTGTATACACTCCCGTAGTCAGTATAGGATTTGAACCTATATCCCCCAGGATGTTTAAAGAATACTATTCTACCTCGGACGTTACCCATATGTGGTATTCATTCCCACTTACGCCAACTGACTTAAAAAAAAATTAACCTACCGATCTAGTACAATCCCTTTTACATCACCATTATCATCCTTTTCGTGAGAACCATAATACCATTCTGCATTTATATCTTTTTTAAATGACTCAACTATAAATTCTGATGTAACCTCAGAATATCCACCTTCGTATCCTGGTACAAACACTTCTAAGTTTGGGTCTAACTTTGATAACCTTTCGATTAGTTCTAATACTTTCATAATTTATCTTTTTATTGTTGTTATTTTTGTAGTCAGGACAGGATTCGAACCTGTATGTATTTCCCGTAATTTGCTCATCGAGAGGTCCTGGTACTTTCTCAACATTGGCGCCATTCCGCCACCTGACTTTATACTTTTTGTGATTATTTGTATTAGCACCAATATTAAATATCGGAACACATCTCTCTATAACAATCAATACAAATGTATTCCCATTCTTCTCTTCCTTTTATATCTTCAATGTATGGGTTTATACAATATTCACCCTCTTGTATATTACAATTTTCACAAATACCGATACTAACAATAGGTACATTTAATGCTTGTGTTTTTTCAATGTTCATAATTTTTTATTTTTGTAGTCAGGACAGGATTCGAACCTGTAACTCAGATTAACCCGACACCCACTTTCTAAGTTAGCTATTCTTAGTAGTTAGGACTGAGAACCGTCTACTGTTGCGTCTACCATTCCGCCACCTGACTATTTTATTTTTAATTCGCCATTTTGAAACTTAACCCAATCTTCAAATGAAAGTTCTGAAACTTTCTTTGTCTTATCAAGTGTTTTTAATCTACGTTCAGTTTCTTTTATATCTCGATTTACAACTTTCATAAAGTTGTCATAATCTTTTTGCGTGAAATGTTTCATACCTTATTGTTTTAGTAGTCAGAACAGGATTCGAACCTGTATGTATTTCCCGTAATTTGCTCATCGAGAGGTCCTGGTACTTTCTCAACATTGGTGCCATTCCGCCACCTGACTAAATTATTTTTCTAATTCTTTTATTCTTTTTTTAAGAGCGTTTACTTCTTGTATTAACTCATTTATGTAGTCTAACAATTTATAATGAGGCGTGAATCCTCCAAGAGAATCATATTTCTTTTTGTCTATCATTGCTATTTAATATTTTGTAGTCAGGACAGGATTCGAACCTGTAAGCATTAAGCACAGTTTTGGGCTGCTACGTCTACCATTCCGCCACCTGACTGGATTTTAAAAATATTTTCTCAAATAATATTCATATGTATCACGACTTGGGGCTTTGTCATTTTCATCAAGATGAAGAAACATATACCCTCTATAAGCATTAGATTCAAGTAAGATTCTCTCAAGCATAGTAATTATACCATTCTTTTCTTCCATAGTGTAATTTGGATTCACCAATTGTTTGTTGGCAAAGTCTTTGATGTACTCAATTTGGATTGTTTTTTTCTCTTTAGGCATTGTATTTCCGTTTTAGTGTTCACAAATATAGATAGAGTTTTTTAATTACACAACCTTTTCATAATATTTTTTAAAAATTTTTTTGAGCGGATAGTTGGTACTGCCCCAACTTATCTAGTTTGGAAGACTAGAACATTACTTTTATGCTATACCCGCTAGAATTGGTAGAGCCGGTATGAGGAATCGAACCCCATTATCTTGATTACAAGTCAAGTACATCACCACATATGTTTTACCGGCTAGTATATTATCGTTTTTTATAGATATATGTAATTGTATCACCAACATTATAAATGGTATTTCTCCTTGTTGAAATTCTATAACCACAATCAGTTATATAATGATACACTTTACCATACTCTAAAGTGGAGGGTGATTCGGTTATAATCATAGTGTCAATTACACACTTCTTAATAGTATCACCCTCCTCAAGTTTGGGTAAATCAAAACAAGATGTTAAAATCAATGATGTTAAGATTACAAAAATTAGTTTCATAGATGTTCAATTACCCATTTAGAAAATTTTCTATGTCCACTAGCTGCAAAGTGAATTCCATCACCAGTATCACTATAAAACATTGTGGTATCCATAGGAATTATTTTACAATTCTTTAATCCAGTTTTTTCTTTAACCATTAGTTTTTGAAACTCAATGTATCTTCCAACACATCTCTTGGTTGTCGCAGCATCGTACACAGTTCTTGTTGTTACTTGGGCTGGATTAAAACCAACAATAACAATCGGTTCAATTCCCCTTCGATTACAACTATCCACCATTGCTTGAATGTTATTTACCGCCCCTTGTAAATCTACATATGAGAAGGCATCGTTACATCCACCATAAATGAATACCCTAGTAAAAGCTGAATCTGTTTTAAAACAAGTGTTTAACGTTGACCTCATATAATCCGTTCTTACACCACCTTTTGATAGATTTAGACTCTGGTATCCAAAATGTTTTGATACTTGATCCTGCCATCCACCAGTTGCACAAGTTAAACTATCACCGATGTATAATACCCTACGTGGGGGTGTTTTGTAAGTGAGGGATGTTAATAAAACAATCGCTAAAAGAAATAAAAAAATTTTTTTCATAATATAAAGGTTTTTAATTTAGTGGAGAGTATCGGCTTTGCTCCGATCACCTCTTGTGTGCAAAACAAGTGCTCTTGCTGAATGAGCTAACCCCCCTTTTTCCATATTCCACCGGCCAAACATTTGAAGTCATCATATCTAATTGTTCTGATTGGGTTTTCTTCATATCCCCAAGCATAACAAGTAATATCAATCTCATTCTTTTTAGCCTTAACCACTCTATAGATTCCATTCCTTGAATATAAATGAATTCTGTCACCAGACTTCAAGTACTTCATTTCAAGTAATCTAATACCGGATTTAATGTGTTGTGTCATATGTAATATGTTTTGTCGCAGGAGGGGGACTCGAACCCCCAAGGTCAAATGACGGTGGGTTATGAGCCCACTGAGCTACCAATTGCTCACATCCTGCAATATGTTTTGTTGATTAATAAGGAATCGAACCTTAATCCCTAGTCCCTTACTCTTATCGTTTCGCAATATTGTCTCCCTACCTTTGTTCAGGATATCGTTTCGCAATATTGTCAGTCAGGGGGACCATGTGCCCACTACACCATAATCATTCGAGAGTTTCGAACCTCTCAGCCACAGATTAATTACTTCTGTGATTTGTATCCCGTAGGGTAGTCGAAACCCTATTGCCAGAATGAAAATCTGGAGTACTTGCCATTATACGAACGGGACATATTTATTTTTCATATTTTAAGTAAAATCTTAACCACTTTCTTATGGCATTATCACTAACCCCATATTTTTTTCCTGTTGCAAGATATCCAATTTCTTCCACCGATTTAATTAATTCAGTATAAGGTGGACGTTCTACTTTTCTTCCTTTAACCATACGATTTAACTCACCTTCAGTTAGTCCATTTATTAGTCTCTCCTTTTTAATACTCAATTTCGGTAATTTTATAACCCCAAACTCGTATTTTCTTTTCTTTTCAAGAGTTAGTTTTGGTGATTGTACGACTCCAAACTCGTATTTTTTTTCCATTATCGAAGATAATAAAATTACTTCTAACTTTTCAATGGTTTCATCAATATTTTTTTTGATTTCCCTTTCACTAATTCTTATAACACACCATCCTTGTTTGTTTAATACCTCATCCTTTATTTGGTCTTTTTTCTTTCGTTCTTCTAACAGATGTTGTGATCCATCAATTTCCACAGCAACCATTTCGTTCACAAAAGCGAAATCAATAAAAAAAGGAAATACCGAAAACTCTCTAACTATTGAATATTTTTCACTCCATCCAATTTCATTTATTTTATTTAAAAATAGTTTCTCAGGGTAAGAAATATTTTTTTGACGCCAAGAAGTTTTTTCGGGATTATTTTTCATAAATTCTAATCTTTTTTCCCTCAAAACATCTTTAGTTTCATTACTATGTTTAAAACTATTAGGATATTTTTTATGTCCAATTATTGCACCTTCACTTGGTGTTCGTACATTTTCACCTAAAACATTACTAACAATTATATTACCGACACCAAACTTTTTTGCGATTTGTTTAATACACAACAAATCATCATTATAAAGTTTTTTAATTTCTTCTCTGTATGGAAAAACTTTTTTACAAGTTCTTTCGTGAGTTACACATCCACCTTTATTAGAAAACTCTTTTTGACATACTTCACACTTAAACATAATATTCATTTTATATATAAATATATACAAGTGTTCGTAAGTTTAGTGTTCTAACCAAAAATTTGAATTTTTATATAATTAAATTCTTGGTAAAACTTTAGCCAACTTTCTTTTTTTCTCAATTTTGATTTTCGCTTGATTCTCAGCTTCTTCTTGAGAAACTTTAACAACATTGAGATAAAATTCGTAGGTAGCTTTGTAAAGGACTTTTTCAGCACCAATTAAGTTTTCCATTTTGATTTGTTTTTGTGTTTTTAATAATCATCTTACATTACTATAAACCTTTCATCTTACCATTTAGTTCCAAGAACTAAAACTTTTTTTTGTAGTCAGGACAGGATTCGAACCTGTACGAAGTTTGTACCATTAAGGGACTTACACCCACCTTTCGGCTTTCTTAAGCGTCTGCCATTCCGCCACCTGACTAAGTTACAATGTTTTTTGATAATCATTTATTAAATCCTCTGAATACCAAGTACTAACTAACAAGTCTTCACCATGTTCAATAAGAGAATATTTCTTTTTATTTTCTTTGGCAAAACTAACAAAACCATCAAACTTGAATAATTTTTTATCCTTTCTCTTTTCTGAGAGTTCAGAATACATTTTACCAATTCCTTTAACTGAGTGTTGCATATTATTTCTTTTTTGTAGTCAGGACAGGATTCGAACCTGTATGAGTTTCTTTCACCTCTCCTCCTTATAAAGTAGCGTCTATCCAATTCCGCCACCTAACTATATTATTTCTTATTTTTTAATCTATTATCTAATTCATCAATTTCTTCTTGAGGCATTGCCCATGCAAATCCAATTGCAATTACAATAAACATAATTAATATTTCCATATACTTTTATTTTTTAGTAGTCAGGACAGGATTCGAACCTATCATCCGTGATGCTACCATATTATGGTGACTCGAACACCGCATCTAGGACTGACCGTCACCTGACTATTATTTAAACCTTTTTCTGTTTCATTTAGTTCCAAACCTTGAAACTTTTTTTTGTAGTCAGGACAGGATTCGAACCTGTATTGTTGTTACATCATTCACGTTCATTAGTGAATAGCGTCTACCATTTCGCCACCTAACTATTGATTAGTGCCCTTACTTTCACGAGGACTTGCGTATCTTCTTCAACATTTCTGTCTTAGGACTCCACCTTCTTCCAATAAAATTAAACTACCAGTCAGGGTCAGGATAACTTCTTTCCACTTTGTTAGTTTGTATATCTACATTCCACTTGTAATTGACTAAGTAACTTGTTGATGACCAAACCCTAATTGTTTCAATTGGTTCATCAACATATTTTTCATACAATTCAATCATAGAAACAAACTTATTTCTACTTTGTGATTCCGTTCTTCTATTTTTTAATCGTTCCATGTCCGTTTAATTTTTGTAGTTAAAAATCATCTTACTTTATTATAAACCCCCTTTCCTTTCATTTAGTTCCGAACTTCATAATTATTTTGGAATCCAAAACCCTTGAATTGTCTGTTTTAATTCAATAAAAACTATTCCATTTGTTGTTCTTATCCACATAATTTTGTATTAATTTTAAAGTTTGTAGTTACGATACTTCGTATGTACCCAACCGTTATAGGTAATTAAATTTTAATTAAAAGAAGCCATTTATCACCATCAACTAAATGTGAAAGGTTTTTTTGTATTCTTCTACTTATTTTATTTAGTATATTTTGTGTCCACATTTCAAAGGAGTTCCATCACTATTAAGAATTTGGATAGTCCCTTTGTGTCCTACACTCTTATAAACAAACCCATTTTCACAGTATATTGAGTAGTTAAAGTGCATTCCTTCTTCATAAGGATCTAATGTATTTTCGTAACAAGTGCCCACCAAAAACATTACTACCATAAACAATATGAATCCCAATAAATTTTTCATTCTATATTTTTTTTAAGTTCAATTATATAAACCTTTTTCCTTTTCATTTAGTTCCAAGAACTAAAACTTTTTTTTGTGGGTGCCGAGGGACTCGAACCCCCAAGTTTAGCATGTAGCAAATGATTTACAGTCATTCTCCTTCACCAATTTGGATAGACACCCATAATATTTTTTGTACCCAGGGCGGGACTCGAACCCGCACGATTCTTACAAATCACAAGATTTTCTTACTACTATGGCTTTCACCACCCTTTTGGTTTGTAGTCTGGACTATACCTTCACCATATCTAAAATCCCATAATAAGAACACCATTTCCTTATTGCATTATCACTAACATTATAAAATTTTCCAACACTGACAAAAGATTTCAGTTCTTCAAATTTTTTAATAAGTTCAAACACTGGAGGTCTTTTTCCTTTTGTGCCTTGAAAATAACATTCTGTTGAACAATATATTTTTTGATTACGAGTCAGAGTATTATCACAAAGATGACAAGTTCTTTTCGGGGGTTTAGACTTAGGTGTACCGTGTCTAGTCTCTGCACCTTTCTTATTTCTAAGACTTGGCTCAAGATTACCACCAACATTACTAGCTGAGGCTTCCTTGAATTTACGGTATTCTACTTCTCTCTTTTCAGAAAGAGCACTCTTCCCTTTTCTAAAATTTTCAGTTTGTGCGTGACAATTAGAACATAAAATTTGTAAGTTTTCTATTCGATTATCTGTATTCACACCATTAATATGGTGCAATTCGAGAGGAATTTTTTTATCATTCCATAATGAATTTAAACAAATTTCACATTTTTCTTGTTTCACCCCAAGTTCAAATAACTTTTTTTTTAAACCGTAGGAACTCCTATATTGTGAATTTTCAACCAATATATCCTCTAATGAGTAAGTTTTCATTGGTCTAAATTTCAATCCAACATTCCAACCTTGACCTGTAAAGTGAGTAATATCAATATTAAATTCTTTTATTAATATATTCAATGTTTTGTAATTACCCCCAATAGGTCTAATTGATAGATTTCTACATGTTTCAGCTATTGAATAACTTTTTTTAACGGCTTCTATTAACTCTTCTTTATTGTATTTTGTTTTCATATATATTCCTTTATATATAAATATCAACAAAGTTAATTAAATCGAACCCTCAAACATTCTTTTTTAAAATTTTACGAGTTTTCTTTAAGTCTTGCGTGGCTACCATTACACCACCTAGGCATTAAGTTAAAGAGAAGTTTAGAATATTCCAGGATTCCTGGTTGAGTGCAATGAGTGACGCCTACTTACTATGAATCCTTTTTCAGCATTATAAACACTCTACCTCTCAACTACAGCTTCACCACTTCTCTTTTTGATATCTCATCTTCTTTATGGTGAATATCAAGTCACCATAGTATAACTTATGTTGGATTCGTCCGTACTAATTGACAATAAGTAAACTCCTTAGAACGTAAGTCACATCTTAATCTCGTGACATAGATATTATTTAAACCTTTTTTCTTTTCATTTAGTTCCAAGAACTAAAACTTTTTTTTGTAGTTAGGACAGGATTCGAACCTGTGACCTACGTCCGTCTCATAAAGAGAGAGACATCGCTCTACCAGTTTGAGCTACCTGACTATATGTTATTTACTTTCTAAACCTGTTTTTGATTTCAGTCTAAATACCTCATCACAAATAAAACATTGTGCATTGTCGTGCCCAATATCACCAATCCAACTTGAGTTACATTTGGGACAACTAACGATATTTTTTAATTGGGATTCATTATCTGTTTTTTCTGTTTCCATATTTTTGTTTTATGTTTTTTGTAGTCAGGACAGGATTCGAACCTATAAATTTACCAATCCCTTTTTGGTTTTACATATTAGAGGGCTAATATAAGCGTCTACCATTTCGCCACCTGACTAATGTTTGCAAATGTTAATCCATCCGTAACACAGGCAATACTGTGTAATCAGTATAATCATCACCTATTTCCTTTATTCGTTGAAATGCTTCTTCCATACTTACGTACCAAGAAAAACTTGCATCTTCAATAACTTGACGAAGCGTACCTTCAGACAATTCTACGTTTCCTACTATTCTGTAAACTTTATACTGTATCATAATAATTTAAAATTTTGGTAAATAAAATATTAGTAGTCAGGACAGGATTCGAACCTGTAACTCAGATTAACCCGACACCCACTTTCTAAGTTAGCTATTCTTAGTAGTTAGGACTGAGAACCGTCTACTGTTGCGTCTACCAATTCCGCCACCTGACTATTATTTAAACCTTTTTCTGTTTCATTTAGTTCCAAACCTTGAAACTTTTTTTTGTAGTCAGGACAGGATTCGAACCTGTACTAAGAGAGGTCACTCACCGCTGATGGGACATATACCATCACCCTCTATATTGCCATATCACGTTGCGTCTACCATTCCGCCACCTGACTATTATTTAAACCTTTTTCTGTTTCATTTAGTTCCAAACCTTGAAACTTTTTTTGCGAGCTATAGGGGATTCGAACCCCTGATCTTCAGCGTGACAAGCTGAAATGTTAAACCCCTACACCAATAGCTCATTTATTTTTCCCTCTATTTCAAAGAACATCACAAAGGTAAAGAATCCTACCCAATTTTCCAAGCGTTATAGATAACTTTTTTTCTTTGAGTTGCATCTTCCGTATTTCCGATTACCACTCCATCTTTGATGGTGAAAGCATGACCCTTGATTGTGACAATGTAAGTTCCTTTCGAATACTTTTCCAAGAACTTAGCTGTTGTCATATTTCTCAAGGTTCTTTTACCTTTCACCTCAACCCAATACATCATCATAACATCGTTTTTAATTGGTGTAACACCTTTACGATTGAACTTTATCTGTTTTGACGCTAGTGCATTCATTGTCAAACTGAAATGTAATGTACCTTGTCTATTCTTTCTACCAAAAACCTCTGACACTTTTTTATGAGCGTAGTCGTAAGTAACTCCAAACGCTGACGCAAAAGCTCTAACAACACAATCGTCTTTCTCACTTTGAGCTAACTTTGATTCGGCAATCCCTTTGATGGCGACTGATGATGATATGTAAGGTGTTTTCGTTTTCATACCACAAAGTTACAAAACCATTTCTAATTTCCAAACTTCGAGACAAAAAAAAATCCATCTTTTTTTAGGAAGATGGATTTGACATTATTAACACTTAAACATATATCACACCTTCTCCATCCGAGGATATCTACCCTCAGCTAAAGTTGTTAAATCCATATAAAGATTGTGTGTCATTTTTGAAATTTTTAGTATTTTTTATTAAATATAACGAATAATACAAAAGTGTCAATAAAGTTACAAATAATTTGAAATTAATTGTGCAACTTTATATCCTGTATAAGCTCCTAATGCGGCTGACCCAGGTAAAATTACGAATTTACCGAAAACACTTTCATACTTTGCTCGATTAACAATATATGAAATTAACATATAATATAAGAAAAAATTAATTAATACCGCTAAATCAATTTCTTTCGCCATAAAGACAACAATCGAGTTACCAAAAAATCCCCAGCAGAAATTAATTAATGTTTCACGGATTAACTCCCATACTGATGTATCAGCATCAGCCACTTTAATTTGTTTTGTTAAAAAATTCTTTTTCATTCAAATAAATCACTAAATCCGGTGTTATCCAAAAAATCGTTATCCTCATTTATTTCTCTTATCTCATATTCAAAATAACTGATGTTACATATGACATCTTTATTTTCACTGAAAATCTCGTGAATCATATCAAAAGATTCTGGATCAAGTTGAACCTTATCTTTTTTAAACAAACTGAAGATTTCCTTTGATGTTCTATACAGATTTGGATATTGGTAATTGTTTAATTTACCATCCATTTCCATATGTTCAAACTTCTCATAGAATTTGTCTTTAACATAAAGAATATTCTTATTTGACCAATCATTCAATACTTGAAGAATAAAGGTTTTAAGACCTTTCATACAAGCCTCACGATAATCATCATATTGTTGTTGGGTTGATAAATCACCATATTCAACATCCTCAACTTCTTTCTCGTGTTCAGCAATAACATCTAATGCCTGGAGTTGGAGTTGTTCCCAAGTGGTGTCAAATGGTTTGTAATAATTTATGATAATCATTGTTTGCATTTTAATTTATTAATAATTATTCGTTGTCATAAAACATATAGTCAGAATCTTCAGTACGCCACTTCTCAAATCCTTCACAATTATAATATTCCGTATTCACTAAATAATCTGGTTTCTCAGGGAATGGTTTGGTTACAAACGATGGTTCACTCCACTTTATTCTATTATTGGGTTGTAGAGCAATCTGACCATTATCTAGTAATATAATATGTTGACATTTATGTTCCATAGGATCTTCAGATAGAGTCAAATCAGTATTCAAATCATTTGAACCCCAATTTATTGTGCCATAATAATTCCCACTATACCATTTCTTATCTTTCATAAAAACAGAAACTTTCATCCCATATACAAAACTCAATTGAATTAATGAAAAATTGTACGAAAAACAATTCCAAAGTTGTAAATAATGGAATGGTAAATCAGGTGTTGGTAAAGTAGGATTTAATAATAAAGCATGGGATGGTAATTTATCCCTCATAACACCATTATTCAATAACACTTGAAACAATACCGCTTGATTTGGCATACATCGTATTGATGTAATAATACCCTCTGTAAACTCCCCAAATCCTTTTTGATTTTGATACATATATTCATTACGAACATACACTTTGAGGGGGAAAAAGTTTCCTTCTATATAAGCCATTATTTTTGATAATTTTTAATTAAATAGTCGGCAAAATCCTCAATATTGTCGAGGCGATAAGTGGTTTCTTCATCCCATAATGTTTTCTCAACATTATCATATAACCACCAACCAACTAAATCCTGGATATATCCGTATTCTTCGTCTTTTTCTTTTCTGAGGATGGCCGAAATGCTGTCCTCAAGTCCTGTAACCCCTGTTTCAAGTTCAAGTAAATCAACTCCCAAAGTATAGAGTTTAGAAATCTTTTCATTTATTTGGTTAACCAAGTTTAG
>Ga0315904_10009013_pt1 | contig 13103 bp, 26 predicted proteins | sample LakEriMetagenome_6_FD_203529 | JGI IMG/M metagenome (GOLD analysis project Ga0315904, IMG submission 203529) | Freshwater fungal communities from buoy surface, Lake Erie, Ohio, United States - Buoy 12 MA120 | ecosystem: Environmental > Aquatic > Freshwater > Lake | place: USA: Lake Erie, Ohio... | reverse complement strand
TTGAAATTTACAACGTGAATAAATTATTTTATATCGCTACCGGGTTTTTAATTGTCGGGTATTGGATAATTTCAAAACTTTCCGTTGCCGACAACCTGGAAATAAAACCGTTAAAATTCACGGTTCAGCCGGGTTTATTATCAACTAACGCCGGGGTTCAAGTTTTGTTGCAAAACAAAACGGGCGGAAATTTAAAAATTGATCGCATTGCGGGAAAGTTAACCGATAACACCGGGCGCGTTTACGGTACTTTTAAAAATAATTATTCAATACGGTTGACACCGCGTCAAACAATTATAGCGGCGTTTACAATTGAAACCGTAACAAGTGATTTAATAGATTTGACGCAAACGAACTATAAAAATTTGATTTTACAAGGTACGTCAAGCGTTGAGGGTTTATACATTCCGTTTAAAATTTCATTAGCCACCGTATGGGCGTAAGCGTTACAACGATATTACCCAAATTAACAAGGTTTGCCGGGGTTGAAACCGTTGTTAAAAAACGCCAGGGCGTTGACGATATAGTTAACGGAATTTTAAAAACACACGGTCAATATAAAAATGAATATCAAAAAATTTGTAAGCATTTTTTAAAACCGACAATAAAAGAAACGTGTAAGGAAATTTTCAATTTTCTTAAAACAAACGTTCCTTATAACATTGAGCCGGAAAGTTATCAGACGTTACGTTCCCCCGCCGCAATTTTAAGTTTACCCGCCGATTGCAAAAGTTACGCGCTATTTGGCGCGGGGGTAATTGACGCGCTGAGAAATTGCGGCGCAATTGATTGCGGTTTGAAATTTAGATTTGCGGGTTACGATATGTTTAACAATAACATTGAACACGTTTTTTGTGTTGTTACCGACGGAAATAAAGAATTTTGGATTGATCCGGTATTGTCAACATTTGACGAAAAAAAACAACCCGTTTACATTGTAGATAAAAACATAAAAAATATGTCATTAGTAGGTATTGCCGGGGTTGGCGCAACCCCTAGACCGTCCGCCGGGTTTTTGCAACAAATACAAAAAGGCGTTTCAGATATCAAAAAAACACAATCCGGTTTACAAAAAGCTACCGGGTTTTTATCAGATGCCGCCGCGTTGGTTCCTGGTTGGGGTACGGCAATTTCCGCCGTTTTAAAAGTTTTCAATTTTGGAAAGGTACAAAGCCCCGATTTTTGGCGCGGTTGGGCGGCATTGGATAGTAAAGCCGGGTTAATGCTTGGAACGAACGCGGCAACCTGGGTTTTTCAAGACGGCGATAGCGTTCAAAATGAGGGCGTTAATTTGATCAGCTGGATAAACAACTACGGGTTGGAAACAATTGTAAACGAAAACCCGCACATTAGACAAAGGTTTGGTAAATTTATTACCGTTAATGATCTTGCAAACAAATTACGCCGGGGCGGTTTTAACCAGGAAGCGGACGCAATTATTCAAGCAGCAACACAGCTACCGGGCGGCGGTGGCGGTGGTGCTATGCAAATGGGCGGTAATATGTTAACAACTTTGTTACTTGTTGGCGCGGGGGTTTTTGTTGTTTCTAAATTTGCGAAAAAATGACGTTAGCACAAAAAAAGGCTCGAGAAAATTTTAAAAAAGCTATTGCGTACCGCAAAAAAACCGGATGCAGTTTAAAACAAGCGTTCGCGCACGTTAAGGGCAAAAAAGTAGGCGCGACAAAAATAATTGAACGCGGCGAAAAGAAAAACGCAAAGGTTACAAAAGTATTGCAGCGCGTACGATCAAAAAAAGGAACGTTTAAGGGAATTAAAAAAGTTTCCGGCGCGTCGCATAAAGATACGAAAAGCCATAACGTTAATATTCGCGTTGTTAGTGGGATAAATCAATTACAAGTTTATTCTGATTTGTGTAGACGAATAAACGTAATTGAGGAAAGCATAAAAAGAGTTAACGCGGCAAATTATTACAATACGCCAAAAGAAAAAAGAATAAAAAAATATCTTTTGGCTAATTTGAAAAAACAATTATCAGCAACAAAAAAACAACAAGCAATACAAAAAAAATTGATATAAAATCTTTTCATTCATAAAAATTCAAAAAATGGCAAGGAGAAAAAAACACGCAAAGCGTAAAAGTTCACGCCGCCGCCGGGTTGGTGCAATTGGCGGGGGAATGACAACCGCGTTGCAAATGATTGCGGGGGGCGTTGCAGCTCAATTCGCGGGTAAATTGGTTGACCGTTTACCTTTCGTTAAAGATCAAAGCGAAAAAACAAAAGGTTTGATTAAGGCGGCGTTGCCTATTGGTTTAGGTTTAGCGTTACCGAAATTTATTAAAGGTAGCGGACACATCGGCGCGGGTATGATTGTTGGCGGCGGTATCAAATTGGTTCAGTCCGTTGTTCCGCAAATTGGTGCGGTTGGAATGGATTACTACGCTAATAAGCCAACTCCGGTAATTTCCGGTTACGGCACGGGAACGCCTGGAAATTATATTGCCGGACTTAACGTTGTCGGTGCTATGATCGACGCGGCGCAATAATCAAAAAAAACATTTTTAAACAATAATTAAATTTATATTTTATGCCCCTTAACAACAATATGGGATTGCGTTTGGTATTTGAAAACGCGAAACAATTAGTTAATCAATTAGGTTACGACACGAGCCAGGCGGTAGTAACTCAAAGTTATTTAAGATCGGAATTTTTGTTGTCAACAACGACCGCAAATTATAACGTTCCAATTACGATAAACGACACCCGAAACGGTGCGCCAACCGTACGCGAACAACGTTTGAATTTACAAGATTTGTTTGTGGTTTCGGCAATCGGCGTTTTTACAACCGTTGGAGCCGCGACCGCAAGTAATACCGCAACTTTGACATACAACGATCTAAGGACATTTGTAACAACTACAAGTAATACAGATTTATTGTCACTTTACAACGGTCGGCTTTCAATTGTGGCGAATAATCAACAAATTTTACCCGCCTGGGATATACAAAAGCATTTTTTTGCCCCGCAACAACAAGGCGGTATTTTACCGTTTACGGGTGCAACTGTATTGCCCGTTAACCAATTGAACGCGGCGGAAGATTTCATGTTTGCAGTTGAGCCAAACATCGTTTTAAACGGTGCTGCTAATTACCAGGCAACAATCAGTTTACCCGTTGCCCCTGCAGCCGTTACCGCAAACACTTTCGTTTGCGTTAAATGGTCGGGTTTGCTGCTGCAAAACTGTACTTCCGTTAAGTAATTAACGCTCGGGTTTGCACGTTGTCCCAATTTAAACAACGCTGCTTTTTTCACATTCAAAAATTTATAAAGTGGATAACAAAAATAATTTGTTGAAACGATACGAGGCGGTCGAAATTCCCGTACCGACGGGCAGCGGTTTGACGCGGTTTTATTTCCCGGATTTACCCAATTTGAGAAACGCGCGAATTAGAATGATTGATGCCTACACGCCCGGACTACTTACCGCAACGCCGTTGACGGGTTCAACCCCGGCGACAATTGCCGATATGCAAAAAACAACGATTACATTATATGTAGGAGATTTACAGTTGGTTTACAATATGCCGTTGTTGACTTTTAATAACTTTGTAACGTCCGCCAATAATCCATACATTAACGTACCGATTAATATCGACGGCTTGGTTATTTCCTGGACAAAAAGTTATATTAATTTGTCAAGCGCGGCGGCAACAACAAACGTTGCTTATTCCTTTGGCGTGTTTTATGATTTCGGCGAAGAAACAATTTAATTTAAAGCTATGCCGCGTTTATACGGAACACAACCCGAATTAATGACAACCGACGCCGTTATTTCGTTTTATAACGAAAACGGCGGCGGATTGTATCGTATTTTTTTGGGCGATAGTTCAAAACATAAATTGAGGTTTACCGGGAACAATGAGGAAACGTTAATAAACGCGTTATCCATCATTGAAGAAAACCCGGTTAATACTAATATTTATACAATTGCCCTATATGAGGGTAACGGACGAAAGGAAGAATTAAAAGCGGAAATAAATTTTTGCTTAAATGAAAAACAGTCCGTTGGCGGTATTGGGAACAATCCTAAAATTGAATATTATCTAAAAAAATTAACCGAACGCGACGAGGAAAGCGACGACGACGAGGAAAGCGACGACGAAAAAATAGGTTATTGGGAACGCGTATTGCCGCCCGAACAATTGGGCGCGGTATTGCAGCAAATTGCCGGGTTGATTGTTTCCAAAATGTTACCCGATCAATCAATACCAGGAACGGCGGTTGCCGGGGTTGATCAACCGGAGGAAATAAAAATTTTGTCGGACTTAATGAATAAAGGCGTTACAATTGAACATTTACGAAAGCTTAACGCTATGAATATTGTACAATTGAAAACCTTGTTAACAATGCTATGAGCAACCAGGTAAAAACAAAAGTTGGCATAACCGATGTATTGGTTATTACTTCCGGCGTTGTCGGTGCTATTGTTGTTTACAAAATCGCAAAATTAACCGGGTTAATAAAAGGCGAGGGTGAAACAAAAGTAACCGCCCGTACAACTGAGCCGGGTAGCTATTGGAAACCGCAGTATTATAAAAGGGTTGGGGGTACTATATTTACCAGGGCGGCGGCGGAACAATACGCTAAAAAGATTTATGACGCGTTAAGTTGGTACAACGACGATATTAACACAATATTGGGCGTGTTTTCGCAAGTGAAAACAAAAAGCCAGGTCAGTTTTTTATCCGACATATTTTTTCAAAAATACGGTTACGATTTATTGAATTATCTTTATTTTGGCGCGGGGCGGCTATGGATTGACGGGCTAAACGACGAAAATATTAACAGAGTTATTTCATACACCGATAAATTACCGGCAAAATGACAAACGGAACAAAATTTTTAATTGGTGCGGGGTTGGTGGCGTTGTTTGCGTTTAAAAACCCCAAAAAAAAGGGTTCAAAATCTTATGTTTTGATTGGTCAAGGTAACACCCCGGCGGGATCGCGTCAAGTTTATAGCAAAGTAGGAACAAAGGTTTACAACTTAAACGGTCAGCAAATTTTTGTTTATGATTTCCTGGGCGCGGGAATGACCGTAACAAGCGAAACGGCGGACAAATACGGCGTTGTTATTGGCGATAGTTTCCCCAACGGAATACCGGGGTTTGTTTTTAAAAATAGCGTAATTGTATAGTTATGAAAAAAAATTACTTTTATATAGCGGCGGGGTTGGTGCTTGTTTATTGGTATATGAAAAACCAAAAAGCAAAACAACCCGTTGAAAAATTGGCAGTAGATCAACAAGGCAGCCAAGCAGCCGCAACGGTTGAGCCGGAAAGTTTCCCTTTGCTTGTTTCACCTTCGGAACAACAACAAATAAACGAATTTACACCGGAAACGGTAAGCCGTGGAAACGGTAAAAACGTTTCGGTTCGCTATATTGCCGGAACTCATTATATTTAATTTATGGAAGTAACGGTTAAATTATTAGAATACGAAACGTCGTTTTATTCGGTTGATCAACCAAAATACGTTGAAACCAACGCGAACGGAATAACGTTTATGAATTTTGGAACGTCGGTTGTTTCCATTGAAACGGTACAATTGCAACCCGGTCAACAATTAGAAATTGTCGGCAACCAGGGGGAAATAACCAACCAAAGGTTTTTTGTAAATTTTAGTACGGGCGTTGGCTTGGTTAACAATTGTGTTTGTGTTTTGAAACGATATAAAAACGTTTAATTGTGGGTAGCGTTAAACTGATAAATAATATTATTAACCAACTCGGAACACCCGCGTTTAATAGTAATACACTAGCCAACCGTCCGGCGGCGGGTTACGTTGGGCGTATATTCATTTCAACCGACACGTTCGTAATACAACGCGATAACGGTACGGGTTGGGATAGTTTGGGCGGCGGTGGTGGAGGCATAAGCGGATCCGGTGCAGCCGGTCAGGTTACATTTTGGACGGGTGCAAGTGCAGTAAGCGGCGACAACGCAATATTTTGGGATAATACCAACAAACGGTTGGGGTTGGGAACAGCCGCGCCCGGCGTTCGTTTGGATATTCACGGCACGGGAGTAATTCAGCAGCTTAACGGAACGGGAACAAATAACGCGTTTTTAGATTTTCAAAACGCGGGAACGTCAAGGTTTAGAATTGGAAACAATTACAACGGCGCGGCGCATACTTTTGAAATTTTTAATAATTCGCTTTCAAATTATTTATTTGCCGGGGTTCAATCCAATGGAAGATTGATGTTCAACAGTTCAAATTTAACGCCTATCAATGCAAGTCAATTTGAATTTAATCACTTTGGGGGCGTTGAAAATATAGGGGTTTTTCTTTGGGCTAATTCTACGCAAGCCGCATCAGTAGTAACATATAAAACAAGGGGAACAACAAAAGGTAGCTATTCATCTACTTTAAACGGAGATAATTTAGGATATTTTTCGGTTTCGGGTAGTGATAATACCGCTTTTTGCGGGGCGGGACAAATTAATTTTATTCAAAGTGGTACTGTTGTTCCCGGATTGGGCGCTCCCAGCGATATTTTATTAAGCCAAGTCAATACCGCCGGATCACCACAAACAAGATTAAGATTATATAACGCCGGATATTCTACATTTTTAGACCGCGTAAACGTCAACAACGCAACCGATAACGCGTTATTTGAATTAAATGTAAACGGAAACACATATACAGGCGGACTTTCCCCCACAATTTTAACCGTTTCTACGAATACCACAATGGCGCGGACGGCAACGGGTTATTATTGTACCGCAACGTTAACGTTAACGTTACCTTCAGCAGCGTCATTAAATAACGTTTATTGGATAATTGCAGCGTCCGGCGTTACGGTTACCGTTAACCGGGCGGGAACGGACGATATTTTAAATTTAGCGGGTACATCGGTTACAAGCATAACAATAACGTCTAATCAACGCGCTATGTTCTACGTTGGCGGAGGTACGCGTACATTCTTAATTAGTCAAGCGTAATAATATGAAAAAAATTCAACCGTTCAATATTTGGGTTAATGGTAAAACACTAATCGCGCGTTATATGACGTTAGTTTGCAATAACGACAATTTGCTCAACCAGGCGGTTTTCTATTGGTCTTTTTTGGACGAGCAAGGCGGCAAGGCGGGAAATAAAATTGCCGACGGAAATATCACAATGACCGGACAAGCATACGACGATTGGGCAACCAACCCGGAGGCGTGGGCGTGGGCATCCGGTCAGCTAGGAGTTACAATTATACCGTGAAACAATAAACAAAAAAATAAACAAAATGAACGAACAAATTAAACGAGATATTGAAAATATTAAACTTTGTATTGACGCGGCAATTCAAAAAGGGGTTTTTACCAACTTGGAACAAGCGTTTACAATTTCGCAAAGTTTGAATAATATTGTAAAAGAATTAAGCAAGGCGGATAATTTAGAAAATGGAAACCCCGAATAACATAAACGAAACGTTGGCGGACATTTACGCGTCAATTAATCAAATGAGCGATAAAATAACCCGGATATTTACAACGTTGGCGGGTGATAACGAGTTGTTGGGGCGCGGTATAATTCACCGCATTGACGATATTGAAAAAAACGTGGACGAATTAAGGCAATTTAAAACAAAGGTTACAGCGATTGCCATATCGTCCGCGACAATTGGCAGCGTTATTGGTAGTATTTTAACATCAATTATAAAATAAATTTTCATGTTCAAAAATTGGAAAACAAGCGTCGCGGGTTTAGGCGCAATTTTAACCGGGGTTGCAACAATAGTAAAAGGTGATATTGTCGGCGGCGTTTCCGCTATCATTGCCGGGGTTGGTTTATTCGGCGCAAAAGATTACGACGTTACCGGAAAACCGTAACCAATGACCGCAAAAACAAAAAAATACGTTGTTATTGCGGCGGTGGTTTTATTGTTAACAACAACAACCGTTTTAAAAGTGAGTGCAGCCGAAAACCTAATAAAACAATTTGAGGGGGAATACTTGGACGCGTACATTGATCCGGTGGGAATACCGACAATTGGTTACGGAACAATTAGAAACCCCGACGAAAACCGCCCCGTTCGTTTGGGTGATCGTATAAGCCAGGACACCGCGTTGCGTTGGTTACGCCTGGAAACGGCAAAAATAATTCCCCAAATTAGATCACGGGTAAAAGTTCCGTTAAAACAAAACGAACTTGACGCGTTAACGTCATTCGTTTATAACGTCGGCATTGGGGCGTTTACAAAGTCAACTTTATTGAGGAAATTAAACGCGGGCGCGCCAAAAAAGGAAGTTGCGGACGAGTTTTTAAGGTGGGATAAAGGACGTAAAAACGGGGTATTGGTAACGCTGCCAGGGTTAACACGGCGGCGAATAGCGGAACGTCAGTTGTTTTTATCTTAGTTTTGTGCATATAGGCAGGGTTTTTGGTTAGCCGGGGAACTTTCCCCGGTTTTTTTGTGCCTGGGTTAATTGGTACTTTTGGGTACGTACCAAAATTTCGGGTTAACTTGGGTTAACTTGGTAAAAAAAGTATTTTTTGCAATTTTAAATAATTTAGTATTTTTACCCTGTAATTGCTTTTTTCACATTCAAACAAAACCAAATAATATGACAAAGCACAGCAACGATTATAAAGATTTTTTTCTGTTTAAATGGTTTGACGAATTACAAGCTGGCGATGTGTTTAAATTCTGTCCTATAATTGAACCAGACCTACCAAGTAAGTTTTATACTGCATTTAAAAAAGATGAAGTAAAAACAACGATAAATTCAACATACGGAAAAGAGTTACACATTTTTGAGCTTGCAAATGATACACCAAGAGAGATAATGATTTTTCCAAACCGAAAAAGATGAACAAACAAACAAAAAAATAAAACATACAACCGGGGCAAATTTTTAACATTCAAAAACAAACAAAATGACAAAGACGTTAAAAACGACGGTTTACCCGTACTTGGTAAACAAAATTGAGATTTACTGTACCCCGTTTTATGATCGGGAGGAATTGCACCCAATTTTAAAAGAATATCAAAAGTTACACGGCGTTGCGGGGGTTTGCGATTTAGCCGGGTATATTCTTTGGGCGGAACGGCGAAATTTACATTATAATCAAATTAGGGAAACCTTATTGCACGATATAGACAACCGGGCGGAAGAAATTTTTTTGCCGAAAACACGCGGTTTTTTTGAACTGATCAATAAAAACGATTTAAAATAATAATATGAGAAAAATTAACAAGTTGATTGATTATTTATTGCAGTTTATTTATAAACTTTTTGCAAGAAAAACCAAAATCCGGGAAACAAAAGAAATGAAAAATACAAAAACATACACCTTGAAAAAACAATACCAAGAAAAAACGCGAACATTATTTATTCCCCGTAATTTAACCCCGAAAGAATACGGGCAGCAATTACAACAAATTGGCAAACAAAAGTGGATTAAAAAACAATCAAAATAAAACAACAATGGAACAAACAATTATCGGTTATTATTCAGCCGACAAAACGAAAAACAATTTTTGCGTATCGGAAAAAAGCGAAATTATTATTTGCGGACGTACGCAAGATTTTCCGCCGCAACCGGAAAACTTTAAATTTTATCCGGTTACATTTCCCGACGTATTGGGTTGGATTGCGGGGGGCAAAATTTTTGTTTGCCTGGATAGATCGGCGTTTCAGTTATACGCAAAAGAATTTTATAAAATGACCGTGCGAATGATTGCGAATAATTCCGCCGAATTGGAACAAATGACAAAGGACGAATTTATAAGTATAAAATTTGATTTCATTAAATTACAAACAAATTACCAATTAAATTAATTTTATGTTAGGACAAATAAAAACAGAAATTCGCGTTTATGTTATAGAAATTATTAACCTAGACGTATCCGAACGGGTTACAATTAGGCGCGTTTTTGCTAACGATTATCCGGCGTTTGTTAAGGCAATAAACGAATATTACAATGACAAAAAATTTAAAATTGATTTTATCGGATATTATGAAGTTGAAGAAAAAACAATGTTAAATACATACAATGCAATTATTAATTCAACTATTACAGAGAATTTAATACCGGAAACGGTGATTAACGAAACAATGAGTTTTTTATTTTTGTTTTATAAGCGTTGCAAATTGCATGTTTCATTAAATTTACACGCCCCTGCCGGACGTTTCCTTTGGGGTGATCAATAGTTTCGGTTAGTTAACGCCGGGTTGCAGTATTGCGCCCGGTTTTTTTATTACTTAAATTAAAATGTTATGACTGAAAATTTCAGAAAATTAATAGATCAATTAAATGATGAAGAACTATCAAATTATTTTTTTGAACTAGCAAAATATAACGACATACATCAAATAAACGATTTTATTAGTGCGGAATGGTATTATAATTCTTTACAAATTTTGATGTGTTCCTTTGATTTTAGTAAAACAAAAAAAGGGTTACAATATTGGCAAAAAATAGTATATCGTATAAGAAATAACAACCAAAAATAATAATTTATGAATTTCACGGAAATAGAAATACAAATAATTCAATTAATTTCGGAGGAATATAACACCAAAGCAATCGCGCAAAAATTAAAGGTAAGTAACAAAACAATTGATAACTACAAGGAACGTTTGCGTAAACGCGTTGGGGCGTTAAATAGTATTGGATTAGTGATTTATGCCATAAAAAACAAATTAATTGATATAAGCTAATTAAATGACAACGGAACAAACAAACAACAACATTTCCGAACAATTAGCTAACCGAAAATACAACCCCGAAATAATACCCGAAAAACAACCCGTTGTTTACACGGTGGGCGGTTCGGTTTGCGGTACGCCTGGAAACTTTGCTATAATTACCGGGTTGCCAAAAGTGGGTAAAAGTACAATTGTTGCCGGGTTGGTTGCGTCCGCGTTCGTTATGTACGACGTTTTCGGCTGCAAATTGACGTTTCCAGGCGAACGGCGGGGTTTAGCGTATTTTGACACGGAAACGGCTCAGTATGATTTTTACGCGCAAATTGAACGGTTTAAGCGTTTTTCCGATAGATCAAACGCCCCGGAACATTTACACGCGTATAATTTCCGGGAAGATAACCCCGACACAATTTTAAAGTTAATTGAACATCATTTTCAAACAATAGACACCCCAATTGCAATAATTGACGGGTTGCTTGACTTAATTTGGGATTTTAACGACGCGGTACAAAGTAAAAATTTAATAAACACGTTAAAGCGTTGGGGCAAGGTTTACAATTGTTTAATTATTGCAGTACTACACCAGGGAAAAAATACCGGGGGTAATACGTTGGGACATTTGGGTTCTATGACTGACCGTTATTGCCAAAGTACAATTGAAATACAACGCGACAACAACGCGTTAACAATTGCCCCGAAATTATTACGCTCCGACAAATATTTTAACCCTATACACGTCGTTAACGTCGGCGGTGAATATATTGTTGAGGAAAAAACAGAAGCCGAAAAAACGGACGATATAAGCGAATTAGCGCGTAAAATTATACAACCCGTCAACGATTACGAAACGTTGGTTAATACCGTCGCGGAATATTCCGGTAAAAGCAAGGCGGCGGCAAAAAAAATAGTTCGTTCCTGGATAACGGGCGGCTACATTACAAAGGACGGCGACAAGTACGTTAAAACAAGATCATTAAATTAAAAAACCCCGGTAATTATTGCCGGGGTTGGTTGGGCGGTGGTCGCATAGGACACGCCCGGAACAAACAAAACAACGTTTTAGTTTGCTTTTTTCAATATCAAAATTATGGAAAATTATTTTACCGCAATTGCTTTTTTTCCCAACCAGGAAAAAAAATTTATCAAATATAGAAACGTCAAAAACGTTGCGGGATTGGTGCGCTATTTACAAAAACACGGAGCTAAGCACGTTAACATTTACAACCCAAAAACGCGGGAGTTTATAGAACAAATATCTATTTAAAAAATAGGTATTTTGAAAGTGAAAAAAGCAATTTAAATTTACCCCAACCGCCGGGGGTTTTTTTTAATTTTTAAAATCCGCCTCAAGCGGCATTTTCAAAATTAATGAAAAAACACTATACCCGGCGGTTGAAATCAATAGTATTTTTGCTAAATTTTAATTTTTGGGAATTTTACCCCGTTTTTTACTTTTTTGTTGGTGAAATTTACCCCGTGAATAAATTATTTTATATCGCCGCCGGGTTTTTTGTTGTTGGTTATTGGATAATTTCAAAACTTTCCGTTGCCGACAACCTGGAAATAAAACCGTTAAAATTCACGGTTCAGCCGGGTTTATTATCAACAAACGCCGGGGTTCAAGTTTTGTTGCAAAACAAAACGGGCGGAAATTTAAAAATTGATCGTATTGCTGGAAAGTTAACCGACAACACGGGGCGCGTTTACGGTACTTTTAAAAATAATTATTCAATACGGTTGACACCCCGCCAAACAATTATAGCGGCGTTTACAATTGAAACCGTAACAAGTGATTTGATAGATTTAACGCAAACGAACTATAAAAATTTGATTTTACAAGGTACTTCAAGCGTTGAGGGTTTATACATTCCGTTTAAAATTTCATTAGCTACCGTATGGGCGTAAGCGTTGCAACGATATTGCCACAATTAACAAGGTTTGCCGGGGTTGAAACCGTTGTTAAAAAACGCCAGGGCGTTGACGATATAGTTAACGGAATTTTGAAAACACACGGTCAATATAAAAATGAATATCAAAAAATTTGTAAGCATTTTTTAAAACCGACAATAAAAGAAACGTGTAAGGAAATTTTTAATTTTCTTAAAACAAACGTACCGTATAATATTGAGCCGGAAAGTTACCAGACGTTACGTTCCCCCGCCGCAATTTTAAGTTTACCCGCCGATTGCAAAAGCTACGCGCTATTTAGCGCTGGGGTAATTGACGCGCTGAGAAATTGCGGCGCAATTGATTGCGGTTTAAAATTTCGGTTTGCGGGTTACGATATGTTTAACAATAACATTGAACACGTTTTTTGTGTTGTTACAGACGGCAATAAAGAATTTTGGATTGATCCGGTATTGTCAACATTTGACGAAAAAAAACAACCCGTTTACATTGTAGATAAAAACATAAAAAATATGTCATTAGA
>Ga0315904_10009011_pt1 | contig 13104 bp, 14 predicted proteins | sample LakEriMetagenome_6_FD_203529 | JGI IMG/M metagenome (GOLD analysis project Ga0315904, IMG submission 203529) | Freshwater fungal communities from buoy surface, Lake Erie, Ohio, United States - Buoy 12 MA120 | ecosystem: Environmental > Aquatic > Freshwater > Lake | place: USA: Lake Erie, Ohio... | reverse complement strand
GGTCGCGGACTCCGCAGACTTCGACGTGGAAGCAGTGGTACGAGAAGCCGACTCGGCGGAACGGCCGAAGGCGGGAACAAGATGTTGGAACAAGCTCATGATCGGTAAGGGAAAAAAGTGTGGAATGAGGAAGGAACGGGACGGCGAAACGGTTCAGTTGACGGGAACGGTGATCTTACGCGGCGTGGCCTCAGCCTTTCGTGGCAGGGTCAGCGTGAGGACCCCGTGCTCGAGTTGGGCCCGGATGGCGGTCTCATCGACCTCGTCGGAAAGGGCGATCGAGCGACTGAAGGCCACGGTCTCGCGGGCCTCGCCCTCGCCACGGATGCGCTCGGCTCGCAGGTTGAGTTGCCCATCCAGCACCTCGATCTGGATCGCCTCGCGAGCGACCCCGGGCAGCTCAACGCGGACACAGGTGGCGTTGCCATCCTGGTAGAGATCCACCGGCGGTGCCCCCGCCGTGGAGAAAACGGACGGTCCAGCGAAGGCCGTGGCGAACAGGCGATCCATCTCGCCGTCCCATGCCGCCCACGGAGAACGGGCGAAAAAGCCATCGGAGGCCAGGCTGCGCGAGGAAGGCGTACGGTAGTGAATGAGTCTCATGGTAGGAAACGAAGGTTGGGTTCGAGTAAGGATTACGGGTTACGATCTGCCCTCCCTTATGCACGCGGAGTGCCGACCCCGCTTTGATGGCCAAACGCCTCATGGGCAGACTCCTATCCACTCGCCCCCATGGCGGAGCGCCGTTTTTTCCCGGCGAATCCTGTCTCAACCGGGTAATTCCGTCGCGCTTTGGCGGCTTCCACCGAAAAATCCCTGTTCGCCCGGCGCAAAGCGTGGTTGAACCGTGGCTGCCGTCATGAGCTTTGACTTTGATCACCCCCCGGAGCGCCGGGGAACCGACTCCCAGAAGTGGCAGAAGTACGCCGGTCGCGACGTGCTGCCCATGTGGGTAGCGGACATGGATTTCCGGGCGCCGCCGGCGGTCATCGAGGCCCTCCAGCGAAGAGTGGCCGATGGCGTGTACGGCTACGCCCGGCCGGTGCCCTCGCAAGTGGCGGCGGTCGTGGAGACGCTCTCCCAGCTCCACGGCTGGACCATCGACCCGGAGTGGATCGTCTGGCTCCCGGGGCTGGTCGTCGGACTGAACGTCACGGCGACCGCGGCAGCGGGGCCGGGTGAGGAAATCCTCTGCCTGACGCCGGTCTACCCCCCGTTCATGAGTGCGCCCCGCAACGCCGGCCGCGTGCCCGTGACGGTGCCGCTCGCGTACGCCACCGCGAGCCGGACTTGGGAGATCGACTGGGACGCGTTGGAGCGCGCGGTGACTCCCCGCACGCGGGCCTTCTTTCTCTGCAACCCGCACAATCCGGTCGCCCGAGTCTTTCGCCGCGATGAGTTGGAAAAGCTCGCGGAGTTCTGCGTTCGCCATCGCCTCGTGCTCTGCTCGGATGAAATCCACTGCGATCTCATCCTCGAGCCGGCCCTGCGCCACATTCCGACCGGGACCCTCGGCGGCGCGATCGCGCAGCAGACCATCACTCTCATCGCTCCGAGCAAGACCTACAACATCCCGGGTCTGGGCACCGCGCTGGCCATCATTCCCAACGCGGACTTGCGGCGCCGCTTTGTGCACGCCACCCAAGGGATCGTCGCCGAGGTGAACGTCCTCGGTTTCACCGCCTGCGAAGCCGCCTTCCGGCACTGCGAGCCTTGGCGGCAGGCGCTCTTGGAGCGCCTCCGGCGCAATCGCGACCTCGTGCTGCGCGCGGTTGCCGACACCATGCCGGGTGCGCGGATCGAGGCTCCGATCGAGGCCACGTACCTCGCCTGGATCAACGTGGCGGATCTCGGCTTGAAGGACCCCATCGCGCATTTCGAGGCCCACGGGGTCGGCCTGAGCGAAGGGCGATTTTTCGGCGCCGCGCCGGGGTCTCACGTGCGACTCAACTTTGGCTGCCCCGAGAGCACGCTGCGCGAAGGCCTGCGGCGCCTGCACGCCGGCGCGGTTGCTGCCGTGAAGTGATCCTCCTCGCACCGCGCGACGGCGTGCGGGAGCCACGGCCGCCTCGTCCCCGCCACCGCGAACGCATCGCCCTCCCCGTACGAGCGCGCAACCCACGCTGCGTTCGCTGTTCACACCGCGCTCCGTTACACCCGCCGGTCCGTCCCCACGATCGCAGACCGCGCCAGCAACCGCGCGCCAAAGAACCCCACGCCCCACACGTTCAGAAACGAGAACGGATCCGATCCCGCCGCGACCCGGCTCGGGCGGTGCCGTTTGACCTTCCCCTTCCGCACCCCACACTCTCTGCGATCGATGCGCCTCGGGCCATACACGCTCTCCTCCAACCTGTTCCTGTCGCCGCTGGCGGGCTACACGAACCTACCCATGCGCCTCACCGTGCGCTCGCTGGGCGGACTCGGCTGGGCGACGACGGATCTGGTCAACGCCCGCTCCCTGCTCGAACGCAATCGTGTCGCCCTGCAGCTCGTCGCCACTGCACCCGGCGACCAACCGCTGGCGATCCAACTCTTCGGCGCGGTGCCGGAGGAAATGCGTGACGCGGCGGCCCTGTGCGAATCGTTGGGCGCCCAATCGGTCGACATCAACATGGGTTGCCCCGTCAAGAAAGTCGTCCAGATCGGCGGCGGCTCGGCGATGATGACCGAGTTGCGCAAGACGGCCGCGCTGGTCCGCGGCATGGTGGAAGCGGTGAAGATCCCGGTCACGGCGAAGATGCGGCTCGGGTGGGACGAGGACAACCTGACGGCGCCGGAGTTGGCGCGCGTGCTGGAGGATACCGGCGTGGCGGCGGTCTTCGTGCACGGGCGCACGCGTGCGCAGGGGTTTTCGGGCACCGTGAACCTCGCGGGCATCCGCGCGGTGGTGGAAGCGGTGCACCGGATTCCGGTGATCGGCAACGGCGACGTGACCCACCCTGAGGCGGCGAAGCACATGCTGGCCGAAACCGGATGTGCCGGCGTCAGCGTGGGGCGCGGGGCCTTCTACGACCCATGGATTTTCCGCCGGACGGATCACTACCTGCGCACCGGTGAACTCCTCCCCGAGCCGACTTTCGCCGAACGCGTGCGCGTGCTGCGCACGCACTTCGATCGCTACTGCGAATTCTACGGTGACGAGCAGGGGCCGCGCCTGTTCCGCCGCGTCGCCCCGTGGTACGCCAAGCGCTTCGGACCTGCGAAAGTCTTCAAGCGGCGGGTCACGACGATTTCCTCGCGGGCGGACTTCGAGGCGGCGCTGGAGGAGTACCGCCTCTGGCGCGCGCCGTTCTGCGATGAAAACGGGGAGTTGCTCCCGAAGTACCAGCCCGGGCCTATGGCCTCGTCGTTCATGGACCACGACGGAGATGACTCGGGCGTGCACGCACGTCAGTCGATCCCCGTCCCGAAAGGGCCCGTCGAAGTCTGGTAGACCGAAGTCCAACCCGAAGCCGCTTCCCTTTCTTTCCCGATGCAACCCGTCTCACACTTTTGGGAGCTGATCCTCGGCACGGTGATTGCACTGCTGCCGATCATCAACCCGTTCGCCTCGACCCCGGTTTTTCTCGCGATCACCGAAGGCGACACGGAAGTGCAGCGCGAGCGACAGGCCCGGCGCGGCTGCCTCTACATGGTGGCGATTCTCGTGCTCTCGCTGATCGGCGGGACTTTCATCATGAACTTCTTCGGGATCTCAATCCCGGGCCTGCGGATCGCCGGCGGGCTGCTCGTCTCGGGCATCGGTCTCAGCATGCTCTCGGCGCGCAGCCCGGCGCAGGAGGAGCGCGAGCGCGACGCCGCGCGAGCGAAGCGGGACATCTCCTTCACGCCGCTGGCGATGCCCATGCTCAGCGGACCCGGTTCAATCGCGGTGACCATTGGCTTCACCTCTCTGGCGGAGACTCCGCTCGACTACGCGGCCATCATCCTCGGCATCATCGTGGTGGCGTTCATCAGCTACCTCGTCCTGCGCATCTCAAGCCGCATCGTGCTGGTGATCGGCATCAATGGCATGAGCGCCCTCACCAAGATCATGGGATTCCTGCTCCTCTGCATCGGCATCCAGTTTGTCGTAAACGGGCTACTCGGAGTTGCGACCGACCCCGAAGTCCTCCGCGGAATCCGGGAGGCCGTCCTTCCGCCGAAAGCGACGCCGTAAACACCCTCCGACTCCGACGGTACCCGTCAGTACTCGAGCCGCACCACGTCGCCCTTTGCGCTGCGAAAAATCAGCGCGCGGCGGGTGGGATCAAGCCCGAGGAACACAATGCCCAACGCGGGCTCCACCAAGGCGCCCCCACGGACCAGGCGACCGTTGATCAAGGCTCGCGGCGGATTCCCGGGCGATACCCCGGAAACCTTGGCCTCTTGGACAAAACGAATCACATCCGGGTGAGCGCCCGGTTCGGGGATCACACGGAACGTACGCGGCGAAGCCAGGTCCCCCTCCGCCTCGTGGGAACTAGGGGGCGGGCCGAGCGCGAGGAGATCGACCGGACCGCTCCCCGTGGGTGACGGCGCCGGGGCGGCGGAAACGGGCGCCTCCTTGACCGCCGCCGGGACGATCAGGAGCTCCTCGTTCGTCGCGACCGGGGAAACGTCAAGGGAGGCCTTTGCGGTCGCCTCCGGGGGCGACGGCCGCATGAGAAGCCAGATCACCGAGACACCGCCGCCAAACACCACCACGGCCGCAAAAACGATGAAGGCGAGGGTCGTTTTACGAGACTCGGAACCGTCGCGAAAAAGCGGGATCACGATGCCACCGGGCACCCCTTCCTCCGCCGATGCCGGGGCCACGGCCGACGGCAGCGTCCTGTCCGCGGGGGCGGCACCCGCCGGCGCATCCGGCGGGGGTGGCGCGGCAGGAGTGGGCGGCACGGAGGGACTTGGCGCCGCAGCCGGGGCGGCTGGAGCGGCCGGCGGCGGGGCGGCCGGGGTACGCAAGGTGAGCCCAAGACGCGGCTTTACCCTCTCGCCCGCCGGAGCAGCCGGGTTAGCCGGGTTAGCCTCCCGGGGTGTCTCGCTGGACACAGGAGCAGGTTGGGGAGGAGTCTCCTCAGGCATGCGTAAGGAAGCTTGAGGTAATCCCAAAAAAATCGAAACTCAAAAGAACGAACTCTTCGTCTCAAACTTTTGGAGACGTTTTTTACCATGAAGCGTACCCCCGCCGCGCTCCTTCTGGCCCTTTCCCCGCTCCTGCTGCTTGGACCCGCCTGTTCCAGCAACAAGAAGCCCAAGCCGAGTCCGGCGATCGCTGCCGAAACGGAAACCGAGTTCCGCCTGCGCTGGATTGCCCGCCGGATGGGGGAATTGCAGGCCGGCCCGGAGGCCGTGGAGCCTCGCAGGGCTAGGGAAATCGCGACCAAGGAGTTCGCGGAGAAGTTCGGCCTGGGGCCGGCGGCACCCCGGCGATAAGGCACCGGTCGGGGCTGGGCAGCCTGGCGCGAGCGGGAGCGACGGTTTGACCTTCCGTCTGAGGCCCAAGAGGATCGCCTCTTGTCCTCACTCCCGCCGAACCGAACGCCCTCCTCCGCGTTCTCCCTTCCCGCCAAGGGGGTCCTCGCCGCGGCCGGGTGCTACCTACTCTGGGGCATCGTCCCCCTGTTCTGGCGCCTGCTGGGATCGGTCGATGCGGTCGAACTGATCGCCCATCGCCACGTCTGGTCTCTCGCTTTCCTGCTCCCGATCCTCGTCGCCTGCGGACAAGGCGCGGCGTTCCGGGCCGCCCTGCGATCCCCTCGAGATTGGGGGATCAACCTTCTGAGCGCATCGCTGCTCACCATGAATTGGCTGATCTATGTCTGGGGCGTCCAGGCCGGTCAGGTCATTGAGTGCAGCCTCGGTTACTTCCTGGTCCCAATCCTCAACGTCGTCCTCGGGCGGGTGGTGCTAGGTGAATCCCTGCGCCCGCTCCAACGGGCGGCGGTGATCGTGGCAGCCGCGGGCGTCGGCCTGCTGATCTGGCGACTTGGGCACTTTCCGTGGATCGCGCTCGGTCTCGCCGCCAGCTTTGGATTCTACGGTTTGCTTCGGAAGAAGTCGCCACTGGGTCCCATGTTGGGCCTCACGGTGGAGACCTCCCTGCTCGCTCCGGTCGCGGCCGGGTGGCTCCTGTGGAAAGCAGCACACCTCGAAGGCGCTCTCGGACACAGCGACCTCCCGACGACCCTACTGGTGCTCAGCACCGGGGTGGTGACGGCGATTCCACTGCTGTTATTTGGGGTCGCAGCGCGCCGCCTGCGCATGGTCACCCTCGGGCTTCTGCAGTACCTCGCTCCGAGCTGTCAGTTCCTGATCGGATGGCTGTGGTTTCGTGAACCCTTCACGACGGAACGAGCTGCGGCCTTCGCCCTCATTTGGGTGGGACTGGCGCTCTACAGCGCCGATGCGTTGATTTCGCAACGCCCACGCGCCGCGCCGACCGCTGAGCCAGCGGCCCCCTGATCACGGCGTCGCCGCCGAAGTCGCAGACGTGCCGATCGGCTGTGCCGGCTCCAGCGCCAACAGCTCCACTTCGAAGAGAAGCGTGGCCCGGCGGGGAATCTTCGGCGGGCTACCCCGCGTTCCATAAGCCAGCTCGTGGGGAACGATGAGGAGCCGGCGCTCCCCGACGGTGAGCAGCTGCAGTCCCTCTTCCCAACCTTCGATCACATGGCCCCGGCCGATGCGAACGGTGAACGGCTTGGCGGGATCCTTTGCCTGATCGAAGACCGTGCCATTGAGCAGCATGCCCGTGTAGAGCACCTTGACGACGTCCCCCTTCTTGGGCCGGGGGCCACTGCCAGGCTTGAGGATTACGCTGCGCAGACCGGTGGAGGTGCGCTTGGCCTCCGGCCAGCGCTTTTCCACGATCTCAAGGTCCTCGGGAGGCAGCTTCTCCCGCTGCGCCAGCAGCGGAACCGCAGTCCACGAGAGCGAAAGTACCAGCACCAGCAATCCTCGAAACGCGCGCATGATGGGAAGGGAGATAAGCAGCTAAGATGCAGAATTCAACCCCTCCCGACAGCCGAGTTCGCCTAGGGATCCCACGGGCACAAAAAAAGCGGGGAGCCGAGGCTCCCCGCGAAAAGGACACAGAAGGTGTCAGGATCCGCTGGTGAGCGGATTAGTAGCGACGCTCGCGGCGCTCGCCGTAGCCACCACGGCCACCGCCACCGCCACCGCCGCCACCACCGAAGCCACGGCCACCGCCGCCGCCACCACCACCGAAGCCACGGCCACCGGACTCTTCCTTCGGGCGGGCTTCATTGACGGTCAGGGGGCGACCACCGAGGTCGACGCCATTGGACTTCTCAGCGGCGAGCTTCGCCTCTTCGGGCGTGCCCATCGTGACGAAGGCAAAGCCGCGCGGGCGGCCGGTCATCTTGTCCATGGCGACATAGACGTCCGTGACGGAACCGAATTGGCCGAAATGCTGGCGCAGTTCGTCTTCGGAGGTCTTGAACGACATGTTACCGACGTACAGTTTGGAGTTACTCATGTTTGATGTTTCGTAGATCACCCGTCCGCTGCCAGTCCGTTCCCGAACGCCGGGTTTCGAAATCATCCTCCAAGCTACTTGCTCGGCTAACGACTCACCAGATACTGTCACCTAACGCTGTTCTCTAACGACTGCGATACGGAATGCCCGAACGCCGGCAAACGCAAGCTCCCTTTTTAACGCAAGCATTCCGCAACCCCGAGCGTCGGGCGGACCTTGCGCCGTGAGGACATCGCCATTACGGTCTTCGCATGATCCGTTTCCGCCTCGCCTTCACCACCCTGCTTGGTCTCGCCATGTTTCCCTTCCTCGCCCTCGCCGATCCGCTGACGGTCGGTTCTCCCGCTCCGATCGTTTCCGCCAAGACCGAGACGGGCGCCACGCTGGACCTCGGCTCCGTCTACAAGGCCAATCGGTACACGCTGGTCTACTTCTACCCGCGCGCCGACACACCGGGGTGCACGAAGCAGGGCTGCTCGCTGCGCGACGCCTACGCCGATCTCAGCGCCAAGGGCGTGGCGATCATCGGCGTCAGCTCCGACTCGGTCGAAGCTCAACGGGCCTTCAAGGAAAAGTATAACCTGCCGTTCACGCTGCTCGCGGACGAGGACCTCACCGTCATCAAGGCCTTCGGTGCCCGGAGCGTGATGCGGACGATGGCCAGTCGACAGGCTTACCTGATTCAGGACGGCAAGATCGTCTACGCTGACCACAAGGGAGCCACGACCAAGCAGGCCGAGGACATCCTCGCGTTCCTGTCGCAATCCGGCGGCTGAACCGCTCGCCCCGCACGACGGTCGACTCGCTAGAGTTCGTCGTCAGGCACTGCCTCCAAGAGACCCGCCTGCGGGTCCCGCGCCACGCGATCCAGCCAGCTCGCGAGCAAGGGTTCGCCCGCAAACTGGCGCCGGGGCATCGGCGCGGCGAGGAGGTCAATCACTCGCAGGCTCCCATCCGCCGCTCGCACGAGGTTCTTCGCGTGCAGGTCCGCCACCAGCCACGGTGCACCGCCCTGAAACCACAGCCGCGGGTGATCCCGCTGCGCGCGCAGGAAGCGCGAGGGGATCGGGATCAAGCCAGCCGGCAGCAGCGCCGACGTGTCGAGGTTTTCCGGTAGGCGCTCACCCGCAGTCTGCTTGACCACCAAGACGCCTTCCGGGGTCAGTCCCACCACTTCGGTGGGCATGCCGCCCAAGGACAGGATGAGGTGGAGCTTTTCAAAGAGCGCCCGGTAGCTGCCAAGGCTCGCCTCGGCCCGAAACGCGACTTCGTGCCCGTCGCGCACAAACGTGAAGCTGCCGCCGATCCGCCCGCCTTCGCGTGGCAGGAAAAATTTGTAGATGGAGCCGTCCTCGGCCTGAAACGCAGAGGCCTCCACACCGCTCCCGATCCTTCGGAGCCGCGTGCTGCCTTCACCAAAGGGATCTTCTGCGTCTTCCGGGAAACCGAATTGTCCCAACGACACGAGCGGCACCCACGCGCGAAACGCCCCCAGCGCCGCATCCAACTCACTCCACAGCGCATCCGCCCCCGCGAGGAGGCTCAGTCCGTCTTCGGCCGAGAGGACGAGATCGTCGTCCGGATCCGTTCCGAAGCCGACGCCCTCCGCTGCCGCGCGGAGGCGAGCGAGCGTTTCCAGTCCTCGCTCGTGATCGTGCTGAAGAGCGGTTTGTTCGTCGGCTCCGGGGAGGCGGGAGCCCCGGACCCGCGTGGGTCGGCCGGTGAAGGGGTCGGCTTGCATGGATCGCTCATCGTCGCTCCCGCAGGTTCGGCCCACCGGAGAGCCTTGGCAATGGGAACTTATTCACCACATCCCCGGCCAATCGATCCGGGGGGCGCGCGGGCCCGAGCGACGGGCGACGGTCCGCAGGCCCCTCCCCGTCACTTCGCGTTCGACTCCCCTCACGCGGCGCGATTGCGTCCCTGCTACTCCCATGGCCGCCACGCCCCAAAAGCTCGCCAATCGCATCCTCCTTGGCCTCGTCGTCGGCATCGTCGCCGCCGCGATCTCCCTCGCCATCGGCCAGATCTCGCCCGGGTTTCTCGCCGCGGCCCGCCGGTTCTCCAGCGCCGTCCTCGATCCCATCGGCCAAATCTTCCTGCGCATCCTCTTCTTTGTCGTTATCCCCTTGGTCTTCGCCTCCCTCGCCTCGGGCGTTGTCCAGCTGGGCCGCCTTGATCGCCTCGGGCCACTCGCCGGCCGGACGTTCTCGCTGTTCTTCCTGAACATGGCCCTCGGCGTGGCGCTGGGGTTGCTGATGATGAATTTCCTCCAGCCCGGCAATCACCTGGATGCTGGCGCGAAGGCTCGGCTGCTCGAGGAGTTCGGAGGCGCCGCCCAAAAACACGTAGCCACCAGCGCCAGCCAACCCGACATGAGCCTGTCCTCGGTGGTCGAGATGTTCATGCCAAAGAATCTCTTCGGCGCCGTGGTCGGCCAGCAGCGCAATCTCATCGGTGACGTGCTGCCGCTCATTCTCTTCGCCCTGCTGGTCGGCGCCGCCGGCACGCAGCTGTCGGAGGAAAACCGGGGTAAGCTGCAACGCGGTTTAGACCTCGTGACGGAGTTAATGACCGGGATCGTCCACTTCGCCCTGCGGCTGGCCCCGTACGCGGTTCCGGCGATGATCTACAGCGTCATCATCAAGATCGGCGTCGACATCATCATTGCCCTCGGGGTCTTCGTCGTCGGCTGCGCCAGTGTCCTGCTGTTCCATTTATTTGGCTCCATGAGCCTCTTCCTGAAGCTGTGGACGCGGTGGTCGCCGCTCGCCTTCTTCCGCGAGATCAAGGCGCTGCTGGTCACGGCGTTCTCCACCAGTTCAAGTAACGCGTCGCTCCCCACCGCCTTGGCGGTCGCCAAGGAGCGGCTGGGAGTCTCGTCGTCCACCGCCGGCTTCGTGCTGCCGCTAGGTACCACGATGAACATGAGCGGCACCGCCCTCTACGAGGGCTGCGTCGTGCTCTTCGTCGCCCAGGTCTTCGGCATCGATCTGTCTTTCAGCCAGCAGATCACGCTCCTGCTGCTGAGCGTAATCAGTGCGGTCGCTGTCGCCGGCATCCCCGGCGGCTCCCTGCCGCTGATCGCCGGCCTGCTCGCCACGTTCGGTATCCCGCCCGCCGGCATCGGCATCGTACTCGGCGCGGATCGTTTCCTCGATATGCTCCGCACCATGACGAATGTCGGCTGCGACGCGGTCACCGCCGTCATTGTCGATGAACAGGTCAAGCGCGCCGACGCCAAAGCCGGCGCAGCGGGTCCCACGACGTCCTGATCAGGCTCCGCGCGCGCAGTCGGTCGCCGCCGCCTCGCCGCGCAGGGCCGCGACGAGCTGCGCCGTGCCCTGCGCCATCGTCATGCGCGGTTCGTAACCGAGGTCACGCCGCGCCGCGTCGATCGAGAACCAATGGTCCTTGGCGAGTTCATCCGCCACGAAACGCGTCATCGGCGGCTCTCCCGCCAAGCCGAACCCACGCCACACGAGCTCTGCCAGCATCCCGGCCTGCCGGGCGAGCGGGTGGGAAATCCTCCGGCGCACCGGCGCCTCTCCCAGCGCCGAAAGCAAGGCGTTGATCCAATCCCACAACACCACGGGTTCGCCGTTGGTGATAAAATACGCCCGCCCCGCCGCCGGTGACGCGGGATCCAGCAAGGCACGCTCCGCCGCGAGGTGGGCGTCGACGGCGTTCTCCACGTGGACCAGGTCCACCCGATTGGTGCCGTCACCGACAATCCAGAGCCGTCCAGCCCGCGCCCGCGCCAGCAGCCGTGGGACGAGGTGCGGATCGCCCGGCCCCCAGATCAAGTGCGGCCGCAACGCGACCGTCCGCAGGGCCGCGCCGTTGGCTGCCAGCACGTCACGCTCGGCCTGCGCCTTGGTCAGCGGGTAGGCACTGGGACAATCGGTCGTGAGCGGGACGGACTCATCGACGCCGGAGAGGGCCCGCCCGTTGTAGACTACGCTTGGGCTGCTGGTGTGGATGAGCCGGGACACCCCACCGGCGCGACAACCGGCGATCACGGCACGGGTCCCTAGGACGTTGGCCCGGAAAAATGCGTCGCGCGGGCCCCACACCCCGACCCGGGCGGCGACGTGGAACACCGTGCCGCACCCCGCGCATGCCGCCTGCACCGCGGCGCTATCTTCGATGGCCGCCCCGATCCAGCGCACGCCCCGCGCCTCAAGGTCAGCGGGACGCGTACGGCTCAACACCACCACGCGCCGGCCCTGCGCCAACAGGCGCTCCACGAGGCGCCGGCCGAGAAAGCCAGTTCCTCCGGTGACCAACACAGGCTGCTCCAAACCGGGATCCCGCATGCAGCCCCGATCACACTCCGACCCCCGCTAGCCGCAAGGCTGTTTCGGCGGCGGATTGTCACCGATTTTGCATCGCCTCGGCGCACGGCCACCGAAAACATGGGACATGCGCATTGCCGTGGTCTCCGACACCCACGACCGCTACCCGCCGGACCTTCCCGGGCGGCTCCGCGGCGCCGACGAAATCTGGCATCTCGGCGATGTCTGCCAACCGGAGGTCCTCGCGGAATTCGAGTCGCTCGGGCCTCCGCTCATCGTCGTTCGTGGGAACAACGACTTCGACCCGCGCTGGCCGCTCGAGCGCACGTTGCAGCGCGCGGGCATCGCCTTCCACTTGATCCATATTCCTCCCCGCTCCGCCCCCAAGGGAGCCCAGGTGTTGCTGCATGGGCACACGCATGTGCCGCGCGACGAGGTGGACGCGCACGGGGTGCGCTGGCTGAACCCGGGATGCATCTCGTTCCCGCGCGCCAGCATCAAGAGCTTCGCCTGGCTCACGCTTGAACCAGGACGGATCCGGTCGTGGGAATGCGTGATCCTCTAACCTGGCATGCGCGAGCAACAGCAGGATCTGTTCGGCCAGATTGACTCCGCACCTTCGGAACCGGCCGGCGCAGCAGCACGGGCTGCGGCAGGTACACTGTCCACCGCCGCCCCGGGGACGAACGCAAATGGCGACGACGCCTGCGTGCTCGTCCGCAGCGCCCGCGCCGAGAATTATCGCCTGACACTACGGCGCGACGGCGTCGCGGTGCTCACGATCCCAGCACGAGGAAGCGAGCGCGAGGCGCGCCGTTTTCTGGAGTCGCAGCGCGACTGGCTGGAACGCGCCCGCGAACGGCAGCAACGCCGACCCAAGAGCGCCGCGGTCTGGGCGCCGGGCACTCACGTACTCTGGCGCGGAGAGTTGACCGAGATCCGCATCGCCCTCGCAGGCGAACGTCCTGCGGTCTACCTCGCCGCCGATGTGTTCCGCGTCTCCCGCCTCGACCGCGACGTACGGCCCACTCTGGAAGCGCATTTCCTCCGTCGCGCGAAGGTCGAACTACCCGCCCGCACTTGGGAGCTCGCTGCTGTCACCGGCGTCGCCGTTCGCCAGGTCTCCGTGCGCAACCAGCGCTCCCGCTGGGGATCCTGCTCGGCCGGCGGCGTCATTTCCCTGAACTGGCGGCTGATCCAAACTCCGGACTTTGTCCGCGACTACATCATCCACCACGAACTGATGCATCTGCGCGAGATGAACCATTCAGACCGTTTCTGGGCCCGCGTGGAAGAGGTCTGCCCGGGCTGGCGCGAAGCCGA
>Ga0315904_10009009_pt1 | contig 13104 bp, 31 predicted proteins | sample LakEriMetagenome_6_FD_203529 | JGI IMG/M metagenome (GOLD analysis project Ga0315904, IMG submission 203529) | Freshwater fungal communities from buoy surface, Lake Erie, Ohio, United States - Buoy 12 MA120 | ecosystem: Environmental > Aquatic > Freshwater > Lake | place: USA: Lake Erie, Ohio... | reverse complement strand
GGGCCACCTGTGAGCGAGCGTCAGGACACCTTAACCAAGGTTTTGGCCTATGTAGATAGCCCGTTTAAGCTATTTGCGCTGATCCTGATGGCTATATTTGCGTTTGCTGGCTACATCATTTATGACAACCGCGAGGTCATTGTTGGGACGTACAAGGAGCATCAGAAGCTACCCCAGATAGCAGAGGGGCGGGTCGATGACGCGGCTACCCACCTCTTTAAGCATACCAACGCCCAAGTGGTCGCTATCTTCAAGGTCAACCCTATTGTTGGGTCGCGGGTCTTGTATCGAGCCTATACCAAGGAGGGTAGGGACAAGACCGTAGAAGGTCTTGATGTTGGCCTATTTACTAGCAACGCTAGCAACAATAAGGACGTTGTGGCGCTCATGGCTAACGAGATTCCCTGCGGGGAGTACAAGGCAGCTCAGTCTGAGGTGGGGCTCTGGTACATTGAAAAGGGCATGACCTTTGGATGCAGGGTGAGCGTTCCCCCCGATCACACTCGGTTCATAGGCCAGATTACGGTCGGTTGGGCTACACCGCCAGCCAACCTAGACCAAGCAAAAACCATGTTGCAGATTGCCTCAACCATTTTATCGAAGGAGAAAAAATGATCCCTTTAGCCGCAATTATGAGTATTGGCGAGAAGGTCTTGGATAAGGTTCTACCAGACCCAGAGGCCAGAGCAAAGGCCCAAGCAGAACTGATCAAGGTTCAACAGGAAGGCCGTCTGGCTGAGTTGGCTGCGGACAACATCGAGGCCCAAGAGCTTACCAAAAGGCTTGCAGCCGACATGAACTCGGACTCATGGCTATCTAAAAACATCCGTCCTATGACCCTGATCTACATCTTGACCGCCTACCTAGCCCTTGCAATTATGGACGCGCTTGGTTTGGACATCTCGGACAACTTTGTATCCCTTTTAGGGCAATGGGGGATGCTGGTAATGTCGTTCTACTTTGGAGGCAGAACGCTTGAGAAGGTCATGGACATGAAGGCCAAAAAATGAACCTATCCGAACACTTTACCTATGACGAGCTGGTGCGGTCTGAGACCGCCGAGCGTAACGGCTGGCTCAATATTCCCTCTAATGCGGAAAAAGAGAACCTAATCCGTCTCGCGGCGCTATTGGAACAAGTCAAGGCTGCGGTCGGTGGAAAGCCTGTAATGATCAACTCGGCCTTTCGGTCGAAACAGGTCAATGACGCGGTGGGGTCTAAGGACACCTCCCAGCACCGGCTAGGCTGTGCGGCTGACCTACGGGTTCCCGGCATGAAGCCACGGGAGGTCGTAGAGGCTTGTATAGCGGCCTCTGTACCCTTTGACCAGATCATCCTAGAGTTTGACTCATGGACGCACATTAGCGTCCCAAACACCCCGGAAACGTCCCCACGCGGTCAGAGTCTAATTATTGACCGGCAGGGGACGAGGGCTTACAGTTAAGACGCTTTCTCTTTGCCCTTTGGGGCTTGACCCGGTCTAGGCCGGGTTCTTTTTTAGTACAGCGGGGCGCACGTTACATCAATTACAACGTCCCTAGTCACCCCTCCCACGGCTCTGCGACCGTAGATCACCACAGCGCGAGTCCTAGCCGCCTGACAGTCCTGAATGGCGTTGGCGGTCTCCAAGCGGGTCATGGCGTGAACCTCTTTATCCACGACCAGCTTCTGCGTTGGTGGAGTAACGCTATAACCCCCGGGGTTTGTGGTGGCGCACCCTGTCAGGGCTAAAACTATCAGTAGTCTTTTCATTTTTATCCTTTTGTGAGTAAACAAAACAAACCATTCCAATGATTGCGAGCATCCACAAAATAAAGAACCAGATGTCGGCAGCGACTAAATGAGATACGAAGTTCATGGTTCACCTACCTCCTTGATGTTGACAATTACCTGAACGGGTTTGGCCTTGTAGTACCAGTACAAGTTCCTAGCCAGCCATTCATTAGCCGCCCGCTGAGTTCTAAATGTCAAGTTTTTAAAGGCTTCTTGCGGCATTGCACCATGTTCTATCTGAACGTAGCGGCCTCGCGAGTCTTTCAGAGCCCAGCACTTGACCCTATTCGGCATTTTTGCCAATCGAGGTCAGGGCTTGCGATAACTGCCAGCGCATATCCAAAATGATCTGCGTAATTTTTTCGTTATCGGCAAACGCCGGGGTTCTGGTCAGACGCTTTAGCTCCGACAGGTTTAGGTCGAGCTTAATAATGATTGCCGAAATATCTTCCATAGGTCACCTTAAAAGGGAGGTTCGTCAAGTAAACCAGTTGAGTCATAGCTCTCTTTTGGCTCCTCGCGCAGCTTGTCTTTTGGAGCCCCAGCAAACTCCAGCTCATTTAACCGCGCTCTGAGCGAAGTACCCGTGGTTCCGTCCTTGCGCTTGTATTCCTCCAAGTGAGGCTCAGACAGGGTCACAAAGAGACTCTGGCCCTTGATTAAGTGAGATTGGAGCTTCTCCACGCGGTCACCCCACATGGTCGCGCTAATCCATTGCGTAGGCCGCTTTCCATCAGCGCCTTTCTTGCCGTAGTCCATAGCGAGCGATAGATCCATCACGGGTTTTCCATCGGCGGTGTAGCGAACTGCTGGGTCTTTACCGATACGAGCTAATCCAATTAGTAACATTTTTAATCCTTATCAAAGTAAACTGCTTTGTTGTTGTAAAAATCAAACAAGGCTTCACACTCAGCCAAGAACTGCTCTGCTGCGGACTCGACCACCTTTATTTCTTCCGGGGTGGGTCGGAACTTCTTGATGAACAGGTCTTTGCCCTCACCCATGCGTGGGTCATAGGACACAAACCAGACCGGCTTACCCGTGACCGCCGCCTGTAGGGTCATCTGCGGCTTGTATTCCGCAGGGACTTCCTGATTGGCTATGTACTTCATGTGTGTCTTGGTCTTGGGGCATTTAACTTCTATGAGCGACCCGTCAGACACGAACCCGTCAGGTGAGCAGCCGCAAAACGGTATACGCGGGTGGTCAATGAACGGGGTGTCCGTCACGATCAAACCGGTCACGGACTCAAACCGTTCCTTGGCTGCGGCCTCTTGCTCGACCCCCCATTGCATATCTGAGGTGGTGTACTTGTCCGCGAAGGTGTTGGTGATCCTCTCGGCTACGACCTCATAGCGTAGGTTTTCGCGCTCGGTGGATTCCTTGCCAGACTTTAGAAAGTTCATTGCCGCAGCCATTCGAGAGGCGGTGAGCTTACCTAGTCTGGCGTTCCACCAGTTGCCGTCAAGCTGGTATGGGTTGGCTTCACGCATTTTTAATTTCCTTAAGTTTGGCTAGGGCATCTTTGCCTTTAGTGGTCAGCCGATCAATGGCAACTGGCCCGCTTGGTGTGTTTTTGCATGGCCCCAATTTTAAGTAACCTTTTCTACGCAATGACCAATAGGTATTCCATGACCCCGGTTTTTTATTGAACAAACGAAACCCCCAGCCATCTTGAAACATCTTGAGCATAAAAATTTGTTGGGGACTCATATTTCAACTCCAATTCTTTCTGCAATTCTTTCTATTGGCCCAAAAACAGATTTGCTTAATGCAACTTCGATTAGTTTTAATGACGCATCAATTATTTCATCATAGGTTCCGGGGTCTGCTTTTTTAATTGCTTCAAGCGTAAATTGAGCGTCTTGCAATGCCTCTATGTCTGCGCTATTTGCCTCAAAAAGCAAGTCAAAGTCTGGTCTGCAATCAAGCTGGTATGGTTTAACTTCACGCATCTCTTGGCTCCCCTATTTTCAAAACACCTTTTGCCTCTTTAAGTTCTGCGCCCTTGTGTGCGGCCTCAGTCCTGACCAGTTCGCGTTCTTCTGGGGTTAGAGTTTTCCAAAACACGGACAGGATCTCAGAGCTTGATGCCTCATTGATCAGCTTGACCAGCTCCGCTTTGGACTTGGTAGCCCGTTTGGGTTTGGGCTCTACTGGTTGGGCAGAGTCAATCGCATCGTGTTCGACAATTTCCAGAGCTGAGACCCAGAGGTATCTGCGGATATAGGTCTGAACCGCACCGAGGTTTTGAACCTCATGGCAACCCTTGAGAGCTGCCGAGGACATGGGGCTGGTTATCTTGATCTCTGAGCCATCTTCTAAGTCCACGATGGTCAGGGTCGCAAGGTCGAGCCCAAAGGACACAACGCCAGCTAACTTTTTCTCATGGAAGATAGATTGGATCGCGGGTAAGAAGTCACCCAGCTCAAAGTACGAATACCCAGCGTAAGTATTCTTGCCCGATTTTTTAAGACTAGCGTTTTGTAAAGCTATTCGGGCATCCATCAGTTTGCTATATGCACTCAAGTTATTCTCCTTAGATAAACATTGCTAAAACTGCTACTAGCGCAAATAGTGCGCCACCTATTAGATCACCAAATTCGTCTTTAGTCATTTGGTTCCCGCCTTAATTAAAATATATTCTGCGTAACGGGTCTTATCTCTCTGAAGCATTACGGTGTTGATCAACCACCCCTCATTACGCAAGTTAAAAATAATGTCGGCTAGGCGTGTCGCGCGGTACAAGTGAATCGCCTCCCAGCTAGTAATTTTTTTCTTGGTAACTAGGTGGTGCGCTACTTTGTCAATTTTAGTGCTTGGTGCTTTGCTCATCGTACTTTCTCCTTGTGGTTTCAAATTCAATTGCAAGTTCAATCAATCGGGCTTTCATGTTGTCAAACGACTCCGGGTCACGCATAAAACTTAAGTCACGAACTGCTTGGGCTACACCAAGACACTTGTAAGCAATCAGGTCTAGGTGCTGGATAGTTATCTTTTCTTCTTGTTCTTGCTGTTCTAACTGTTGCTGGTGATGTTCTGCGTCAGTCATTTCGTTGCCTCACAGTCTTGGTGGTTGGTGATAAAACGCTCAAGGCAATCGTGGTCAGACGTAAAGATGCGACCCTTGCAATGAACGCATTGGTGATAGTGGCCTTGGGGGGTTGTTACTCTGAGGACATGGTCAACTGGATCGTCTCGATATATTGACCAAGCGGGTGATGTTGTCATTTATTCTCTCCGATAGTGGGGGCCGAAGCCCCCGGTTAGTTTACTTGCGTTTGCGGGTAGGAAACTGGTTAAAGACTTTGCCTAGGCAAGAACGGTTAGTGATGCACTTGGTATTCCAAACTTCTTTTGCATCACCTTTGGTTACAACTAAGTCAGAATCAAACCACAAGCCACCGTTGAAACCCATCTTAGCGGAATCGCACTCGCCAACTTTTTTAACTAACTTTGCAACATATGCCTCATATTGTGAAGCGGCATCTTTAGCGGCGTTGTCGATTACATGGGAGATACGCTCATCACACATACGAACAATCATTGGTTCGTTCATCCGATAACTTGGCTGAACCGAGCGAACTAAAGAAGAAGCAAAATCGTGTGCAGCTCTTTGCGACATATATGTTGAGCGCGATACAAAACCGTTTGGGCGGGGAAATGCTACGTTGAGATCCCAGTTAGCTTCTTCTAACTTTTGTGCAAATCGTGCAACCATTTCTTTGGTTGCTTGGACTGCTGCATCGATGCTTGCTTGCTTGAGTGGCTCTACTGCGGTGGCGATTACGTTAGTCATTTATTCTCTCCGGTTAGTACGATCAAAGTGACCGTATGAGTAATTATCCAGATTAAGAAACTGTTTACAATAGGGTTTGGCATCTTTTTTTCAATTATTTTGATATTCCCCTACAAGTTGTGGGGTTAATCTATCTTGGACGGTATTGGAAACCGTATACAATTTCGTGGTCGGAAATGACACTCCGGCGTTAGGCGCGAACAGGTAGTTCAGAACCCTTTAGTGGGGGCTTGTAGTCATCGTTTGGTTCGCGCCCGATGCTGGCCTGTCAAGCCCAAGTCTCCACTAAAGGGTTTTTCCATTTCCGACTGCGCGAAACGCCAGCAAAGTAGAAGGCGGGGATGGGATAGAGGCCGTGGAATAAGTAGCCACGGAGCCGGGGTCGACACCCGCTATATCCGTCTAGTAGTGGGCATGGCTACCTAGAGTACCGTTGTTACGGGATACATCTCCATGTAAGTCTGGCAAAAACTTGTTTTTGCTAGTTGGTCGGTCTTTGGGCCTTTAGGGATTGCAAACAGTTTCTAAAACAGATAATCTACCTAAAACGGAGATTTTATGGATACCCAAGAAGTAGGTAATTTGATCGCCAAAGTCCCGCAGGGCTTGAGTCCAGACGAGTTCCTGATGGCTTTAGCTAACCTAGTGGAGTCCACGACCCGCGAGGCTTGCGCCCGTGAGATTGAGGTCGAGGTTGCGGACTACGACCGGGACTACCGAGAGGTAGGTCTTGAGCTTGCAGCTCAGGTGAGGTCTAAATGACCCGCGAGGACATTGAGAACCTAGCTCTGGGCGTGGGAATGATACGCACCCAAGGAGACCTGATTAAACCCCTTTGGACGGCCTCGGACGCTCAACTGGCTAAGATGGTTGAGACCGTGGTTGCCGAGGTCAAGCAAAGCGCCTCAGAGTACGTTGTGCGGGCGATTAAGAAGGCCGTGGAGTACGAGAGAGCCGAGTGCGCCAAACTTGCTGGGTACGTTAGCAAGGAAGCCGCCAAGTCAATACGGGAGCGTGAGAATGACTGACCTACGCAAAGCAACAGAGCCTGTGGCGTGGATGTGGAAAGATGGTTCGCTTACATCAGACCCAGATGAAGCCGATGGCACTTGGATAAAACTTTACACCGCACCACCAAAACATGAATGGGTTGGGCTGACGGAAGATGAAAAGCAATTCTTTAAGGCTATGGGCTTTTCCGGTATTGATATTGTCGAAGCCAAACTAAAGGAGAAGAACACATGACTGACTTTGAGACGTTCTGGAAGGCTTACCCCAAGAAGGTAGCCAAGGGTGACGCGAGGAAGGCTTGGAAGCAGACCGACCAGATTCGTCCAGAGTTGGGCGAGTTGATAGAGGCCATAGAAGCTCAATGCCGGTCGGATCAATGGCGCAAGAACGATGGTCAGTTCATCCCCTACCCTGCGACATGGCTACGCCAAGAGCGTTGGTCGGACGAGCTAAAGGTCACTTTGCCGGGGGTAGTTCAGGGCAAGGAGTGGCACGAGACTTGGGCAGGGATACAGGCTAAAGGCCGAGAGCTGGGCATCGATGAGAGCCAGTTTACGCACCCCCAAGACTTCAAGAGCGCCGTTATGCGGGCATCGGTCAAGGTCGCATGAGGATTGACTACACATTATGCGGTTTTTTACTGGGCTCCATCAACCCTCTGACGCTATGCATTTTGATTCTGCATTTATCAGCGTAAATCGGCTGCGGAGTCGCAAGGGGCCGTTTGTCGTGGGGGATTGGATTATGGACTCCGGGGCATTTACTGAAATCAGCACACATGGTCGCTATCGGTATTCAGTAAAAAATTATGCGGAGCAGATAAAAAGATGGTCTAACAACGGAAACTTGCTGGCATCTGTAGCTCAAGATTGGATGTGCGAACCTTGGATTATTGAGAAAACCGGCTTAAATGTTGATCAGCATCAGAAATTAACTGTGCAACGCTATGATGAGCTTATGGCGTGTGATACTGGTGGTGTTTATATTTTGCCGGTGTTACAGGGTTATGCACCAGAAGACTATGTCAGGCACATCAATATGTACGGAAACCGTCTGGCTCATGGCTCATGGGTTGGCGTTGGCAGCATTTGCAAGCGCAACGGAGACCCTCGCCAGATAGCAGCTGTGCTGATGACCATAAAAAACGCCAGACCAGACCTAAAGCTCCACGGGTTTGGTCTCAAGACAACAGCTCTAGCCAGCCCGTTTATACGATCAATGCTGGAAACAGCCGATAGCATGGCATGGTCATTTCATGCAAGGATGAACGGAAGAAACGGAAACGATTGGAGGGAAGCTATGAGATGGTCAAAAAACATAACAAACAGACCTCAACAGTTGATTTTTGAATTCTGATCTTGGCATTATGACCTGTGAGAAGTGCGACAAAAACTCGCCGGTTTTCAATCTGCAATGCACCGGCTGCCGGGACAGGCTGGTCATGGGGATAGACTGCAAGGTCTTGCGGGAGATAGAGGCCAAGTACCTAGACATGAAGTTTGGCTTTTTACCAGACTACAAGCGCGAACCCCATTGTGGCTGCAAGACCACCTGTCTGAGAAAGTCTAGGCTGCGTGAACAATAAGCTCACCGCCCCCCAGAGACGGCACTTGGCGGCTGTTAAATCCTTGCCCTGCGGGGTCTGTGGAGCTGCGGAACCCTCTGATGCCCACCACATAGAACAAGGGCTCCAGTACACCTGTATACCCCTTTGTAAGGACTGCCACCAAGGGAGCCACAACGGTATCCACGGTCGCAAAGCTATCTGGAACGTATTGAAAAAGACCGAACTGAGCGTACTGAATGACACAATCGAAAAGCTCACCCGCTAGGCTCACCCTGCCGTGGCCCCCGAAGGAGCTGAGTCCTAACTACTCAGGCCATTGGGCTCCGCAAGCGTCAGCCAAGAAAAAGTACCGGTTCGCGGTCAGGATGCTGGCCCTGCAAGAGAAGTGGGAGATACCCGAGGAAGGGCCAATCTATCTGGAGGTGGAGTTCTACCCCCCAGACCGAAGGCCACGGGATAAGGACAACATGGTTGGTGCTTTCAAGGCGGGGCAAGACGGACTTGCCGATGCTTGGAAAATCAACGATAAAAGGATTGATTGCACATATAAGGTGAGCGATCAAGTAAGCGGTATGGTGAAAGTTAAACTTTTAGGAGAAAAACCATGAAGAAGGTAATAGCAGCAGCAATCCTGATGAGCGCAAGCGTAGCCTTTGCAGCTTGCCCCGTGTATGCCCCCTACGGCTGCGTTCAGACCTACGGCGGCAAAATGAAGTGCGGTTGCGGAGTACGATAGGCTCCGGGGGGCGGGACAATTGGATGCAACGTGAGATCCGGTTGTTGTACACACCGCCCTCCACCAAACAGTTTATAATCACAGGATGGAAAACAAGAAACGAACTAGGCGCTCATTCCTAGCCCGTGATGTCATTAAACTTCTTGGTAGGTCAACCAACCTGACGAGAGCTGACATTGCCGTGAAGCTCAAAGCAAAGGGTCACTCGGTCAAGGCGGTGCTATTTAAGCTGGTAGCCGACCAGAAGGTGTCCTGTGAGAAGGGTGCGGTCACAAACGCCAAGACCGGGCCGCGCATGGTGAATGTTTATTACTTGACATCTACTGTGCAAGAGGGAGAATTACGTGATGGGTGAAATGGAATCTTTCGCGCAGACGCTCTTACATTCAGCGACTTGCGCCCACATACAACATTGGCAGACTACTAGCTACTCTGCCCATAAGGCATTGGGCAAGTTCTATGAGGCTATGCCCGACCTAGTGGACGGTCTGGTTGAGACCTATATGGGGCGCAATGGGATATTTGGCGAGGTGGACAAGGAGCAAGAGGTCTACATGGATAAAGACCCGCTTGCATATATGAAGGCCCTGCGGAGCTATGTGGATGACACCCGCAAGGACTTACCACAGGATTCAGAGATCCAGAACCTGATCGATGGGATCACGGATCTGATCAACACCACGATTTACAAGTTAGAGAATTTGAAGTGAACTGCGGGGCGTGTAAGTTTTTCTTAGCAAACCAGAAGTTCGGAATGTGCCAGCGGTATCCCGAAGGCGTTATGAAGCAAGACACACAATGGTGCGGGGAGTATCAGTCCAAGGACACCCCGGAGATCAACCCTAAATCACGCAAAAGAAATGATAAGACCCCTGAGAGACCGGATTCTAGTCAAGCCGATTGAGCGCGAAAAGAGCGCAATCCTCGAAGTAATCATGCGGGAAAACCCGAACATGGGCGAGGTGGTGGCTGTTGGGCCGGGTGAGTACGACAAGAAGGGTCGGATCATTCCTAACCCTTGCGAAGTGGGTCAAAGGATTCGCTACGGAACAACAGGTGAGTACCTGACGTTCCAAGAAGTAGAGCAAGAAGGCCAAAAACTGCTTATGATGTCATGGAAGGACGTGTGTTGGATCGATGAAAACAACCAATAAACCCATACCCCGCACAACCACCGGCAAGGGCAAGAACTATAAGCCCGTGGAGCAGGGTGCGGGCATGACTGCAAAAGGAAGGGCGGCATACAATGCGAAAAATAATTCAAACCTTAAAGCTCCAGCTCCAAACCCTAAGACAAAGGCTGACGAAGGCCGTAAAAAGTCTTTTTGTGCGCGGATGAGTGGAGTCCCCGGCCCGATGAAGGACGATAAGGGCCGACCCACCCGTAAGGCTGCGAGTCTTAAAAACTGGAACTGTTAATGGATGAGCAATCAATACAAGCAAGAGTTGCGGAACTTAATCAACAACGCGCCCTCACTTTGGCTAATCTTCAAGCTCTGGATGGGGCGATTGCGGACTGCAATTGGTGGCTTGCGAAGATCAAGGCAGATACCGTCAAGATTAACGAAAACGAGGGGAATGACTGATGGCTACCGGACTTTACGCGAACATCCACGCCAAGCGCGAGAGGATCAAGGCACAAAAGGCAGCGGGCAAGACCCCAGAGAAGATGCGAGCCCCCGGAGCCAAGGGCGCTCCCACGGCAAAGGCGTTCAAAGAATCAGCAAAGACTGCGAAGAAATAATGCTAAAGAAATCGACATCCGAGAAGGCGTTCAAGCAGAACATCAAGACCGAGGTCAAGGCTGGCAAGCCCGTAAAACAGGCCGTAGCCATCGCCTATGCGGTTAAACGGGAAGCCAAAAAGGGTACTAAAGGTAAGAAGTAATGCCAGTTCTTGCGGACATCTTTAGTGCTGGCAACACCTTAAAGCGCCGTATGAAGGACTTTGCGGCTAATCCGGGAGCGTTCCTAGAGACTGAAGTTAACTACCGCAACCAGAAGGCTGGCGAGTTCAACACCCTACAAGAGCTAGCTACACAGGGTGACATCAACAAGATGCGCGGGTTGCCCGTCACTCCAGATCAACAGGCGGCTGAGTTACGGCTACGGGACATTGTTGCGGGCGCATATAACCCGATAGGCATGACTGCGTATCACGGGTCACCATACCTATTCTCAAGGTTTGATCCAAGGAAAATGGGATCTGGTGAGGGAAACCAATCCTACGGAGTAGGCGCTGGCTATACGTCAGAGGGTAGACCCGTAGCAGAAAGTTATCGAGCAAGTATCGCAGCGTTAAAAAGAAATGCCAAAGAGTCAAATGAACAAGTAACGATAGGTGGCAAGCCAATTAACTGGAATGAACCAGAACAAGTTGCGGCGTTTGAACTAGCTCGCCATGCTGGTAATCGAGGAAGTGCCGCAGATTTTCACGCTCGTACTTTTCTTGGCGGGGAGGAAAACCCAGCAGTAAAACTTTTAAGGTCTGATACCAAGCTCCCCCAAGTGGATTTGCCGGGATATCTTTATAAGGGGGACATCCCAGACGAGATCATCCCCAAATTCTTGGATTACGATGCTCCCCTAAAAGACCAATCCCCAGAGGTTCAGGCTCTTGCGAAAAGCCTAGGAATGGATCTAGAGGACTTAGGTGGAGACTTACTGGGCAAGGTAGGTAAGACCGTCAAGGGAACCTTGCAGATGCAGGGTGCGGGCATCAAGGGTATCAAGTACCTCGACCAAGGTAGTCGCGGACAAGGCAAGGGAACATCAAACTTTATCCCCTTTAGCCCAGATGACTACAAGATCCAAGAGATCAACGACGAACCTCTAGAAGCATGGCTGAAGTCAGGCAGATTGAAGGTAGACGAGAGCGACCCACTAATGCAATTCTTAGGATATAAATAGGTTGCAATCTAAACGAGAATAGTTTACATTTCCAATTCCGTGTCAGGAACTTATAGATTGAGTTAATCAATATGGCCGCACCGATAGGTAATACAAATGCAGTAAAGGGGAAGATGTTCCATGACGCTTTGCGTAAGGCGCTGGTTCAGAACCCTGCGAGACTCCCAAGGATAGTAGAGACGCTACTGACTCAGGCAGAGCTGGGAGAGGCTTGGGCCGTGAAGGAAGTAATCGACAGGCTTGATGGCAAGGCAATCCAGATCAACCAGATGGAGAACGCCGATGGCTCTCCAATCCTTAATGCGATACAGGTCACGTTCATAAAGCCTCCCGAGACCATTGATGTCTGATGACAGGGAGCTGCTTGAACAGGCCGTAGCCAAGGCCGAGTTCCCGGTCAAACTTGCGTGCCTATTTGAGCCCAAGCGTTACAAGGTTCTCTACGGGGGCCGAGGTGGGGCAAAGTCATGGGGAGTGGCTAGAGCCCTACTGATCAAGGGAGCCAAAGACCCGCTACGAATCCTCTGCGCCCGAGAGTTTCAGGTCTCAATCAAGGACTCAGTCCACAAGCTCTTGGCTGACCAGATAGCTCAGTTAGGACTATCGGAGTTCTACGAGGTAACGAACACCTCGATTAAAGGGAGGAACGGAACCGAGTTCTTCTTTGCGGGGCTGAAGAACAACATCATGTCCATTAAGTCCTTTGAGGGCGTGGACATCTGCTGGTGCGAGGAAGCCCAGACCATCTCTAAGACTAGCTGGAACGTCCTGATCCCAACCATCCGTAGGGATAACTCAGAAATCTGGGTGACCTTTAACCCCGAGCTAGAGACTGATGAGACCTACCAGCGGTTCGTGATCAGCCCGCCTGAGAACGCTATAGTCCAGAAGATCACATGGCGAGACAACCCGTGGTTCCCCCAGACCCTGCGGGAGGAAAAGGAAAACCTTGAGATCCACGACCACAACGCCTACCTGAACGTCTGGGAGGGCTTATGCAGACGGACGGTCGATGGCGCGGTCTTTGCCCAAGAGATGAATCTGGCTGAGATGGACGGTCGGATCACTAAAGTTCCCTATGACGCTATCAAGCCCGTCCACGCGGTATTCGACTTGGGCTGGGCAGACAATACGGCGATATGGTTCGTTCAATTTATAGGGTTTGAGATTCGGTTGATCCGCTACCTTGAGGACAACCAAAAGACCATGAGCTACTACCTTGCCCAGCTTCAGTCATTGGGCTACGTTTACGACACCATTTGGCTTCCCCATGACGCTGAGAACACAACCCTAGCTGCGGCTGGTCGGT
>Ga0315904_10009008_pt1 | contig 13106 bp, 9 predicted proteins | sample LakEriMetagenome_6_FD_203529 | JGI IMG/M metagenome (GOLD analysis project Ga0315904, IMG submission 203529) | Freshwater fungal communities from buoy surface, Lake Erie, Ohio, United States - Buoy 12 MA120 | ecosystem: Environmental > Aquatic > Freshwater > Lake | place: USA: Lake Erie, Ohio... | reverse complement strand
GGGCACGCCGACGGCGCGCGGCACTTTCACCTTCACGGTCGAAGTGACCGATTCCGGCAGCCATACGGCGTCCCAGGCCTATAGCATCACAATCCTGGGCCATACCCTGACGCTCGCCCCGGCGACCCTTCCGGGGGGTACGAATGGTACGCCTTATGCCTCGCAGACACTCACCGCATCGGGTGGGGTCGCGCCTTACAGCTATGTCGTCACCGCCGGGATCATTCCGCCGGGACTGACCCTGACAACTGGCGGGGTCCTGTCGGGTACGCCGACTTCGGCTGGAACCTTCGGCTTCACCGTCACCGCTACCGATGTCGATGGCGATACTGTCGCCCGGACCTATTCGGTGACGATCGCGGCGGGCGACGTGCTGACCGTGCTGCCGGTCACCCTGCCTGGCGGGTACTGGAACGCGCCCTATTCGGCGACGGTGACCGCGGTGGGCGGCACCGGCACCGGCTATAGCTTCGCGATCACCGCGGGGAGCCTGCCGGCGGGTCTCACCATGACCACCGGTGGGGTGATCTCCGGTTCGCCGACGGTGACCGGCAGCTTCACCCTGACCATCCGGGCGACCGATTCGGCCGGCAACTGGGGTTCGCGGGTCTACACGATCCAGATCGCCCCGCGCGCTGCCCTGACGATCAACCCGGCGACGCTGCCCGCGGGCATGCAGAACGTCCCCTATAGCGCCACCGTGGTGGCGAGCGGCGGGGTCGCGCCCTACAGCTACGCGGTGCTGGTCGGGGCGCTGCCGGCCGGCCTGACGCTCAACCCGGCGACCGGTGCGATCACCGGCACGCCGCAGGTGTCCGGGGTCTTCGTGCTGACCATCGGGGCGACTGACTCGCTCGGCAACTATGGCAGCCGGATCTACAACCTGACCATCGCGGTCCGCCCCGATCCGTCGAAGGATCCGGAAGTGATTGCCCTGGTCGATGCCCAGTTCACCCAGGCCGGCCGCTTTGCCGAAGGCCAGGTGAACAACGCCATGCGTCACATGGAAGGGCTGCATGGGGGCTTCGATTGCGCCACCGACAACCAGCTGCGGGTAACGCAGGATCCCAATGCCCACCGCCTGCCCGGCCAGGCCGATAGCGGCCGTGGCACCGGCACCAGCCAGGCCGGTCAGTCTGCCAATGACCAGGTCGCTGGCAAGGCTGAGTGCAACCGCAGCGTGCGGATCTGGTCGGCCGGTTCGATCGACTTCGACCGCGACGGCTCCAACCGGTTCGACAGCGAAGCGGTGACCATCGGGCTCGATGCCAAGCTGACCGACCGGGTGATCGTGGGCGCGGCCTTCGGGCTTGGCTTCGGCGATGAACGGGTTGGCCTCAACGGCACCCGGATCAGCGGCGATGCCACCTCGGCCTTCGGTTACCTCAGCATCAACCCGGTCAAGTCGATCTACTTCGATGCCCTGGGCGGCTACACCTGGGTCAGCATCGACAGCCATCGCTATGTCACCGCCAATGGCAAGAACCTGGCGGGTACCCGCAAGGGCGATGTCGGCTTCTTTGCGGTGGCGCTGACTGGCGAGGTTCGCCTCGGCCAGGTCGATTTGGCCGGCTATGCCCGGTACGACTACTACCGCATCAACCTCGACGAGTTCACCGAAGCCAGCTCCGATCCCTTCGCGCTGACCTTCCTCGCTTCCAAGCAGAAGCGCGAAGTGGCGGTGCTGGGGCTGCGGGCCCAGCGTGACTTCGAACAGGGCTGGGGTATCCTGCGGCCCAAGGCGCGGGTTGAATACCGCCACCGGTGGAATGGCTCCTACAGCCAGCTGCTCGCCTACAGCGATACGCCCGGCACGCTCTACACCCTGACCCGGCCCGCCACCACGGCTGACAACGTGGCGCTGACCGCCGGGGTGGAGGCGCTGACCAACGGCCTGTCGATCAGCCTCGAATACGGCACCTCGGGGATGAGCTTCCGGACGCTGGGCGGCCAGACCATCCGGCTGATGGTCCGCAAGCAGCTCTGACCGGGACTGGTCCTGACCGGGTGGGTTCCAAACCTGCCCGGTCAAACCGCACCCGGTCAAAGTCCAACCGGTCAAGACCCTAATCGGGACAGGTAGCAATTGCCCGGCGGCGGTGCCATGCCGCATCAAGCATGCAACCCTCCCGCAACCTGATCGTCTGGTACGACAGCGCCTGCCTGCTGTGTCGGCGCGAAATCGCGCTGCTGCGGCGGCTGGACCGCGCCGGGCGGATCACCTTCATCGATGCCGCCGATCCGGAAGGCTCTTGTCCGCTGGACCGGGCCGCCCTGCTGGCGCGGTTCCACGCGCAGGAAAACGGCCGGATGCTGAGCGGCGCGGCGGCCTTTGCCGCGATGTGGCGGGCAATTCCCCTGCTCTGGCCGCTGGGCCAGGCGGCGCGACTGCCGCTGGTCGAGCGGGCGCTGGAATGGGCCTACCTGCGGTTCCTGAAAGTCCGGCCCCGCCTGCAAGGGCTGCTGCGATGAGCCAGGATCGCTATCGCAAGGTGCCTTCGGTGCGGCTGTCGCGGCTGGCCTCGTTCGGCCAGCTGGCAGGCGGGATCGCCGGGGGGATGATGGCCGAAGGGGTGCGGCGGCTGGCCCGGGGCGAACGGCCGCAAATGTCCGACCTGCTGCTGACCCCCGGCAATGCCATGCGGCTGACCGATCAGCTGTCCCGCCTGCGCGGCGCGGCGATGAAGCTGGGGCAGATGATCTCGCTGGACGCGGGCGACCTGCTGCCGGCCGAACTGACCGCGATCCTCGCCCGGCTGCGCGATGCCGCACACTTCATGCCGCCGGCCCAGCTCAACCAGGTTCTGCAAACCGAATGGGGCAAGGACTGGCGGCGGCGCTTTGCCCGGTTCGAGGCGACCCCGGTGGCCGCAGCCTCGATCGGCCAGGTCCACCGCGCCACCCTGCCCGATGGGCGGGTGCTGGCGATCAAGGTGCAGTATCCGGGCGTTGCCGCCAGCATCGATGCCGATGTCGACAATGTCGCCACCCTGCTGCGCCTGTCGGGCCTGCTGCCCGAAACGCTGGATGTCGCGCCCTTGCTGGCCGAGGCCAAGCGCCAGCTGCGGGAAGAGGCTGACTACTTGCGCGAGGCCGATCAGATGCGCCGCTATGGCGCACTGCTGGCCGATCATCCGGCCTTCGTCCTGCCCGCCCCGGTCGCGGAACTGTCGGGTGAGCGGGTGCTGGCGATGGATTTCCTGCCCGGCCAGCCGATCGAAACGCTGCTCCAGGCCAGCCAGGAGGTGCGCGATCAGGCCATGGCCGCGCTGCTCGAGCTGGTCCTGCGCGAACTGTTCGAGTTCGGCTATATGCAGACCGATCCCAACTTCGCGAACTTCCGCTGGCAGGCGGACACCGGCCGGATCGTCCTGCTCGATTTCGGAGCGGCGCGGGCCGTGCCGGATGCGACGGTGGCGGCCTATCGCCGCCTGATGCACGCGGGCCTTGCCGAAGATCGCGCCGCGCTGCGCGATGCCCTGCTGGCGATCGGCTTTGTCTCGCCGGTCACGCTGGAACGGCACAGCGGTTCGCTCGATGCGATGATCGACGTGCTGATCGGGCACCTGGGGCGGCCGGGGTTGTTCGATTTTGCCGACCGCTCGTTCGTGGCCGAAGTTCGCCGCCATGCCGAAACCATCGCCGCCGACCGCGCCGCCTGGCACATTCCCCCGGCCGATACGCTGTTCGTCCAGCGCAAGGTCAGCGGCACGGCGCTGCTGGCGGTGCGGATGGAGGCGCGCTTGCCGTTGCGCGACATGGTGGCAGCGAAGCTCGCTTAAGGCAGCGCGTCGATCCCCAGCATGGCGGCCATGCGGCCGATGTCGGCGCGGTGGCACAGGTCGGTACCCGGCGTCAGCACCGCGGCCGTGCCCGCCGCGATCCCCAGCCGGAAGGCACGGTGGCTGTCCCACCCGGCGGCGAGGGCATGGGTCATGCCTGCCACGAAGCTGTCGCCCGCGCCCACCGCGCTGCGCGCTTCGGCGGGAATGGCGGGCAGGGCCAGGCTCCCGGCGGCCTCGACCAGGATCGCGCCGCGATGGCCCATGCTGACCGCCACGCTCTCCGCCCCGCCGCTGGTCACGATCTCTCCGGCGGCGGCGACGATCTCGGTCTCGCTGTCCAGCTTGCGCCCGGCGAAGGCTTCCAACTCGCCCAGGCTCGGCTTGACCAGCCGCAGCCCGCCAGCGGCCAGCGTGGCCTTCAGCGCTGCGCCGGAAGTGTCGAGCACCACCGCCATGCCGCGCGCGCGGGCCGTGGCGACGATCCGGGCATAGAAATCATCGGGCAGCCCGCGCGGCAGCGATCCGCTCAGCACCAGCCACTGGCAGTCCAGCTGCTCGACCAGCGCGAGGCATGCAGCTGCTTCAGCCTCGCTCACCAGCGGGCCCTGGGGGACGAAGCGGTATTCCTTGCCGCTCTGCAATTCGTGGACGGCGAGGCTGATCCGCGTGTCCCCGGCAATCGGCACCACGCGGTGCGGCAGGCCAGCGCGGTCCAGCAGCCCGCCCAGCACCGGCCCGGTCACCCCGCCGGCCAGATAGACAGCCTCGACATCGGCGCCCAGCCGCGCCAGCACCCGCGCCACGTTGATCCCGCCGCCGCCGGGATCGAACCGCTCGTTGACGGTGCGCACCTTGTGGGTCGGCTGGACGGTGGCGGCATCGCTCGAACCGTCGATCGTGGGGTTGAGGGTAAGGGTCGCAATCCGGGCCATCAGGCGCTCCCAAGGGGGGTGACGGACCTTTTCATTCGGCGGTGGCAATGGCAAGCCATCCGTGGCAATCGTTCCGGGCAATCAGGGACAAAGCGACATGGTGAAGTTCACGATCAACGGCGAGGCAAAGTCGGTCGAGGCCGATCCCGCCATGCCGATCCTGTGGGCGGTGCGCGAACAGCTGGGGCTGAACGGCACCAAGTTCGGCTGCGGCGCAGCGCTGTGCGGGGCCTGCACGGTCCACCTCGATGGCCAGCCGGTGCGCAGCTGTTCCACCCCGATCGGCGAGGCCGAAGGGCGGGCGATCACCACGATCGAGGGGATCGCCGGACCGGAAGGTGAACTGACCAAGGTCCAACAGGCCTGGATCAGCGAACAGGTGCCGCAATGCGGCTATTGCCAGTCAGGCCAGATCATGGCTGCCACGGCCCTGCTGCGCGACAATCCGCGCCCCAGCGATGCCGATATCGATGCCGCCATGGCCGGCAACATCTGCCGCTGCGGCACCTATGTCCGCATTCGCCATGCGATCAAGGTGGCGGCCGGGATCGAGCCGGCGCGGGCGGCACCAGGGGCTGCGCCGCTCAGCGGGGGAGCCAAGGCATGAACGACATGGCAAAGCCGCCGCGCAGCCGCGCGGCCAAGTGGACCCGCCGCGGCTTCATCGGCGCCGGGGCGCTGGCAGGCGGCGCGCTGATCGTCGGCGTGGCGGTGCGGCCGGGCAACCCGGTCGGCAAGCTGGGCCCGATCGTTGCGGGCGGCGAGGGCGAGCAACTGGTCAACAGCTGGGTCAAGATCGGGGCCGACAACGTGGTCACCGCGATCGTGCCGCATTGCGAGATGGGCCAGGGCGCCCATTCGGTGCTGGCGCAGATGCTGGCCGATGAGCTGGACGCCGACTGGTCGCTGGTCCGCGTGATGCAGGCTCCGGCCGATGGCAATTACGTCGTCACCGATACGGCACGCGGTTTCGTCGCCCCCGGCACGCTCGACGCGCCGGACTGGCTGGAGCCGACCTGGAACGGCCTGTTCACCAAGATCAGCCAGCTGGGCGATGTGATGATCACCGGCGGCTCATCCTCGATCCGCACCACCGGCCAGCGCACCATGCGGATCGCGGGTGCGGCAGCGCGGCAGATGCTGATCGCGGCGGCGGCGCGCGAATGGGGCGTGGCAGCGGCGGAGATCGTCACCGCGAACAGCACGCTTAGCCACCAGGCTTCGGGCAAGTCGGCCCCCTATGCGCAGTTCGCGGCCGCGGCGGCGGAAGAGGACATGCCGCAGACCCCGGCGCTCAAGGCGCCCAAGGACTATCGCCTGATGGGCACCGATGCCCCGCGCACCGATATCCCGGAAAAGGTGACCGGCGCGGCGCAGTTCGGGATCGATGCCACGGTGCCGGGCCAGAAGCTGACCTATGCCGCCGTCCGCAAGGTGCCGGTGCCGGGCACCCGGATCGCCAGCATGAAGGCCGATGTGGCCAAGACCATGCCAGGGGTGCTGCAGATCCTCAACATGGGGGATTTCCTCGCCGTGGTGGCCGACAGCTACTGGCAGGCCCAGCAGGCGCTGAACACCGTCGAGGCCGAATACACCAGGAGCGAAAGCGCGATCCGCTCCACCGCCGACCAGTTCGCCGCCTTTGCCGCGGCGCTGGATCAGGCCGGGGACCAGGGCGGCAAGGAACTGGTGGGCAAGGGTGATGTCGCCGGGGCGCTCAGCGTTTCGGCCAAGACGTTCACCGCCGAATATCGCGCGCCCTACCTGGCCCATGCCCCGCTCGAGCCGATGAACGCCACCGTCTGGGTGCGCGATGGCAAGTGCGAGATCTGGACCAGCACCCAGGTGCCGCTGATGGCGCGCAGCGCGGCGGCCAAGGCAATCGGCCTCTCGGCTGACGATGTGACCATGCACCAACCCACGCTGGGCGGCGGGTTCGGGCGGCGGCTGGAAAGCGATTACGTGGTCATGGCCGCGCGGATCGGCCTTGCCACCGGCTATCCGGTCAAGATGATCTGGTCGCGCGAGGAAGATACCCAGAAGGGCCTGTTCCGCTGCGCCGATCTCAGCCGGTTCACCGGCGGGATCGATGCCAAGGGGCGGCTGGTAGCCTGGAACAACGTGTTCACCCAGCACAACGACCCGGCCGAAGCCTGCGATGCGCCGTTCTATGACGTGCCGCACAAGTCGATCCGCGTGGCCGAGGCGGAACTGCATCTGCCTTTCGCTGCCTTCCGCTCGGTCGATCACAGCCAGCAGGCCTTCTTCGTCGAATGCTTCATCGACGAGGCGGCCCATGCCGCGGGCCGCGATCCGGTGGAATTCCGCCTGGCCATGCTGGGCAATTCCCCGCGCCACAAGGCGGTGCTGGAAAAGGTCGCGGCCATGTCTGGCTGGGGCACCAAGCCCGCCGCGGGGCGCGGCCGGGGCGTCGCGCTGGTCCAGTCGTTCGGCACGATCGTGGCCGAAGTGGTCGAAGTCGACATGAGCCAGGGCAAGCCGCGCCTGACCCAGGTGTGGTGCGCGGCCGATCCGGGCTTCGCGATGAACCCCGATGGCTTCCGCAACCAGATGGAAGGCGGGATCGTCTTCGGCCTGACCGCCGCGCTCCATGGCGAGATCACGCTGAAGGACGGCGCGGTCGAGCAGGGCAATTTCAACGATTACCCGATGCTGCGGATCGACGAATGTCCGCCGATCGCGGTGGAGATCATCAACGCCGATCCGGTCCACCTGGGCGGGGCGGGCGAACCCGGCCTGCCGCCGATCGCCCCGGCGCTGGCCAACGCGATCTTCGCCGCCAGCGGCAAGCGCATCCGCGAACTGCCGATCGCCAAGCACTTTGCCTGACCGGGCCAGAGGGAACTGACCATGATGCACCGCTTCGCACTTGTCGCCATCGGCGCCCTGGCCCTCGCCGCCTGCGGATCGAAGGTGGAACCGCCGGTCGAACAGATCGTGTTGCGCGAACCCGGCCAGCCTGCTGGCGCGGCCCCTGCCGCCGCAACCGACCTGGTGGCGGCAGGCAAGGCGGCTTTCGCGGTCTGCGCCACCTGCCATGCGGTCGAAGCGGGCAAGGCTTCGGGGATCGGGCCGAACCTGAATGGCGTGGTCGGGCGCAAGGCCGGGGCGCTCGCCGATTTCGGCTATTCGGCTGCGCTCAAACAGTCGGGCCTGACCTGGACCGAGACCGAGCTTGACGCCTTCATCGCCAACCCATCGGGCAAGGTGCCGGGTACCAGCATGGCCGCAGGGGCAGTGAGCGATGCCGAGCGGCGCAAGGCCATTGTCGCCTATCTGGCCAGCCTGACGCCCTGATCGCCTGACCTTTCGTGGACCAGCGCCGGATCTTCCAGTTCCTGGCCGATCGGATCGCCGCCGGGCAGTCCTGCGCGCTGGTCACCGTGCTGGCGGTTCAGGGCAGCGCGATGCGCAACCCCGGCACGCACATGGCAGTCTGCGCCGATGGCAGCTTCGTCGGCTCGCTGTCGGGCGGTTGCATCGAAAATGCCGTGGTGGCCGAAGCCTGCGCGGCGCTGCGGGCGGGCGCGGCGCGGATCGTGCGGTTCGGGGCGGGATCGCCTTATCTCGACATTCGTCTGCCCTGCGGCGGCGGGCTGGATATCCATTTCCAGCCGCTGGCAAGCGCCGACCTGCCGCAGGCCTGCCTTGCCGCGATTGCCGCGCGCCAGCCCTATACCGTGGTCATCAGCCCGGCGGGGACGACCTGCCGCAGCGGCTGGCATCCCGCCCCATTCGATCCCGCCACGGGCACCGGCGCTTATGGCAACTGGCCGGCGGCGCGGCTGATGCTGGTGGGCCATGGCGAAGGCATTGCCGCGCTGGCCCGGTTGGCGCTGACCCTGGGGCTGGAGCTCGACGCGCTGTCACCCGACGAGCGCGCACTGGCCGCGCTGCGCGATCTTGGCCTTACGCCGCGCCAGCTGGAGCGGACGACTGACACGCACCTGCTGACCAGCGATCCGTGGACGGCCATCGCTTTCCTGTTCCACGATCACGACTGGGAAAGCGCGCTGCTGCAACGCGCGCTGGCCCTGCCGCAGTTCTATGTCGGCGCGATGGGCGGGCGGCGGGCCCATGCCGCGCGCTGCGCCGCGCTCAGCGCGCTGGGGGTGAGCGCGGCGGCGATTGCCGCGATCCGCGCGCCAATCGGCCTGTTTCACTCCTCGCGCGATCCCGACACGCTGGCGCTGTCGACCCTGGCCGAGATCGTTCGGGCCTATCAGGCTGCCGACTTCGGGGCGGCGCATGCCTGAAGCCCCGCGTCTTGCCGTCGCCGTGCTGGCGGCGGGCCAGTCGCGCCGGTTCGGCAGTGCGGACAAGCTGGCGGCTCCGCTGGGGGACGGCCTGCTGGGCGAACATGCCTGCCGCACGCTGGCCGGGCTGGCCTCGGCGCAGCGCTGGGTGATTGCCGCCCGGCCGGATCATCCCTGCGCCCCCGGCTGGCGGGCGGCGGGGTTCGAAATTGCGGTCAACCCGGCGGCGGAGAGCGGGATGGGCAGCTCGGTCGCCCTGGCCGCGCGGCTGGCGCGGGAGGCGGGCGCGGCGGCCCTGTTGATCGCGCTGGCCGACATGCCGCTGGTGCCGCTCAGCTATTCTCAGGCGCTGGTGGCGCGCGCGGCCGGGCTGGGCGCGGATGCCATGATCGCGTCTGCCGCGGGCGATGTGGCGATGCCGCCCGCCCTGTTCGGTTCCGCCCACTTCGCCGAACTGGCGCGGGCCAGCGGCGATGCTGGGGCGCGGCACCTGCTCGCCGGGGCGGAGCGGCTGGCGGGCGATCCGGCCTGGCTGATCGACGTGGATGATGCAGAGGCGCTCGACCGCGTGCGGGCACGGCTGGCCTAGGCTTCGCCCACCCGCGCGGCAAAGCGGGGCCGTCCGGCCAGCAGGAACAGGCCCGCGCCGATCGCGACGGTCACCGCGCAGAGGGTCAGGAACCCGACATAGCCGCCGCCCTCGCCCAGCATGCCTGACAGCAGCACCCCGCCAAAGGCCGCGGCAATGCCGATTGCGGCGGTGATGATCCCGGCGACCGTGCCGAACAGCTCGAAGGTGAACTGCCGGGCGACGAGATAGGCCACGATGTCGCCTTCGGCGCCCTGGCTCAGCCCCAGCAAGGCCATGGCCAGGGCCACCAGCCACAGCGCATCCGGCTGGCTGGCCAGCAGCAGCAGACCGAAGGCTGGCAGGCCCATTGCCACGGCCGCGACCCGGTGGGCGGGGAAATGATCGAGCGCCAGCCCGCAGGCCAGTCGTCCGGCAAGGACCCCGGCGGCATAGACCGAGACCAGCCAGGCCGCCGCTTCTCCCGGCACGCCCAGGCTGAGCAACATCGGCTTGGTCTGAAGGCTGATCATCAGCGCGGGCAGGTTGCAAAGCAGCATGGCAGCCACCAGCAGCCACAGCACCGGTGCGCGGGCCAGCACGGCATAGACCCGGCCGGTCGTGGCGAAGGCCGGGGTCACCCCGCCAAAGCCGGGGCCGCGATCGCGCGGCAGCATGAACCAGCCCGCCGCGCCCAGCACGGCGCTCAGCCCGGCGAGGAACAGGTAGCCGGTGCGCCAGCCGCCCGCGTCGATCACCAGGCTGACGACCGGCGCGGCCAGCCCGCCGATCACCGGTGCGCCGCCGATCGCCAGCGCCAGCGCGAGGCCGCGCGCCGCCATGAACCGTTCCGCCGTGACCCGGGCATAGATCACCGAGGTGGTCGTGGTGCCGATCAGCATCTTCAGCGTGAACAGGGCGTAATAGTGCCGGATGTCGCCGGTCAGCTGGGTGAAGGCGATCCACACCAGCGGCAGGCCGACAACCCCGACCAGCGCCACGCGCCGCACGCCAAAGCGGTCGGCCATCCGGCCCGAAATCAGTACGCCCAGCGTCGCCCCCAGTGCGGCCACCCCGGTCAGCGCGAACTGTTCGTCAGTCCAGCCGAACTCGCGCGAGAGGTGGGGCAGGAACAGGCTGTTGAGATAGATGCTTAGCGCCACCCCCGCGCCGATGCCCAGCGCAGTGCCCACCAGGGCGCGCCAGTGGCTGGAAAACTCCGCGCGATAACCACTCGCGAACAGACTCATCGCGGCACGATCCTTTGGTGAGGGGGAAACTTCAGCGCGTGGCGATGCTATCGTGCCGTCGCGCGGTTTTCCAGCGCTTATCCGGCGAGGCGCCTGCCCCACAGCGGCTTGAGCCGTTCGAGCAGGACCAGCGCGGCGAGGCTCAGCCCGGCCAGAACCAGGAACTGCGGCCCCGAGACCGGCGCGAAGGCGAATAGTCCGGCGATTGGCGGCACGAACTGCGTCGCCAGCAGGATCGCGCCGACCACGCCCAGGATCGCGGCGAGCACCCGATTGGGCCGGACAATCGCCCCGGCCAGCGAGGCGCCGAACCGGCGGTTGACCAGGATCAGACTGGCGATGCCCAGCACCAGCGCGATGAAGCCGATCGAGCGGAGCTGCTCTTCAGCGGCGCCGGCCTGCCAGAACCACAGCACCAGCCCGGCGGCCACGGCGAAGATCAGCCCGCCTTGCACCACCGCCCAGCCGACCAGCCCGCGCGAGAGCAGCTGCGCATCGGGGCGGCGTGGCGGGCGTTTCATGATGTCGCGCTCCTCGCGCTCGGTCTCGAAGGCCAGGGCGCAGACCGGGTCGATGATCATTTCCATGAAGGCGATGTGGATCGGCCCCAGCAGCAGCGGCATGCCGGTCAGCAGCGGCAACAACGCCAGGCCGGCGATCGGGATATGGACCGCAACGATGAAGCCCATCGCCTTGCGCAGGTTGTCATAGATCCGCCGCCCCATCCGCATGGCCGCGACGATCGAGCCGAAATCATCGTCGAGCATAACCAGCGCCGAGGCCTCGCGCGCCACGTCGGTGCCGCGTCCGCCCATCGCCACGCCGATATGCGCGGCCTTGAGCGAGGGGGCATCGTTGACCCCGTCGCCGGTCATCGCCACCATCTCGCCGCGCGCCTTCAGCGCCTCGACGAGCCGCAGCTTCTGTTCGGGCATGATCCGGGCAAAGACGCCGGCCGTGGCCACCGCCTCGCGCAGCGCGGTATCGTCCATGCCGGCCATGTCCGCCCCGGTCAGCACCCGGTCCCCCTCGATCCCCGCCGCCTGGGCGATGGCGAGAGCCGTCTGCGGATAGTCGCCGGTGATCATCACGATCCGGATCCCTGCCGCGCGGCACTGGCGCACGGCCTCGGGGACCGAGGGCCGCAGCGGATCGGCCAGTCCCACCAGCCCGCGGAAGGTGAAGGCAAAGCCGCGCTGCGTGGCGGGCAGATCACCCTCCGGCCAGCGCGCCTCGGCCACGCCCAGCACACGCAGGCCCTTGGTGGCCATCTCGTCGACCGCGCGGGCCATGGCGTCGCGCTCGGCCACGGGCAGGCCGCAGAGCTCGGCAATCGCCTCGGGCGCGCCCTTGGTGGCGATCACATGGTCGGCTTCCGGTTCGTCGCTGCGCCAGACATGCGACATGGCCAGCAGTTCGGGAGCCAGCGGATAATGGTGATGCAGCGTCCAGCCGCCCTGCTGGCGGGCGCGGATTGCCTCGCCGCCATGATCGATGCCCAGCTCGTGCAAGGCCACTTCCATCGGATCGACCGGATGCTGCGCGCTGGCTAGGATGCCCAGCTCGGCCAGCAGGTGGAAATCGTCGGTCAGGGCTAGCGCTCCGCTTTCGTCATGGGCCAGAATCGAACCATCGGGCAGGCGCAGCTCGGCGATCTGCATCCGGTTCTGGGTCAGCGTGCCGGTCTTGTCGGTGCAGAGCACTGTGGCCGAACCCAGCGTCTCGATCGCGCTGGCGCGGCGGGTCAGCACCCGCTGGCGCGACATCCGCATTGCCCCCATGGCCATGAACACGGTCAGCACCACCGGGAACTCCTCGGGCAGCATCGACATGCCCAGCGCGATCCCGGCCAGCGTCGCTTCCAGCCAGTCACCCCGCAGCAGGCCATAAAGCAGCGCCGCGAGCAGGCTGGCGGCAGCACCCAGGGCGGCGAACCACAGCACCAGCCGCCGGGTCTGCTGGCGCAGGCGCGGTGCTTCGGGTTCGAGCGTGGCGAGTGCCTGGCCGATTCGGCCGATCTCGCTCGCGCCGCCGGTGGCCATGACCAGGCAGAGCCCGGCCCCGCGCACCACCAGCGATCCGGCATAGACGAAGGGCAGGTCATCGCCGCCGGGGCGGGGCACGGTGGCGGGCTGGCTGGCCCCGCCCGCTGCCTTGCGCACCGCCAAGGATTCACCCGTGAGCAGCGATTCATCGAGATGCAGCCCATCGTTCTCCGCAATCCAGGCATCGGCGGGAACCCGGTCTCCTTCGCTCAGCACGATGAGGTCACCCACCACCACCTCGCGCCCGGC
>Ga0315904_10009007_pt1 | contig 13106 bp, 19 predicted proteins | sample LakEriMetagenome_6_FD_203529 | JGI IMG/M metagenome (GOLD analysis project Ga0315904, IMG submission 203529) | Freshwater fungal communities from buoy surface, Lake Erie, Ohio, United States - Buoy 12 MA120 | ecosystem: Environmental > Aquatic > Freshwater > Lake | place: USA: Lake Erie, Ohio... | reverse complement strand
GCCAAAGCCGAGCGGGTGCGGCGATCCAGGGCCAGGAAAGGGGCAGCCGCAGCCGAAACCACCAAAACCACCACAGGAAACGCATGACCAGCAAGAAAGGGCGCTACGTGCTCCACTCAGGATGGGTGACCAGTGTCAACGATGGAGATAAGCATTACATCAGCGCGAACAAGTTGATGCGTCTGTATGGGTTGGATCGGGATCAACGCAGGCGAAGCGTTGTTTATGGGCATTGGAGATGGTTTCGGCCACAGCCGACAGACGTGCACCTGCACCCGAGCCCTGATGGGATCTACTCGCTACCCGAAGAGGATTGTGAAGATCTGTAAACAGCCCAGCGGTTTCTCACGCTAAGCGCTACAGTAAGGACATCGGGGGGAAGCCCTCCACCACCCAAACGCTGAAATGACCATTACCGCTCTCGTCCACGGATCAAGCCACACCGCTCCACCCAGTACGAAGTGCTGGTCGTCATCAACGGGCAAGCCAAGGTCGCTGGCTACACCGCTCGCAAAACCAAGAACGCCTTGATTTCCATTGCGCTTGATAACGACTCCATCCGCAGCGAAATCCTGGCCGCCCTTCCCGCCGACGACAACTCCGTGCCCTCCTACAACGCTCGCCAAGGCTGGACCCTTGGGAACACCGTAATCCGCTGGTCTGGTGGCACTGCCTGCCACCCTGCCTGACCATCCCTCACCGCCCCCGAACACCGGGGGCTTTTTTATGGGTTGGCGTCAGCGGGGGCAGAGCAGGGCCAGGGTGGAGGCTTGTTACGGTCGTGGCAAGACCGTAACAGGAACCGTCACACCCTAAAAACCAGGCGCCGCCAGCGATCTGGGCCCCCTTGTTCCGTTGTTACGTTTGTGACAGAGAAATAGAGAGAGAGAGAGAGAGAGAGAGAGAGAGAGAGAGAGAGAGAGAGAGATATGTTCCTGAAAACCGTCACAAGCGTCACAAGCGTCACAACGCTGTCATAGCAAGGGTTTAGGCGTAACAAGGGGCGTAACAAGTGTTACGGTCTAGCGTTACAGGGAGGCCAGTGGCAGCTTTATTGCCCGTGACGATGCGCCAAGGCCTTTAAAACGCACAGTGCCAGTCTTTTCAGCACCGGGCAATCGGGCGAGGATGACGGGCCAACAGTTGGCCCATGGCGTATCGGCCAGGATGCGAGCGATGGCCGGAGCGGTGTTGGAGACCAGCAGGTGGGGACGGTCAGCGCGAAGCCCATGGCGGCCGAGGGTGGCTTCCGCCAGGTTCGATGCGATTTCCCACTGCGGTTCACCGCCTGCTGCGATGACCACCAGTTCCCCGATGGTGCGGGTTACGGCGCCGCGATCGACTTCAACTCGCAGCTGGTGTTGCAGGATCGTCTGGATGCACCGCACTTCGTCGGGGATCTCAGTGGCCTGCTGGTAGGGCTCCCAGTCCTGTGAGGAAATGAGCTGAGCGGCTTGATCTTCTGTGGGCACGGTATCGGACATGAGCGACCAGGTGCCGGCCAGTAGGGTTCCGTACTGATCCCCCAGGCGCTGTGAGTCGAAGATCCGGGCGCCGACGCGGCGGAAGACTACGGCGGAGGCGCGGATAGTGGGGATCAGGGAGATAGTGCGTGAGATGAGCCGTAGGCCGATCTCCTGGGTGATGTGGCGATCTAGGTCGCGATCCAAGGCCTCCCAGTGAGCTGTGCGGTCCGCCCTGGGCAGGTCGGTGGGGTTGCGCATGGTGAGCTGGGCGAACCTGCTCTTATCCGCCCCCTGCTTGAGCGCAGTGGAGATGCTGGAGAGCAGGAACATGGAACAGACCTTGAACCGCTGGCTTGTGCCATCAGCCCCGCCCTTGCCGATCACACCACGGCCGGAGGAGGAGGCCACTCGAGCAAGGGAAAGAACAGCCTGAATCCGTTGCTGATCGGGTTTCTCGTTTGATTCGGCTTCATCGAACACCACCGGGATCCCATCAGCACGAAGCTCCTGGCGGATGAATGCCTCAGTTGTGGCGCCCTCAGGCCAAAGCGCAAGAGGGCCGAGGAGGGGGCCAAGGAAGCGATCAAGAAGGGTTGATTTACCGGAGCCGGCGCCAGCGGTAAGCCAGATGTGGGGGCGCCAGGGGAGCGCACCGCAGATAGGCGCGAGGCTGGCCCACCCGGCGATGAGCCAGCCCGATGCTGGAACTTCCCAGTGAAACCGCTCTGCAATGTTGAGGATGTGTAGGGTTTCTTCTGTCGAGAGGGGCTCGATGCCGGTGAGGCCTTCGATGGCCGCAAGACGTTGGTAGAGGTAGGGGCTGTTGGGTAGGCGCTGGGTGATTGGTTGCGGCTGTCCATCCACCAATAGGCGATCACCGAGGTGAAGAACCGCGCGGCCCTGATCCCACCAGGCACCACGGCCACGGATGCGATCGGGGCAGTAGACGCCGACTAGGGCCTGCTGCTCGAACAGATCGGAAGCGGCGGCTGTCCAGTTGGGTGAGCTTTTACCGTGGTAGAGGGATTCCCAGTAGCAGAGGGGGGCGAGCGCCACGAGGTTGGTGCCGGTGTGCGCTGATCGGCTGAGGCGGATGACCTGACCAGTGGCGTGGGGTTGGTAGTAATACCCATCGGAATCGAATCCCAGCGGGGTGAAATATCCGCCTGGGTTGGGCTTGACGGGTGGTGGTTGGGTGCTGTCGGTGTCGGTCTCTGTGTCGGCGGGGGGATTTGGTTTCGGCTTTGGCTTGGGCTCGCGACGGGGTTTGGTGTGAAACGCCAGGCGGGCCCGGAGCTTGTCGTCGGGTGTGCCTGGCCGTGGGTTGCGTTCTTGTGCGCCGTCAAACCGGTGCCATGCCTTGCGCTCATCAAAATCTGAGGCCTTGGATTTTGCGGCGGAGATATGAGCCTGGAAGGCGTCGCGGGCGGAAATGTCAGTCCGCTGGCCCTGGGAGAGGATCCAGGCCTCAGTTCCGACTAGATCGAGGGCTAGGCGGAGCTGGTCATCGTTCCAGGAGCCTGGTGTGCCACCGGATTCAATGAGCTGGCGGGAATCGCGAGTGATGAACTCGAGCAGTGGAAGGGGACCATCAGTGGAGGGGGTGTAGGTGGGCGGGGGTTGGGCGGATAGGATCGGTGTGGGATCTAGATCGGGCGCCTGGATGAGCTGCTCGATCAGGACTGTGAGGGCATCGGCCAGGGGCTGCTCAGCGGGGGATCGGCCTGGCAGCCAGCGATAGCCTGCGGTGTCGGGATGGGCGCCGATGACAACAGACTGGTGGCCGACCCAGCGAAGATCAAGCTGCTCGGCCTTGCCGTCGCTGCCGATGACTTTGGTTGGCTTACCTGTTACAGGATCAGGCTCCCCGGTGAAGAAAACGCGCCGACCGCACATGGCGGGCCAAAACTCTGGCGGCACGCGGTAGAGGATTTGAAAGCGACCATCACGGCCGGAGGTGACGGCGATTGATTTGGGTAGGTCGCGAAGGTGCGCACCGATTTTCTCGAGCACCCCTGTGGCGGAAGTGCCATCGTGATCAACGAAAAGGAGGCCACCCGAGGGAGGGCCAGCGAGGACACCGATGGCCTTGGCGCGGCCTGATTTGATCTCCGCTGCGGCCTGCTCCTTGGTCAGTGGGTTGTTTTGCCAACCATCCTGATAGGGACGTTTGTTGGCGCCAACAGCGACTAGACCCCAGTCGTCAGGCAAGACCTGGAGCTGTTTGATTAGATCCGACACAAATCAGCCAACCCCTTCTATATCTAAACAAATTTCTAAGGCTTGGAGGAGAGTGTCAATTTCATTTAATGCCCCTCTATTAAGCTTACCTGGATTACTTAACAGGTGTGACTGGCGGGCGAGTAAGTAGAAAATGATTCTTTCTTTGAAGTGCTGTTGACCAGCCGCGAAGACCTTGGAGTCAGCCGGAAGTGTTGGTGTGATCATTGCTCTTCCCATTCTGGGGCGGGGATCAGGTAGTCCTGCGTCATGAGTCGCCCTCCTCCTGTGCCTGCTCTTGTGTCTCGGCTTCGGGCAGCGGGTCGGCAGGGAGGAGCGGATCGAAAAGCTCTTGGTCGGTGGGCGCTTGCCTTGGAGCGTTTCGAGCAATCAGGAATAATCTAGAGGCTTCCCTAATGGTTGCGGCGCATACGGTGTAGCCCCAGCCGCCGTGCCTAATTTTGTAGGTGGCCCAATCCTCTAGGCCAATGGAATCACCAGCCCATTTCAAAACATTATCATCAAAAATAAATTCTTTAGGGCAAGAATGAGCATCTCGGTAAAGCTGACGCAATTTATGAAGAGCGGTCTGGGGTTGCATGAAAACAGAAATTGGTGCGCACCCAACCGTAATGGCAACCCAGTGGTTGGGGGCGGTGTCTTAACGCACTGTTACAACCCCAGCGGCGGGAGCCAGGGCCCGCCGCTGAGGATGGCTGCGGCCTCAGGCACGGAGCGAGCGACGCCAGCGATCCCACCAGCGCGGTGAACGGCAAGGAGGAAGGCCTCCTGATGAGGTTTCGGATCATCGAGATCCTTAGCCTCAATAGCAACGAACACAGCGACCGTTCGACCGACCATCTCCGGGGTGATCAGGAGGGAGTGAAACCCGATGGCGTCAGAGGTACCGGCAAGTGGTTTGCCGGCTTCTGAACCGAGGCCAAATGCTACGGGCCTTCCTGTGGGGGTGTAGAGAAGTCCTACATTATTTCTAAACAATCGTGTGGCGCCACGGCAGAACGCATCGAGGATGGGCCGTAGAACCGCCGAGGTTTCGTTAGAGGGCCGCGATCGTTTGGCGGTCCTGGCCATGGTTGCGCCGTTGCTCGCGAAGTTTCCAGCGATGATAGGCCCAACCGGGGTTGTAGCCGCGTTGCTGCCCGAGCGCCTGGAAATCCTCCAGGGTGCGGCAGTCGCGCTCCTGCTGGATCCGTTGCTGCCGGGCAGCGGCCTGAGCCCTGGCAGCGGCGGCGGCTTCAGGGTTGTATTCGACCAGATCACCTTCGATGTGCTCCAGTTTCTGGGGTGGCGGTGGTGGCGGAAAGATGAAGCCACAGTCGAAACATTCGGTGAGCCTGCTCGGCACCCTGGCGAAACAGGTCGGGCAGGTTCGATGCGGTTCGGCTGTGACATCAGCGCCCTGCCGTTTTTTGCGGCCCTCTAAAGACCACTCATGCGGATCAGTTGGGACACCGAGGCGAGTGTTACCGAGGGAATCACCGACGTTACCGACGTGATCATTACAGACCGCGAATTCTTTACCTGGCGCTATGCGGAGGGATCGGCCTAGCATTTGAAAATGCAAGGCAAGACTAGCGGTTTGGCGATCGATGATGACCCCAGTAACACTGGGCACATCTGTACCTTCCCCGGCAATATCGCGGTTGATCAATACTTTTAGGCTGCCATCGCCAAGATCACGAAATGCGTCTCGCCTGATTTTTTTGTCTGTGTTGCCATCGATGACGATGGCGGGGATACCAGCATCTAGGAATGATTCGCAGAGGCTGCCGGCATGGCGGAGGGAGGAGGCGTAGCAGAGTGCTGTCCCCATGTGGTGTGGGGCGATAGTGCGTCGGTAGTGACCGATCACATCGCCCATGTGTTGTCGGCGGCGGAGGATTTCACCGGCTTGTTCTAGGCCTTGTGCGGTATCGCGTTTGCCTGCTGGTATGGAGGAGAGATCAATCTGACGGGGGAGGAAGACCCGTAGGGGGGAGAGTAGGCCGCCGGGGGATGTGAGGCCGTGCCACTCGTGGCCGGGGTACGTGAGCCAGGAGGGGGATGGGCCAAGGATTAGATCTTGGAAGTAGCCGCCGTGACCTTCGCCGAGGCCTTCCCCTGAGAGGCGTTCGGGGGTGGCGGTAAGGCCTAGGAGGAAGGCACGGGGCCAGCGCTCGACTGGTTTGGCCCATTTGTTGCCAAGCACAAGGTGATGGGCTTCATCGGTGATGATTGCATCAGGCGGGGGGATTTGATCTAGGCGGCGGATGAGTGTATCTATCGATGCGACTTGCACACGGTGGTTTAGATCCATGCGGTAATCACGGGCGATGATGCCATGAGGGATTCCGTAGCGATGGATGCGGCCGGAGAGATCTGAGAAGATTTCCTCGCGGTGGGCGATGACGAGAACCCGGCGACATTTGGCGGCGGCAGCCGCAACGCGGTCGGCGATGACGACACCTTTGCCGAACCCAGTTGGAGCTTGAGCGAGAACCCGGCGGTGACCAGCGCGAAAGCTGGCCTGGATCAGGGAGACGAAGAGTTTTTGGTCATCTCTGAGGGTGAACACGTGCCTATCTCGCTAAACAGCAAAGAGCGATGCTTGAGCGGAGCCTATGCACGCGGGCGATAACCACAGCCGCTCGCGCCGGCCGTTGAAGCGGTTTTTGCTGTAGCCTGCGCCTCTGCCGGCCTTGCCTTCGATGACGCTCCAGCCAAGAGCCAGAAGGGGGTCGTGCTCGTTGTCGTAGCCGCAGAGAATGATTCGCAGCTCACGCGGGGCAGTCCTGCACCAGTCGCGCACGGTCTCCGCTACATCCTCGGATGATTCCGCGTACAGATCACCGCTGGTGGCATAGGGAGGGTCCAGGAAGACGGCGCGGCTGCCATCGCCTCCGGTCCCGCTACGGGTCACCGATGGTTTAACCACCCGCTCCCATGTTCCGCATGTGATTCTTACTCTCTGGAGCCGGTTGGCGAGCTGTTGCATGTAAGCCAAGATCTGGCCCTGCCCTGCGTTGCCAAGATGTGGGAGCTCACGGTTGACGCCCTGCCCTGCGTTGCCAAGATGTGGGAGCTCACGGTTGACGCCCCGCCCTGCGTCGCCGTCCTTCCTCAGATGGCCGTCCACCACGCGCCACGGACCAGAGCCAAACGGATCCCCGATGCCGCAGGCCAACACGTACAGCCACCACCCGGCGGCTTTTGCGTCATGGTGCTCCGGGTCACCCTCCAGCCAGGCCACCAGGTCAGGCGTACGGCGCTGCTGTAACCATGCTAGCCGGGCGTGATAATCGATCTCAGCGACAGGCCCCCATGCAGCAGCGGCTACGGAATCTGGGCTCAGTTGAATAGCTCGCCAGCAGTTCACTAACCAACCATCGGCATCATTCATGGTCTCTACCCGCCGGCCATTGAATGCCGGCCTGGCTAGGAGCACAGCTGCGGATCCGGCAAAGGGCTCGACGTAACCCGAGGGATCGCCGAGCGCTTGCCAGATCCTCGGCGCGGCGCGGCGCTTGCCGCCAAAGTAGGGGAAGGGAGCGGCGAGAGTCATGTCATGCGCAAAGGATCCGATGCGCCCAGGATGGCAGGCAAAGCGGGCAAAACCGTCAAACATGAAATTTTGTAACAGTCTCCCGCATCATGTCGGGGGAGGCGTTTAGGGTTTGGAGGCCCCAAGCAAAAGTTTATGTCTACGGGATGGATTACGCACCGTCGGCCTACAAAAGCTGATGAAGATAAGGACGGAGAAGTTTTTATGCAACGGTTTCCCGATGGTAGAGCAAGTAGCGCAGACAAAAAAACAGATGCACTTGTATCATCGGCGCATGTCGGCCCTGGTGTGCCTTGGATGCATACGCTTATCTGGGAGCCACCCGCAAAGCCAGCGCCGGTCGCCCCAGCTGTCTCTCGTGATCTTCCGGGATTTTTTGGGGAGACTATCACCAGCGTGCTCCCCACAAAAAAATATGCAAACTCAACTTATAAAGAAGTAATATCAACAGCTGCTGCAAAAAGACTTCAGTACTCAAGTCCTTGTTTTGTTTATTACGATAAGATTTTACCTGGTGAGCCATGGCTGCCAGAACCTCGATTAGACTCGCGCCCAATGCGTGACAATGACCCCACCAAGCCCCCCCTGCCTGTACCAGTGCCCACCGCGACAAAGGATGCAGAGCGTAGGGCCGTTTTGAGCGGCGCAGCATTTTTCTATGTGGTCGTGGCCCATGATGACGAATACCTATTAGCCTGGGAGACTGACGTTTACGCAGGCGGCACGCTTAAAGACTGCCTAAAGCAGCAAAAGATTTTATTGGGTATATATCAGAATGTAATGATTGCAGAATGCAAAATCATTCCTGAACTAACTAAGTCATGATAACGCACTATTACGATCTAGAACAGGGCACAGAAGAGTGGCTACAAGTTCGATGCGGTTTAATCACGGCAAGCGTCTTCCATAAGTTAATCACTCAAGCAACTTACAAGCCCGCCAAGAACGATACAAGCAGAAAACTGCTAGAAGAGTTGCTGACCCAGCGAATTTTAGGTAAACCGACGGAAACATATCAATCGCAAGATATGTTGACAGGTAGTTTAGAGGAGCCAGCCGCCAGGGCGATTTATGCAAGGGAGCGAGCAGTAGTTGAGGAATGTGGGTTCATCACCCGTAAGAGAAGCGGTGTAACGATCGGATACAGCCCTGATGGGTTAGTTGGCACTAGAGGGCTGATAGAGATAAAAAGACCTAAGCCAGAAAATCAAGTAGCGAGAATAATAAAAAAAGAAATTCCATCAGCCTATTTGTGGCAAATGCATGTGGGCCTTGCTGTAACAGGAAGGCACTGGTGTGATTTTATCAGTTACTGCCCAGGGTTGCCGATGATGATTGAACGGGTTCGTAGAGATCCAGAAAAGATCGGTCAGATATGGTTGGCGGCTCATCTAGCGGAAGCGACCATAACAGAGATGCGTAGGGAGTATAATAGGTCATGTAAAAAGTATCCAAACACCAAACCATTAGATGGGATTCTTGTCCTATGATTGATCTAACACCACACACACAGGCGGATAGCGACACCATTGTAGCCGCCGATCTAGCCGCAGGCCCAAAGACTATTTTGATCACGAATGTAACTGTGATTTCCAAAGATAAAAAAGGAATTGAAATCCATTATGAAGGGATGGATGGTAAACCCTATAGGCCTTGTAAATCAATGCTAAGGGTTCTATGTGAACTTTGGGAGACCAATAATGGCGAAGAATTTATAGGCCGAGGAATCACTTTATATCGTGAGCCTAATTGTTTATACCAGGGGCAACTAACGCCAGGGATAAGGATCTGCGCAATGTCACATATTCCAAAAGCTGTGACTGTGTTAGTTCCAGAAAAAAGAGGCAAGGCAAACAAATATGAGATTGCCCCCCTTACGCCATGGCCTCCGGTTGCGGCTGGGCCTGTAGATCCGTTGCCAGGGATTCTGGAAGGTATTGCAAGGGCAGGAGAGAAGGCGTTGACTGATGCGGAAGGCAAGCTAGGCGATCGGGTCAGTAACGGTCAGCTAACGCCTGAGCAAGCCAATCAGATCCAGGCTGCTATTGATAAACGCCGGGCAGAATTAAACCCATCGGCGGCTCAGGAGGGCGGTGATGAGTAACCTTAGAAGGAGCCGCCACCAGGAATGGTTGAACGGTGTGCTGATAGGGCTAGTGTTTGGTTGCAGTTTGGCATCTTTTGTCGCCCCCGAGGGGTCGGCAACGGGTTCGGCAATGGCAGGGCTTACCGTGGCCTTTATGTGCCTGGCCGTGGCCCAGTGGGAGGTCACACGCCCACGCCCACGGCCAGCGCGTCGGCGTCGCCCCCCTGCTCCCCCCGGAGCAAGCCCCCGCAAGCCCCAGCCGGCGGGTGGCAGGTTGATACGCTCTGACAAACCCCCTCGCTGAAAATCCATGACTAAACCGCCATCTGTAAGGATTATTATACCGGAGCCTTTACTGGAAGAACTACACCAGCTAGCGAAGGAAGAAGGTATAACGTGGTATGGAATGATTAACTTTCTTCTAGAACACGGCGTTCAGCGATTACGTGCGCAACGCGAAAATGATCCTACAATAAGGTTTGAGCGCTGGTGGTTTGAGGAGGGTCGAAAGGTAGAACTACTGCCTGGAGACAACCGTTTTAAATATTCAAAGCGGGCCACCCGATTGGCGTGGCTCGCGGCTCAACATCACATTCCATCCAACAACGACCCAAGATGAACTCCATCACCCTTGCAGGCTACGCCGGTCACGACCCTGAAGTGCGTTATTTTGAATCCGGCAGCATGGTGGCAAACTTTACGCTGGCCGTAAATCGCCCCACGAAAGAAAAGGAGACCGACTGGTTTTATTTAGAGATCTGGGGCAAACAGGCCCAGGTGGCTGCGGATTACGTCCGCAAGGGATCGCTGCTGGGGATCATTGGCTACTTCAAGCTCGACCGCTGGAAGGACCGGACGACAGGAGAGGAACGCAGCAAGCCGGTGGTTTGCGTGCACCGCCTTGAGCTGCTGGGCAGCCGCCGCGATGCGGCGCCAGGCCTTGTAGAGCCAGTCGCGCCGGAGCCAGCCCAGGCAAAGCCAGCCCAGGCGGAGCCAGCCGACTGGGGTCCGCCGAGCGATGAGGAGATCCCGTTCTAAGAAAAACCCCTGGCGTCATATCAAACGCCAGGGGTTGTGAATCCTTCCTCACGCGGCAGCATAGCACACTCATCAACCACTACAAATCCCAACCATGGAACGCGACATTACTAAGTACGAAGATTGTAATGTTTTCAAACCTGGAGAACGGTGGCGAGCGCCACGCGGTAGATGTTATCTAGTCATATCTTCTATTGTCAACGAAAAGGCAACTTTACGATCAATTGAAGGCCCAGATTGGGACCCGATACCTACACTAGGTCGATTGCGTTATGAGCCATGGGATGGTGTTAAGAATTGGGTGCGCATCGTTCCCGCAAATCCCAACCATGACAAATTGTAAACACAACCCCCCGCGATGGGGTGAGATGGTAGATAATTAGATCACGGGCGAACCGCCCCGCCCGCTCCCCGCAAACGCGGGGATGCCACCCCTCTCCTTCTTTCCTCCAATGACTTTTACTCTGCTCCGCTGGACACTCGCCGGCTGGACCGATCAACATGGTGATGTGTCAGTTGAGTACCTCACTGAGGACGCCGCTCGTGATGCATCCATCGAGCTAGATGACGAATGGGCAACCGCCAGTGAGTGGCGCATTGTGCCCACCGAAGAACTCGGCAACTTCGACCTGGTGTCATGACACTCCCCCGCTATTATGCCCGATGCCCCGGATGGGGCGATGGACCCGAAGACTGGTTAGATGAATGCTTCGATTGCCAGCGGCGAACCAATCCAGGGATTAATTCAGAGTTGGATCTGCTTCCCTCAGCCCTTCCCCCGCCCATTATCACGTTTTGTTGCGAGTATTACATTCCCCCCCGCCCGCTCCCCGCAAACGCGGGATAACCTTTTCCTCTCTAAATCCAATGCCTAAACCCATAAAAATTTGGATCACACCGTCACGTTATTTTCCAACGCTGAACAATATCCCAGAGCTGTTGTTTGGTCAGTGCGTCGCAAAAAAATCTATGACAGAAATAACGATTACACCAAAGTGGGCGGGCAAATCTCTTGCCCTTCACAAACCATTGCAAAGGGTGGGCCAGACTATAAAAGAAGCTTCTTTTTCGCACCATTCACAAATATGGATTGTGACCCACATTAACACGGGTTGCAAACTAAGTGGGTTCTGCGGCAGTTTTGAACGAGCCATGGCGTTTGCTTTAGAATGGGATGAAGTCTTTGCAAAAGTGACAGGCGAAAAAGATGTACCAGCACAGCTTCGAAAAGAATACCTGGCGGCATTAAGAGCTGCTGAGATTAAACAGTAATCATCATGACCATAAAAGAAACCGCAATTCTTTTTAGCGGACCCATGGTTCGCGCAAACTTGAATCGCGAAAAGACGCAAACGCGAAGGATTTGTAAGCTTGATGATAATGGACGTTTACGAAAGGGTAAGAAGTGCTGGCATCTAGAAGATCCTGAAGCGGTCAAAGCCTGCCCCTATGGGCAGGCTGGTGACAGGTTATGGGTTCGAGAGACACACCGTTATTGGTGGCCAGAATGGCCTTCGCCAGGATATTTGCCTTGCCGGGTTCGTTATAGGGCGGATGATGCCGTTGTTGCTTTGCCGATTGATTGGGAGGAAGGGCCGCAGTTTTTAACGCCTGAAGATGCTGGGCTGGATAAGGAACCAATCAAGTGGCGTCCATCGATTTTTACACCACGCTGGGCCAGCCGTATTACGCTAGAGATTACAGATGTCAGACTGCAGCAGTTGCAGGACATCAGCGGCCCGGACTGCTGGGCGGAAGGCATCGCTTACGCTGGCTGGGATTTAGAGCGTTACGGCTCCACGGTCGAATGTTACCGGGATCTCTGGGAATCCATACACGGTCCGAGATCATGGGATCCTAACCAATTGGTCTGGCGTATTTCTTATTGCTTAATCACACCATGAAAAAACAGCATTATGCATTGAAACGTGGAGCGCAATGGATCTGCGCCCCGAGCAAATCCGACCCAAGGGCAGTATTTTGTAATGGGTTATATTTAGGCGGAAACCGCAAACAAGCATGGAAGACTAAAGATTTAAATATTGCCATTGAGCGGAGTGCCGTCCTCAGGGCCATAACAGGATGGGCTTCAACTGTTACAGCAATTTCTTTCTAACATGAAAGAACTTCAGCTCACAGATCATTTAGACCGCGATTGGACTGTGACCGCCCACGGTGGGAAGTGGTTGATTGTGCGGATTGCGTGCCGCAGGCCTGACGCTACCAATCTAGTGTGTGATCGACACGCTTTTTGGCATCCCGCCCATGGATGGGATACGACAGCACCTTGGCACCCTAAGTCTCCTGGACCAGTGCCAGCGGATGTCTTGAAACAAATCGAAGTGTTTCTGGCAGAATACTACCAAGCTATCACTGATAGCTAAATTCAACTGCTACTGTAACCATGACTCTTGTTGACAGGCAGATCAAAAATTTGGGAGCAGCTGGAATGGTCCAGCCGTTCAATCCCGATTTAGTAAATCCCACAAGTTATGATATAACGCTGGGCCCCAATATGCTAATTGAAACCGTGGAATGCGATGAATTAATACCGTACCCTTTCCATAAGCACAGTATTGACAATCCTTATCTTGTCAAGCCGGGAGAGTTTTTTCTTGCTGATAGCGAGCAATTTTTTGATATACCCAAGGATTTAACGGCTCAATTTCACTTGAAATCTACAACAGCAAGGGGCGCGTTAAATTTTGTCACCTATGGCTTGGACCACCTTAAA
>Ga0315904_10009006_pt1 | contig 13107 bp, 19 predicted proteins | sample LakEriMetagenome_6_FD_203529 | JGI IMG/M metagenome (GOLD analysis project Ga0315904, IMG submission 203529) | Freshwater fungal communities from buoy surface, Lake Erie, Ohio, United States - Buoy 12 MA120 | ecosystem: Environmental > Aquatic > Freshwater > Lake | place: USA: Lake Erie, Ohio... | reverse complement strand
TGTCATATGTTTTTCCCCATAAAAAATCCGTTCTGGTTTTGTTATTGCAAAGCCTTTGTCTTTCAATGCTTCATTGCGGTGATGGTTTTGTATTGCGTCACGCTTCCGTTTGTAGGCCTGACCCCTTCGACTATTGCAAGGTAGGCAGGCGGGCACCATTTCATCGTGTGATCCACCGCGGTCTAACTCCACCAAATGGTCTGCGGTTGTTGCTTCATTTCCACACCAATGGCAGGGCGGGTGGTCTGCTAGTAGCGCTGCACGTTTGCGTTTGTATTCCGCTGTGTCGTATGGGGTGCTGGGTCTTGTCATTTTTGCTCACGCGCCTTCGGCTTGTGCTAGCGCGCGCTTCGCGCTTGCTGTCATTTCTTATGTTAGAGCATTAGGACGGGCTTGTGTTTGTTGTGTTTGTTTTGTGTATGTCTGTTTGTTTGTTTTTGTGTGCGGGCATAGATGTGATTGTCCCACCCTCTGGGTTGCCCTGACCAGATCCCTACACATTTCAATGACGATTGTTTACGCCTTGCCTGATCGCTTTGCCTGATCCATTTCGTGTTGCATGTTTCAGGGCGCGATCATCTACCCAGGTTCCCCTGTTTACGCCCCACCCCATGCAAACGGGGAACAGCCATGATGCTTGCCTATTGTTGCTTAGAAATCAGGAAATCTACTAGATCGGTGTACGGCACGAACAAATCAGCGGCCGCGGTGTACACCGTGATGTCAATTTTGCGTTTGCTGTCAAATGTTCCTTCAACGTCCCATTTGTCGAATGTCGCGCGTGGGGACAGGCACCAAATGTTGGCGGTTTTCTTGCAAACCATCACATAGGCCAACGGTTTCACCGCTTTCATGTCATACCCATATTTTGTGTCAATGAATAACGGGTCGTAAATCAATTGGCCTTGCTCATCACAGATGTGGGTGCGCGCTTTGACCTCTAACGGTTTATCTGTCCACGGCAGGCAAATATCCTTTTCGTGGCGTGTGATCCATTCCTGTGTGCGGTCTTTTGGTGGCTCTGGTGTCCAGCATTGCACCCCGCGCAATTTCAGGCGGTCTGCGATCATGCTGGCCCAATATGCGCCTTCACTAAATGCGGCTGGATAGTCGAATGTCATGGTCATTGATGCGGGTTGCTCAATAGGTAAAGCACATATTCCATGTCTGATGGTTTCATAACGGTGGCATACACACCAGCCTGCTCAAATGCCAACAACCAGCGTTTCTGCAATGGGCTAGTTTTGCCTTTTTCGCTTTTTAGTTCCAATGCCAGGATCTTTTTGCCTGTTGGGTGCACTAACAGCAAATCAGGGAAACCTGCATCACCCTGAACGTGTGTGGCCCAGCGTCCGCCGCTACTCATCGCTGGCAGGTCATGGTGAATGAGCCAGCCAAAACGTTTGGCAACACCAATGATGATGTTTTTGAATTCTGCTTCAGTCATTGTTTGGCACAATCCGTTCGTTTTCTGCCAGCCATTCCCATGCTTGCGCCAGTTTTCGCCATGTCTCACGACTTGCCTCTAAATCTGCATATCGCTTTTCTAGCAATGCTTTTTCAGCGCGCAATGTGTCAATGACACCACGCAAATAGTCAACTATTTCAATAGGCGTTGCCCCAGTTTGTTTTTCATCGAATGTCATTTCAATGCCTCAATGACCGCGCTGGCCTCATGTGATTTCAACAATTCCAACACAGCATCATCACGGTTCACGGTGCGCTGTATAAATTCCAACAAATTCAAATCGTCCATGTTTGCGCGTTTTGCTAATTTTCTGATAAAAGCCAATTGCGCTGGCGTAGCAAATGCACCAGAGGGTGTGTGCACTTTCGCGCTAGGTGCTACTTGACCGCCCTGGCGTTCGACTTTTTGCATTTCCTCACGGGAAGGCCGTTTGCCTTGTGTGGCAAATCCCATGTTGGCTAATGCGCGCCCAATGCTGGACGTTTCACAGTTTTCAATAAATGATGTGGCGTTTACGCCGCGGTCTGTATGAATTTCATGCGCGTACCCTGTCGCGGTTGGGTTTGCATCATCACGGTGTTTCCAGATCACGGTGCGAACAATGCAGGTGTCCCCGTCATAGTTCATTAGCGTGGTTTCAACGCGCCCGTCTGGGTATGTTTCCCAAAATCGGTTCAACCGTGTTTCTACGGTTTCGTAATTGCTTAGGTCAAATGCCATTGGTGTTTCCTTCTGTCTGTTTTCTGTTTGTTCTCTGCGTTTCGCATCGCTTCGAATTTGGTTTGATGTGTGGAAATTGTATTTGGAACGCTCACCTGATGTGTAATAGCGGGCCATTGGTTTACAATTCGCCGCCTAGTTCCTCTATGCAACGCAAACATGTTTCTGCATAAATTTCATTGCCTGACAAATCAAAATCCGTTTTCATCACCTTCAACGTGCGGATCAGGTAATCATCACGGACTGGTTTGGGTTTGTGTGCTGGCCTACAAATATCATCAATCAGTTTCATCATCGCTGTTGATGTTGGCGTAAGTTGCATATCAACTTTGTCGTTTATCATTTTTCGTGTTTCCTCTGTCATGGAATTTTCGGTGAATGGTGGTTCGATCATTTGGCTGTGCGCCAGGGTGACCAACCTGACCGTGTCCAAATAATCAAACCTGCCTTCAGATTAGTTTCAGCCTGTAACAGGTTTTCACATGACGTGACCAGACCTGCTTTTTGTAGGTAACTGTCTGGGCCTTTGCACCAAAATGAATTGACCTGCATGAGGCCATACGATTGGCCTACGGTGTCCTGTTTGTTGTGTGCGTTTGGTGTGCATCGGCTTTCACGGTGCATGACCATTTCAAGTTTGTCGCGCTGCTCAACAGGCCAACCTAGATTGACGGCCAGCGCGCTGAATTGTTGGCAGGCTGTCGAATATGGGTCAATGTAGAGGGTGCTGGACGTGGTAGTGGTTGGTTCAATCAGAAACGGGGCTAGCGCGATAGTGGTGCTAGGTGGCTCTGATTGGCCTGTTAGAGGCTGTATGGCAAGCGTGAAACCCACTAGGGCTGAAATCACACCTGCCACAATTTTGGTTGCTGTAAACGTCATTTTTTCTCCAATTGGTATGGAACGCCCCAGGTGTCCCCAACGGCGTTTTTGAATGACAGTTGGGCATGCAGCACCTGTTGGGTGTCTGGGTCACGGAAAATTTGCACAAGCACCATTTGGTTGGTTTCCAAACTGGTGGTGTAAACCTCATAGAAATATGTTTTTGCGTCAGCCATAACTGCTTATCCTTCTGTCAGGGATAAGAACACCCTACGGGGCGGGTGTGGCTGGGTCAAGCATTAGCGCTGGCGGGGTCTTATCGCCCACAAAATAGAACCAATGCCACGGTTCAGCGGGCATCACTTCTAATGACCAACCGTATTTTGGCGCGTTTTCGCACAGCCATTTCCACAGGATCGGATTAGAGGTTCCAGCAATATCGACTGCCAAACCCAAATTGTGGCGTGATGAACCAGGTGCAGCCAATGGGGCGTTCCCTGGCTTCAAATAGTATTTTCGGCCTTCCCATGTTCGGGTTGACGCGCCAGCAATTGGTTCTAGTTGGTAGCGCTGCAAAAAACCTGCACGTTGCTGGGCTAAAGATCGGTAGGTGTCGCCCGCGCTGGTTGGTTTGAATTGTTTGATGCCTGACGCAAATGCGGCTTGACGCATGGCTGTCCAACTGGCGGCTGCTAAATGGTGCAATTTTCCAAACGGCTTTACATCGCGCAAAAGGTTGATTGGCAATTCACCTGGTTTGCAATGCACTAGATCGGCTGGCAATACCAGTTTTCTAATCGGTGGTTGCATTAGAACCTGGTTTTGATTTCAGGCCATTCGATGCCACAAGGCCAGACAATGTGCCAGTCAAAAACACCAGCAACGTGGAAAGCAAATCAATTAGTTGAGCGTCTGTGGGGGCCTGTTCCGTAGGCTGATCTACAAATAAAATTCCGTAGATAAATGCCATCACGGTGAACGTGAAACACAAGGCCATCAAACGGCCAACAAAAACAATTAGTGATGCGTGATGTTGTTCTGGTGTCTTAGTCACAGGCGGCCTTTGTAAAACATTGATATTCGACATTAGTTTTTGAATAGGTGCAACCACTACAACCCCAGATCACTACGGCGATTAGTAACGCGTACCCCAGCAATGCCCGCCATTTCATTCAGGTGTTGGTGTTGGTTGTACTGGTGCAACGAAAACATCATTTGCAATGTCATATGTGTAGCCGATACCTGCGTATGTTCCACGGAAATTTCCGTTGTAGGAAGTTTGCAACCATTCGCCTGCAAGGCCCAATGATGCAATATAAGCCTGGCCTATTGGTTCACTTTCTGGAAATGGCAAATTGTCGCAATCGGTATTAGCAACAACGATTACTTCAACAACTTTTGTTCCATCTAATTGTGCGAAATGTGCCACGGTTTAGCCTCTCCATCGAATGTAAACGATGGCGCTACCGCCCGCCGATCCGCCACCGCTTGTGCCTGTGTTGTTTCCTGAACCACCGCCACCGCCTGCTGTGTTTGCGCCGCCTGCTGTTCCTGCGCCTGCGCCAGATCCACCTGCACCGCCACCGCCGTTGCCACCAGTTCCACCAGTAGCACCACCGCCACCACCGCCGCCGCCTTTGAATAGTGACGCGCCGCCAATAAATGTGTTTACTTCGACACCTGCGCCACCGTTGCCACCAGTAGATCCTGAACCTGCTGTCCCAACTGCACCTGCACCGCCACCACCACCGCCAGTTTGTGAACCGCCTGACGTATTGCCGCCGTTGAAACCAAAATATCCACTATTGAAAGCAACACCACCAGCGCTGCCAAATGTTCCACCGCCACCAGTTGAACCAATGCCACCAGCAACACCACCGCCTGCCCCACCAGCACCGCCACCATTCAATGAAAATGTGCTTGTGATTGATGACGTACTGCCGATTGTTCCAATTGCGCCACCTGCGCCAACCGTGACTGTGTATGTGCCTGCTGCGAAATATGCAGCGCCAATAAAGTCACCGCCGCCACCACCGCCACCGCCGCCATAACCGTTGCCACTTGCCCAACCAGTACCACCGCCTGCGCCCGCGCCAAAAATCAGGTACTCTAGAAAACCCGCAACCGTAACGGTCAATGTTCCTGTGCTGGTAAAACTTGTGTATTTGTAACCTGTTGGGCCGTCAACAACACCAGTTCCACCTGTTGCCGCGCCGTAACCTAAACTACCTGAAAAAAAAACAGCAGCGCTAGCACTTGTAAAATACAAGGTGCCACCTGCCCACGCGCCTAACGCTAAAGATCCTGCTGTTGTGACTGTTGCTGTTCCTGCCGTAATTGTGCATGTTCCACCCGCGGCCGTATTCGATATGAACAATGTGTCGCCTGCGTTGAAAATACCTGTGTTCACGGTGATGGTTGTATTGCCCGCCGCGTTCATCGTAATGCGCGTACCCTTGTCCGCCGCTACCAAAACATAACTGGCGGTCTTTGTTGAAACTGTCCAGTTGTAATCATTGGCCTGCAATGCGTCCATCTGGGCTGCGGTGAGTATTTGCCCTGCGGTGAAATCTTGAATTGCCATGTTCCTATCCTAAGACATTCTCTGTGTCAATGGTGCCATATAGCGCATTGTCCAAAATCAATTCAAACACAATTGTGGTTGGTGCTGTTGACAGCAAAATGCTGTGTCCAGCGCCCACGGTGATGATGTGTTCTATGCCTTCCACGCTTAGTTCCTGGGCTAGTTGGCTGGTACCAGATCCGCTTTGGAACGTTTTTTCCACAGTAATGGTGTTGCCAATTTCAATGCTGGCCACGGTGTCGCGCTGGGCGTTGGTCAACATGAGGAAATCGGTTTCTACGCTTGTGTAGCGGGCCTCTGGTTCGCCGTTCAGTAGGTATGCGGCGGCGGTGTCAATGCTGGTTTGTTCATGTAGCAGGCTGTTGGTGATGCTGTTGGTTTGAATAAAATATGTGGCAATTGACGTTAGATCCTCTGCTGTTGCTGTTTTGCCGTCTAAGGCTGTGACCACCGCGCGGTTTACTACTGCGTCCGCTTCGAATGATATGCCTACGCCGTTGTAGGGAATGTTTGTTCCATCGTCATGGAAATCAGCCACACTTGCTGAAAGCGTTGCACCAACGCGATTTTGAAAAGTCAATTTGCCATCGGCGCTCATGAATAAGCGGCCAAATTCTGCGGTGCTGTTGATTTGGCTGATGTATTGCAATACGTTTGTTCCAGCAGGGACGGTGTAAGCGGCATCGTGGCCTAGTTCAACGGTGCCTGTTGCAATGTCACGGTTAGCCAACGGGAAATCAACCTCTGGCAAATCCAACACCGTTTCAATGCGTGCACCAGACAATTCTGCTGATGGGTTGAATTCATCTAAATAGGTTTGGGCTAGCAAATAGAATTGGTCAGCGCAATACACCGTGACTGTGTCAATGCCACCTAGCGCAAAGTTGTAGTCATAGTTCACCACATAACCGTTGAACAGATCATGGGCCACGTTGCTGTTGTCGTATCGAATAAGGCGAACCTCACGCATTGGTGCTAATCCAGGCTTTGCTTCCGCGGTGTCCCAATAGGGCGAATTTTGATCAAACGGATTGAACACCCCACCCGCCAATGTGTCGTTCAAAGTAAATGACATTGTGCCCGCACTAAATTGGTCACCAACATCACGCCTTCCGCGTTTCACGCTGACACCAATGCACCCGTCCATCACGCTGGCAAATTCGCCTTCACCGTCCAAAACGTATTGGGTATTGTCCAGCACACCGCGCACAGGATCGTCCAATGTGAACGCATTGATGGAAAAACCCGTGGCTACTTGTAGGTCATAGTTTCCGCTGTCAATTACTGCAACGCCTGGCATCACGCCACCTGAATGTTTGCTGGACCAGCGCTGCGGTTGTAGGCGCGTATTGCGTTGACCACGGCCTGCCCGATTTCGGCGCTAGTTGCCAAACCGCCTGTGACGTTGACTGTTACGCCGCCACCCATACCACCCAAACGGTCTAATGGGATTACTGCCTCTGGGCCGTTTCCCTCTCCGATGAGCGCCAATGTTGGGCCTGTCACGATGCCGCCTTCCGCCAAACGCGGTATGTTCATGCGCCCTGGTGCAGGTGTTTTTGATCCGCCTATTGTTGGCAAATTCACATGGCTGATTGTGCTGATATCTGGCGCAATAGGTATTGCGTTGTATGCGCGAATGATGCCGTTGACCATCATGATTGCACCGTTGACCACGCTTTCAAACGCGCCCAAAATTCCGTTGATAATTAGATCAACGCCTGTTTTGAACCAGTCAAATTTGTTGTATGCAACCACTAGAGCCGCAACAAGTAGTGCTACACCTGCCGCAATAAGGCTGAATGGGTTGAGTGCCATTGCAATGTTTGTGGCAACAATGGCGGCTGCAACTATTCCAATGGCGGCTGCAATAGCCAAAAAGGCTTTCGGGTTATCTTGTGCCCATGCAGCAAAACGGTTCAATACAGGTAGGACTGCTTCAAGCACAGGCAACAATGCAGCGCCAATACTTTCTTTGGTTTCGCCCAATGAGTTGGTCAGAATTTTCATTTTGCCTGCTGCGGTTTCCGCGCTCTTTGCTGTCGCACCACCAAACGTTCCACCTAGCACGTCCATAATTTCGTTGAGGCTTGCGCCTTCTTTGATCATGCTGGCCATCTCTGGGGACAATGATCGAAGGGCTTTGAAATTCCCTTGATAGGCCTTTGCCAGCGCATCGGCGATTGTCGTGCTGTCCATTTGTAGCGCTGTGCTGATGTCCATGACCAGGTTCATGTCTTTCATGGCTAGATCAACATCTTTTGTGCCACGGACTAATGCCTCTAGTGATTTTCTGTATTGACTGTCCGCAATGCCTGATGCCCTGCTCATCGCTGATATTTGTTTTTCTACCTGTGCGGTTTGTGCAGCGCCCGCGCCAGTCACATTCTGCAAAGTAAGCGCTAACGCGGCCTGCTCTTGCTGATCTTCCATTGCTGCTTTGGTGGCATCACCTAAAGCAACAGCCAAACCTGTGATTGCGGCGGCGGCAGGAATAGCAGCCTTTTTGATGGCGTACTGCGTTTTTGCGCCAATGCCCTGAAGGCTCTTGAATTCCTTTTGGGCGCGGTCTAATCCTTTGCTGTCAAATTCTGAAATGATCGGAATTTTGATTGCCATTACATCACCAGGTTTCTGTTGACAGCGTCCATTACGCGTTCCACCAATTCAACCATGTTTTGTTCAACAGCGCCCGCATTGCGGTCATAGGCAGGCCACATGACGCGCGAAGGCAAACCAAATTGCAACGTGAGCGTTGAAATGAAACGCGCGCCCTGGGCATTAGATCCGCCCTGTTTGCCAGCCATATCGATGATTGACGCGGCAGGGTCTTTTTGGATAATGGCAATTGTGCTGGAATTGCGTTTGCTGGTATCTACTTTGACACCAACACCGCGCTGGGCTTTTTGTTGGCTGTAAGGAAATTTCTGGTTTCCGCGCTGTGTCCATTTGCGTTCCATACCAGACAGCAGGCGCGGCGGGTAACTGGCCTTTGCGTCATCAATGGCAGGTTTGGCTAATTCCTTTGCTTCTTTGTTGATGGTCTTGCGTAAATCAGGGTCAACCTGGCGCAATTCTTTCAGCGCCTCTTTCAATCCGTAAACCTCAATTTGTGCGGTAGCGCTCATCGTTTTCCCTTGTTTTGCTTATTCAACACAGTAACGACTGTCTGCAAATCACGGGTGTCAAATTCGATGTGAGGCGGCCACCAACCGACCGCGACCAAAACCTCTGCTAGTTGGCGGCGGTAGGTGCCGCGTCCGTAGGGTTTGGGTCTGTTGTGTCCACCGCTTCAATGTCCATGTCTGGGTTTTGTTTCAACCATTCAGACCATGTGGCTGGCATAGTTTCGCCCGCCAATTTGTACAGATGGAACGCCCAGCAAACCATGTCATTCACGCCGATACCACGGCCGTCTGACACTTTGCGGTTCTCTGATTTTTCCCATTCGCTGATCACCAGCAGGTTTGTGGTTACCTCACGCGGCGGGGTGTTTTCGTTCAGGGTGATGCGTAGTTTGATTTTCATTTCAATCCTTCCGTCTGATTTGGTTTATTGAAATTTAGGCTGTTACGTCAACGCTGTACACACCGCCCTGGAACGTGAGATCCACGGTTGTGAGTTCGCCCAGCGATGCGTTGATCACAGGCAGGCTTTCCAAATAGGTGTCAGTCAAAATGAAACCTGGGTTGGTCGCGCTGTCACCTGATCCGTATGAAGGATTTACTTTCACGGTGCATTTCGTACCCACAAGCGCTGACAATGATGCGTAAGTTTCTGTTGCTGCATAGGACATGTACATGGTCACGGTCAATTCGTTGTTTTCCAATCCGCCCGTGTAGGTGCGTGATCCCGTACCAAATGCGGTGTCCTCTAGCGCTTCGACTGTGCGCGTAAGAGTTGCTGCGGTGGTCTGGTCAGTCAAATCAACAATTGATCCGATGGCCGCGCCAATGGCCACTTTTGGATTGCTCAATAGGGTGCTGGTTGCCATGTGGTTTCTACTCCTTAGGTTTGGTTTTTACTTTAGATGGTTTTGGTGCTTTGTCGGTGGATTGTCTAATAAACCCGCCAGCCAACAAATGATCCACGTTTTCATCACCAGCGTCAAATTCATCACCTGGTGTTCCTAGACGTGGGGAAATGATTACATATTTCATGCTGTTTGTGCCTGTTGCATCACGGTCAATTCATAACAGGGCAACATCACGCCACCAATGTCAACGGTGGTTGGGCGGCCTGCGGTAACAGATCCAACGCCAGCCAAAACGCCAGCGGTGAGGTTCAACAGGTTTCGCATTGCGTCAAGGTTTGCTGGCCCCATTGAAATGATCTGTACTGGCCAACTGATTTTGACAATGTTGTAGTTCCATGCTTCGAATGAACAGGCCCCAATAAACGCGCATGGCGGCACAAGGTTTCTGGGATCTGTTACCACTTGCAAACCTGTGATGGTTTCCAATTTGGTTTTTAGATCGTCCAGCGCCTCATTGAACAGGTCTGTGTATGCAACGGGCATTAGGCCACCTGCGGGCGTGAGATACCTAGCAATTGTTTGATGATTGGGGACAAGCCTGTGGTTGGTGCTGTGCCCATTTCGCTAAATGATGCAAAAACATCAATGCTTCCACGTTGCCTATAAAGCGCGCCACCATATTGAATTGTCCCCAGCGTCACGTCACCAGACGGGCTGGTAGTCAAACTATCGATGTAGCCCGCCTCTTGCCGTCTGCGATAACAGAAAGCGTTTGCAGCGCTGGCGCATTGCGTGAGGAATGTGGTGTCTGCTGCGGTAGCGGTGCCGATGCCTAACCAATCCTCAATGTTTTGCGCCGTGATCCATGTGCAAACAGGGTTATATGCAATGGTGCCTGTTGACGCTGTGCGAATAACATCGCTAGCGGTTTTTGCAAACAACACCTGATTTTCAATTGGGATCTGATAGTCAAATATCAAATCGCCTTCGGTGTCCACACCCATGAACAGATATTGAGGCAACGCGTAAACGGAATAGGTACCGTTGAACGTTGCATCAACACCTGCCACGGTGATTGACTGGCCGACTGCAATTTCATTGGGGGTGAGTAATTGCAGGACTGCGTAATTGTCAACCAGATATTTGTTGGTGACTGTGTAAGTAGCCATGGCGGTTAGGCCGCCTTTCTACTAAGCCTGGGTGATCTTGCGGATCATTCCACCAATTGCTGCAAAGGTTGAAACGAAACCGTGGAAACTCATGGTGCGACCCAAAACTGCAGGTGCCTCTAGGCTCTGCAATCCACGGATACTTTCATAGAATTCGAAGGCATCGCCTGATCCCTGACCTACGCGGGTGATGATCATGGTTTTTGCAGCGAAGTTGCTGTCCACTACCAATTGCAGACCCAATGGGTTTCCGTTCCATGATGTTGCGTTTCCGCCACCTAATGCGTTTTGACCCGTGAGGCCAGCACCGATGAATGGGAACACAGGGCGGCCTGTGGTGTCTGCCAACTGGCCCATCTGACCCCAAACGTCTGGTGAAACAAACATGTGTGTTGGGGTGAAGTTACGGCCATTCGAAATGTCAACAGCGCTGTCATAAACAGACTTGAGCAGGTCAGCCACGGTGCCGTCCCAAACGCCAGATGAGTTTGCTGCGGTCAAAAGGTTGTCTGCTGCAAAGTTGTCCGATGCAATCATGTATTCGCCCATGAGGTCATTCAAAATCAATGACATTGCTTCGGGTGACGTAAACGAAATGTCTTGTGCCGAAAGCGTGACCTGCCCAGCGAGGGTGGTCTTAGAAACTGTATTGCTTGCAATAACCATTGTGGTTGCAGATACTGATGCAAGTTCGTTTGCCTGTGCTGCAACGCTGGTGTGCGTGGTAATCGTTGGACGAACAAAGGTTTTCTGCTGACCGTTGTCTGGGTAAGCGCGTGCGCCCAATGCTTCGACTACTGGACGAATGAAATTGAGGTCTTGAACCAATGGCCCTAAGACTGGAACAGGTAGCAAACCTGGGGTATCGGTGGTGAGTACGTCACCAGCGGCTGCTTGCAATGCTGTTTTCTTTGATGCGGTGTATTCAGCAACTGCTTTGTTGATGTTTGCGAAAGTGTCACCGCCCGTGTGGTACGCGGCCATGTATTCGCCTGCTGTTGGCAATGCAAATTCACGTTTTGCCTGTGCAAAAATTGGTGCTGTTGGGATTGTTGCTTCAACTGCTGGTGCTACTGGTTCGGACATTTCTGTTTCCTTTTCAATCGGTTCCTGTGTTTCAGTATTGCTGATTTCCTCTGGCTCATGGTGGATACTTGCAGCCACTTGTGAGATGTTAGCCATATCACCAAACGCGCCGATTGGAACCAGGCTTAGTTCCTGCCATTCGGCTGCTTCGATAATCATGGTTCCTGCTTCATCATAGGAAAACTTTGTTGGGTTCACGCCAACGCTGACCTGGTCAATGGTGCCGTCTGCTGCCATTACTAGCGCGTCATTGCCCAATGTGGTGGCGCTGATTTTTGCTGTGAACATCATTCCTTGTTCGGTGTCCACGCGTTCTGTGACCACGCCAACTGGCATTGAGGCATCGTGGTACATGAACAGGCGCGGGGCCTTGCCTTCAACAGGCAGGGATCCTGGGCGGAAAATAACCTCTGTTCCATCGCTTACGCGGGCAGGAACGTTATAGGGAACCGCGGTTCCAGAAATTGAACGGCGTGGCTGTTCGCCTTGCGCTGCGTCTAGCGTGAAATCGCCTGCAATTAGTTTGATCATCGGTTTGCTAACTCCTCTTGTGTGTTTTCCTCAATAACGGTTTCGGTATCGTCCATTTTGTCTGCCATAAAGTTTTCCTCTAGGTATTCATCAGCATCAAATTCGACATATGTTCCGCGCGGTAAAACATTATCCATTGACAGCGCGCCAGCAATGGCATCTGCATACAACTTGACACCGAACAAATAAAGATCAGCGCGGGCCTGCTGTGATGATTGATATGAGTACGCGCCCGTAGCAACGCCCACAAGGTATGGCGGTACGTTTGCAATTCGCGCCATTTCCAATGATTGATATTGGCTGGCTTCAATCAACAGCATTTTGTCAGGTGTTGCATTTGTTTCCGTATAGGTCAAATACTGGTTCAATGCGGCCGTTTGATTTGTCGCGCGCGCTGCATTGAATTGTGCAGCAAGATCTGAAAGTTCTTGTGCGCTTAGTGGTTCGCTGTTTTCTGTCTGGCGCAAAATGCCAGCAGGAATTGATGATGATGCGTTACGGTTTCGCGCTGCTTCAAGTTTCAACGCCGTATCAATTGCGCCTGGTGCAGAATAAATTAGGCCTTGTGCTGGTGACAAAAATTGAACAAGGTTTGCTGGGTCAATTTCTCCGCCCTGAAAATAAACTTGTGTTGATGGTGCAAACCAAACAGGGCCAGCCTGATCTGTTGTTGTAATTGATCCTGCTGGTAAACGTGTAAATGACGCAGGATAGCCATCAGCCGTCCTGCTAGTGCAATACCAAAAGGCTC
>Ga0315904_10009005_pt1 | contig 13108 bp, 32 predicted proteins | sample LakEriMetagenome_6_FD_203529 | JGI IMG/M metagenome (GOLD analysis project Ga0315904, IMG submission 203529) | Freshwater fungal communities from buoy surface, Lake Erie, Ohio, United States - Buoy 12 MA120 | ecosystem: Environmental > Aquatic > Freshwater > Lake | place: USA: Lake Erie, Ohio... | reverse complement strand
GGGATTCGTTTGGGGATTCGTTTGGGGATTGTTTGGGGTTCGTTTGGTTGTTGATTATTCATCTTGTAGGCTTTGTTTTATATATTGTTTTTGTACTTTTTAAATCATTAACAACTCATTAACTCTTTATTATAAACTTGTTTTTACATTTGCATAAACAAATTAAAAAAATGAAAGCAATCTTAAAACTAACAAACAGCAAAGGGGATACTATATTAATCGGTACAGAGTCTATAATATCTTGCACCCCAATTGAAGTAAAAAACGAACTTTTGACTAAAATTCAAAGTAGAGGGGCTATGGTAGAAACCTTCTATGTAAAAGAAACGATTATAGAAATTTATTCACAATATCAAAAAAAATAAAAACATGAACACACAAACATTTGACGTTTTCTTTAACGATGACAACAACAGCAGCAACAAAGGATTTTCAATTTCTTTAGATGAGGCAAAAAATTACATTCAAACTAATAACGGAACTAACGAAAGCTACTTTCAAGACTACAAAGGTGGCACAGTTTCAATAGTATGCAATGAAACAGAAGAAACCATTTTTGAAACTATAATTTTTTAATAACTAAACAAAATAAAACACATGAACACAACAAACACAACAAAAGCAAGTATCTTTTTAACAGATTATGCAAGCTACAACAATGGCACACAATTTGAATTTGGTCATTGGATTAATTTAAACGATTTTTCTGATGCCGAAGAATTAAGCGAATACATAGAAAATCATTTTAAAGAAGCGGACGAAAAAAGCCCCTTATGTTCTCCAAGAGAAGAAATAATGATTACAGACTTCGAGGGTTTTCCACGTGAATTATACAATGAAAGCGGCATGAATTTTGAAAATTTATTTGAATACTTAAATTTACATGATGATGATAAGATGAAAGTAAATTTTATTTTAGAACAAGGTGAAAATTTTACTTATGCGATGGGAAAATATGAAGATGTCTATTTTATAGACGATACAAACGACTCAATTTATTATGAGTTTGAAATGTATTTTCCTGATGCAATCAAGGCAGAAGAATCAAACAATTATATAACTATTGACTATGATAGATTCAAGAGAGAAAATTATATTGAATTTCAATATGAAGGTGAAAGCTATTTAATCAATGAAAATTGGAACTACTAAACAATTCATAAATTTTAAAAAAATACTAAAATGAAAACGACTAAAAAACCGCAATTATTTAAAGTAGTTGCCCCAAAAGTAAAAGTTATAACTAAAGGTTATATAAACCTAATTTCGAGAAAAAAAACCGAAGCCAATAAGAATGGTAAGCCTATTGTTTATCGCTCAAAATTAGCCCTAAAAATAGGGCAGCAATTAAGATTTTCAAACATGAAGTTCAGTAAGTTATTTAACCAATGCTTCGCCCAAGTATCAATATTAGAAAGCAATGTTATACTTGCGAAAGAAAAATTGAAAAAAGCTAAAGGCAGCATTATGTCAACGCTAGAATGGTTTTCGCTTCATGTTGAACTTGCCAAGGCAAAACTACATTTGCGCCAGTTCAAGTATTCACTACCTAGAACTATAAGATTTAATTTATTTTAATCATGGCACGTTATTACATAGAATCAATACACTTTGTTCATATTGATAATTTCACAGAAGGAGAGCTAGAACAAGTTAATAGCTATTCTCTAAATACATTCGTTAAAGCCGATTCAGTACATAATGCAATTGAATCATACATTAAAGACTATTTAGGTTATTATTTTGATTGGGATAATGCCGAAAATTCAGAAGATAGTGCAATACTTGATTATTCTGAATTGGTAGATAGTGATAATACAAAGGCATCAGAATCAGAAATTAACAAATGGAAATTAGATGAAATTACTTTGTATTCAAATAACTATCAAATACAGGTTAGCGAAGTGGTAAGAAAAGAAATAATTAAGCCATGAAGAGATTTTTTCAATACTTGAAAGATAATAACATACAGCACGAATTTAACCCTATAACTAGCGAAACTTATATAAATAGGAATCTATTTAACCATGAATTTAGAGCATTTATTATAGACTTAGGATTGAATATTTTTGAACTTGATACTATAATAGTAATACATTAATACCATGCAAACATTACAAGCAGAAACAACAATAGGAAATGTAACTTATCAAGTAAGTGAAATTGTAAAAAAAATAGTTTATTGCGGCATTAATTATTTGAATGAATTACAAATACAAGCATTCACAAATGAAGACGAAAGTAGTGGATATATAATTTATTTGAATATCAAGACAGGCAGAAAGAAATTAGCTAGAATCCAAGTAAGTTATATTAGTGAAGAATCTATAAAAAGATATGGCAGAAAATGTGTAAGAGAATTTTTACCAATAATCAAAACTAAAATTTAAGACAATGAACAAATTAAGATTAAATAAACTTTTTTCAAAGTTGGAAGGAATGCTTAAAAAAATTGAAGAATATAACGCATATTTAGATGAAAATAAATACTACGAAGGATATGGAAGAAGTAATTCGCAACTTTCATTCAATGTAAAAATACATAGCTATATTTCAGAATCAAATGTTGAAGACTATATTAAAACATTGCAATTAGATGAAGAAAGAACAAGTGAAATTTTAGAAGAATTTAATGATGAAAGATTGAACGGAATGTTTTATCATTTTTTAGAAGATAACCAACAATCATTTATTGAAGACTTAGATAATAAAGAGAATCCATATTACTATTTATTAAATAAAAAAGACATTGGTTTTTATGGAATAAGCGGAGGACATTTATGCTTAGGAAGTATAGATAATTTTACATTAGAAATTAGTGATACAGAAGTAGGACATTACCCAATTTGGCAATATGATAAAACAAACGGAAGTTACTATACATTCAATTCTGAAACATTAATACAAGACTTTAAAGAACATTTTGGAGTAACAACACAGAAAGAAGTATATGATGCTATTCAATACGATATTAAAAAAGGTGATATTGGAAGCTATTATGAAAAAGCCATTGAAAATAAAAAGTTATTAGAAAAACTTGAAATTGAAATAGCAGATTTTAAAGAAAATTCAAATAAGTATTTAATAGAACATCTTAACAATGAAATTGATATGTTTGTTGAAAGCCAATTTGGTATTGATATGGCAATTCAAAAAGCAGAACAAGGTGATTATTCTAACATAGATAATATTAAGACGATTGAAAATTCATATTTGGTAACTAACAGAAATGCAAAAGTACCATTGAATGAAGTAAAAAATATTATTCAATTACTGATGAAAGGATATGATATTCAAAACAAAAAAATAGGCGCATTCACTATTAATAAAATTGTGAAAAAAGAAAAAGATACTTACATAAAAATTGGTTGTCATCTATTTTCGTTAAATCAAACTTTGCTAAATAAAACTTTAAACTAATAATACTATGAAGTATATAATCATATTAGCATTTATGCTAGTCAATTTTACCACTTTTGCGCAAAACGTACGAAAGGACACGAAAGGCAATTACATTGCCATATCAAGCCAAAAACAAGCCAAAACAGAGGCAAAAAACACAGGCAAGACATACACAGATACAAAGGGTAATTCATACCCAGTATTTGTGACCGCTAAAGGAAAATTATTTGTGAATCGTGTTTCTAAGAAAACAGGCAAGGAATATAAACAATATTTAAAAACTGAATAATTAAGCCATGATACAAGCCAATATAGATAAGATTAAAAAAGAACTTACAGAGCCAATTTTCAACCATATTAACACATTAAATAAAGAGCAGTTAATTAAGCAAAGGGAACAACTTGAAATAGATATGAAACTAATTGAAACGGATATTTATTTTAAAGGGAATAAAAATGACTTGTATAGAGTAAGAAACATAGAATTAAGTTACTTAAACTATTTATTAAACTAAATCTATGAAAAGTAAAACGCAACTTATAAAAGACGTTATTAAGGCTAAAGGATTTGACCACGTTAGTAATTCTGATATATTTCACCTATTAGGATATAAAGGTAATGACTTTTACAATTCAGATATTTTTAAAGTTATTCGAGAAGTAGTAAAGCGTGAACCTTTGCCCGAAGTTCAAAAAATTACTTGCAGCAAAGATACATACAATCATTTAATGAATTTGCAAGACTTAGAGCATGAAGAATTTCATTGTATATTAATGAATCAAAATAATAGAGTAATTAATAAATTAGCTATTCACAAAGGAGGAATCACATCATGTGTAGTTGACGTTAGAATGATAGCTAGATTAGCCATTGAAAATAAAGCTATCAATGTTATTATTTCTCATAATCATCCAAGCGGAAATTCATACCCTAGTATTGCGGATAAAGATTTAACCAAGAAAGTTAAAGAAGGATTAAAACTTTTAGATATAAATTTAATAGACCATGTTATTATAGCTGGTGGAAAATCTTACTTACAGAATAGTTACTATTCATTCGCTGATAATGGAGAGTTATAATAATCCCAATGACTAAAATTTAAGACAATGCAAAGCCATATTTTAAGCAATAATGTACTTACTGATAATATTTTACTAATAGCCGATAAGGGTAAAATTTTCAAAGGAGGTTATATAGCAATAGTTAAAGAATATTATTTTCAGAACGCATGGAGCGATAAAGAAGTAATTACAAAATTTAGGAAATTAGAAAGAATGAAAAAGCATATTGCTAAGTATTACAAAGAATTTGAAACTGATAATTTAACCCAAGAATAACAAGAATTTCAAACTAAAAAATTAAGAAATAAAATGAATAACATAATAGAAAACAATAAACTAATTGCAGAATTTATGGGATATAAATTAATGCCTTGCAATAATGGCTTAGCATGGGAAAGCCCTCATACAAAAGTAATTGATGATAAATTCAACCTTCATGGCAAATTATTCCATACCAAAGGAAGCACACATTATGATTATGCTAATAGCTATCTGAAATTTGATTCCGAATGGAATTGGCTAATGGAAGTAATCCAGGCAATTGAAGAAAAAGGATTTGTAGTAGCAATTAGGGGCATATCATGTGCTATTTATCCACTTTTGAAAGACAATCCCGAAGACTATATAAGTAGCTTCGTTTGTGGAAATTTAAGTAGAAAAATAGATATTGTGTATAGTGCTATAATTGGCTTTATCAAATGGTATAATCAACAATCTAAATAATTACTAAAATGAGTATAAGTATTATAAAGCAGACTGAAACATATCATAAATCTTCAAGAATTGCAATAATTAAAACTAAAGTAGTTGCAATAGCAGATACCTATAAAGAAGCACTAGAAATAGCATATAATTTACAAACTAAAGAAGTAAAAGAAAATATTAAATACATAACAGGAAATATATATAAATAATTTTATGAAACATTTTACAATATTAGAAATAAACGAAAAACAAAACAAAATAACATGAAATTAAACGCAATCAAAACTCACGAAACTATTTGCGGCTGGATAGCAAGCGCAAATAAAGAAGTACAACTAAATGTACTAACTATTTTTATTACAGAAACATTTGCAGGTCGATTCACTAGAGAATCAAATGTATTGCATGGGCAATGTATAGATAATATGCTTGCTAAAATTGAAGCTAGAAGATTTGCTATTGGAATATGTGAGAACATAGGACTGGAAAGCATTCACCAAATGGATTAATTAAACTTTAAAATAAAAACACAATGAAAACAACAACAACAATTCAAGTTACAACAACAAAAACAGAAGCAACACAGGTTACATTACCTTATTACTCAAAATCAGTAAGCGGCTTGTATTACAGCAAAATTACACAAGAGGGAAAGACTATAAAGTTTATCCCTGATAACTTGGAGATAAAAGTATTAGAATTTGAATCTAATTGCGAAATCGAAATCACAGCCGAAGAATTTAACGCAAAATTCAATGAGGTATTACATAACATTCAAAACTTTAATAAATAAACATGAGCAATTTAATAAGCACACTACCACAACCTATTCGAGAAATAGCGGAACAAAGAAATGTAAATAACGATGACGAACTTATTAAAGCGTTTACATGGGATGAAACTCCAGAAGGTTATGATATATGGTGGGAAGTAATCAACGGAAACTACAAGCTATTTTACGACTTTCACAACATCATAGACCCTAGTATCATCACACAAGAAATACTAGCTAAAGCAGCAAACGAGGCGCATTTAAAGACTAAAGAATATACATACATAAACGGCTTTAACGATGGCGTGAAATTCATAACTGAAAAATTAAACATTAAAATACAATAACATGAGAAACGAAATTTTAAGTTATAAACCCAATAAAACTAAATAAACATGAACACAATAACATCAAACATTTTTGCCACAGCAAAAAAAGTAGAAAAGCCATCAGTTAAAAGTAAAACACATAAAACAATCATTGCAACGCATCTTGAAAATAAAGTGCAAAGATTCAACCAACTGAAACAAGATATAGATAATTTGGAAGCCGAGAAAAAAATGTTAGAAGGTGAATTAAAATCATTTGGCAGAGAGCAATTTTGCTTGATGTTTCAAGCCACTAAATTAAGACCCGAAAGTTTTATTATACAAGATAATATTGGCGCAAATGTAATGTTTTTGGCAACAGATAAATACACGATAGTAACAACAGAGAAAGCGGAATTTATTGAATCAATTACACCTGAATTGCTGAATAAGACAAAAATATTTAGTTTCGATGAAGAAATATTACAACGCAATTTAGAGGCAATATCAAATGCTATATTAGGCGCAGACATGATTGATGAAGATAAAAACAATTTAATTATAGCGACTGAAAAAATAGAAATTAAAAAAGGTGCAATAGATACACTAGGGCAATACAAAGAAGTTGCTAACGTGTTTGAATTGGTTAACCCTATTTGTATGCTTAAACCGCAAAAGTAATGAATATACCAAGCTATATATACCCTCCTAGAGCAGAGGTGAAAGTTAAACCATCTGAATTAGATAAATATGATGATGATAGCTATTTTGCGCAGCCTAAATATAATGGTAGTTGTTGCGTAGTTTTTTTGACCGAGAATGAATATGTAGCATGGAATAGACATAAGGAATTAATTACTAAATTCGAGTGCAATATTTTACCCATGCATAAAGGGAAGGGAACAATGGTAATATCTGGCGAATACCTTAACAAATCTCAAAAAGGAGAGTACGAACAAGACCTCAATAAATCTTTTATAATTTGGGATATACTAGGGTATGAAGATGAATGGCTAATAGGCGCAACAACTGATGAAAGGTTAACATTAATTGAAAAGCTATACCCTTGCAATAGAATGATAGTAGATAGCACAGGAAAGCTAATAACATATAATCACTTATGTTGCACAGAGGTTGATGATGTCTTTAAAGCCCCCACATATATGCATAGTTTTACTACATTGTATAATGATATTGTAAAAACTCCTTTGTATGAAGGATTGGTACTGAAAAAAAGAAATGCAAGACTAGAAATGGGTTTTCAAGAAAAAAACAATACCAATTGGCAAATAAAATGCCGAAAAGAAACTAAAAACTATAAATTCTAAATTAAACATGAAAACAACAATTTCAGCAACAATCGGACACGCAACAGACGCAATCTACATGACAGTTAATGTAGATATTGAAATCACAAGTTCAGATACAACAGAATCTCATGGTTTTGAAGTTGATACAAATAACGGAACAATTGACATCGACAAGATTAACTATTGTGAATTAGTTACATTTGATGTCGGATTGGACGTAACGGCGCAAATCAAGAAGAAATATAAGGAAGAGCCGCAATATCGTTATGAATTAGAAGCGGCTATTAAGGATTTCATAAATGATAATGAGTTGAGAGATATTGAAACTTACTAATTAATAACGGAAAATGACAAAGGTAAACAACAGTAATAATTTTGGTAAAAGAACAGCATCTCAAATAAATTCTATTTTAAAATCTAATGGATTGGATTGGAAAGCTGAAAATTTAGGTGATGGGAGAACTTTTGATGTAAGAATTGAAAGTAATATTAAAAATCGTTATGCTTTAAAAAAAGCTGGTTTCATTCTTTGCTTAGGTAAAGAAGGTGATAATTACATTACAATTAAAACACACTAAAAATGGCAAAAGAGTACATTAGAATCGAACTTATGGAAGATGACATTAAGAAAATGGTTGCTGAAAAATACAACCTTGACATCAACAGAACAACTATCAACGTATCGCATTACGCTGGTGATGCTCGTGAACCTGCATATACTTCAATAGTTGTAACAGGTCAACGTGATAGTGGGGTTTAAAATGCCCTATAACGTATTGCAGATAAGCGTAACGTATCGGTGCTATACGCTTTGCCGAAGGTTTGAACTCTAAAACAAAATGATATGACAAGTAGTTACGATAAGTGGTTAACAACAAATCCATTTGATGCTGATGATAGTTTCTTTGAAGCAGTAACAGAAAATTACAGCGACCTATTTTTTGAGGCTCAAGAAGATAAGTTTATTTTTTCAGACAAAGAAACAGACCTTATAAACAGATGTATTTCAAAAGATAAAACACCACAACAAACAGCTAATATTATTGAAAGATATTTTTACATATACAACAAATATTATGACAAAAACAGAACTAAAATTAGAGAAACGACACGCTAAATGGATGCGAGATTTTTTAACAATTCATAAAAACGGAAGTTACAAAGCAATGACAAATTTTAGTTATTGGGATGGAGAGTATATAAGATTAAAAAATCTACTCAAAAAATTCTAAAAAAAAAATTGATAATGAAACATAATATTGGCGCATATATTAATTTAGCATTTTTTATCTTCATAGTATTATTCTTACTTTACAAGATATTTTTTTAAAACTTAAACAAACCAAAATTGAACATAACAAGAAAATACAAGCCACTTGACTTAAAATTTGTTTTAAATACAGCTTCTATTATTACAGGAATATCTTTAAAAAAGATAAAAATGGGTAGGGTTATTGGCAATTCAGAAGTAACCGCTAAAATAGATACGGCTATTGAAATATTTGTTAAGTATGTTTTAGATAATAATATTGATAATTATGACAGAAAGACTATTGCTGCAACATTTAATGGTTATGAAACCAAAATAACGACACTATCAAAGAAGTTTGAATTAAACGGTCTTTCTACTAAAAATCAATTTCTTTATAACGAACTTTGCAGACAAATAGAAAATAATGAAAAAAAATAATGTTGAATATTATTACGCTGTTTTTTGCGCTGAACCGCAGCAAATAATTAGAGATGAATCTATTGTAACTGGGAAGCATTTTTCTACTAATAAAGAATTGCTAATTCAAAACATGATTAGATTTTGGCATTTATTTACCGAAGTACACTCAAATAAACACAATGATTTTTTTAATGGAATATTTGATAACCTAGATGAATTTACATCTCATTTAAAAAATAAATACGCTAATGAATATCGAAAGAACCACGTTACATTAATAAATTTAACTTTTTCTGAAAATTAATTCACAACCTCCCAGTCATTTGCACCTAACCCAAAATCGTTATTTTGGCTTATTATGGCAAATACCCCAGATATTAATTGCAAATTTCTTGTTTCAGTCAATGTAGAATTATTAGGTATTGTTATATCACCTAACTGATTTGCAGTTGTATTTGATACAGGATAATTTATATCTTTTATAAAAGAATCATTTTCTGTATCAGTATATTTCCCGACAATAGTTATGCCTTCGCTTGTTCTTATTTCTCTATCTATTGTTAATATGACATAATCTTGTCTTAAAGAAACTAAGTCAACAATTACTTTAGTTTTTGATTTTAGTTTTAACATTTTATTTTTATATTTTTTTACATTGCGCTATGAGAACACCTTTTCCAACCACCACCAAGTTCATAAAAGCATAATCCTCTGATGGTAGTATTATAAATCACTAATCCATCTGCTGGAGATGCTATTGCATTAATTTGTGTAGTTGTCATTCTAGGCGGTAAAAACCCCCTAGTTGTAGAATCAATTTGAACCTTTGCACTTGCAACAACTGATGTAGTTCCTATTCCTAATGCATTACTTTCCGAAGGTGCAATTGCCGCACCTTGAATTATATTTACATAACCTAATGATGAATTACTTAAATTGCCCCTTAAATTAAGGTTGCCATTCATTATATGAGTTGATGAAGCTGATTTACCTAACTGAAAAATAGAAACGCCTGATACTTTTAAATCCATAAGTAACGCACTACCCCCACTTGCGGTATTTGTAATTTCTGCTTTTATGGCAACTGGATTGCCAGTAGTATCCCATATTTGATTAATATTGAATAAGTTGGTTGAATCTGTTCCGTAAGAGTCCCCTTGAAAACATACTTGAGAACGAGATATTAGGATAGGCGAAGCTGTTCCTATTCCATCAGTAATTTCTTGCAGTATAGAATTGTCTAAAGGGCTATTAATAGTGCTACCTAGATTAAGAATCCCCTTTCTATTATTTCTAATATTTTGACCTGATAAATCTGCCATTACTAATCTTTAATTATTATTTTTTTGAAATCCGAGTCAACATCGACAGTTTTACCCTCTGATTGTATTGAATTTGCATCAAGATAAACTTCTAATACAATATTTATTTTTTCAATCGCATCATCTCTCTGCTTTAAATATTGCTTTAATTTATTTTTTGTTGATTCATTAATATTTATTTCAACCATCTTTTTCTATTTTAATCTGTTGCCCATGTTTCTAAATCAGAGCAATTCGTATTTACAAAGCCTATATATTCTTCATTTGTAACTGTATCAAAGTATTTATAAGAAGGAACGCCATTATGAAACGTAACAAATCCAAATACAGATTTAGGTGGATTTTGGTCTGTACAAAAAATTCCAATATATTCAGAACAACACATTTTATTTATTTTAAGGTAAAATATTAGGTAAACTATAAATAATAACGGGATTATATAGAAAGCCTTGATGAGTTCCGTTTCCGTAACCAGGAGACAAATTATAAAAATAAGAAACACCTCCTTCTATACTAATACTTGAATTACAACCTTCATTTTGGAAAACTAAATCAAAGTTTAAAATATTCCCTGATAGAACTGTGGACAATATTTTTATATCATTATTTGGCAGTATATCAACAGCACCAGGCGTATTAATATCGACAATTTCAAATTCTAGCCCCAACCCATTAAGCAATAAATTAATATTCAAATGTATAACACTCTCATCTTGCACACCAAAAAAAGTATCTTCTTCTATATAAATATTCAGCCTAATCGTTTGAACTTCATTTTCACATGGTATAAAAAATAGTTGTGATATAGTTTCAACCCAATCTATATAAAAATTGTCGCAAATGGGCGAAATAACACTACCTAAATAAGCATCTCCATTCATATCAAATAATGACTTTGTAAGAACCCCATTTTGCAGCTTTAGCTTAGCTAAGACAGTATCGCCAGATACAGAACAGAATTTTTGAACAAAAGTGCAACAATTATCAGCCATTAGTGTTAATGTATAAACAAATGTAAAATATTTAAGGAGTATTATTTTTTTTTATTTTAGTTTTGTGGTAAGTAAAACCCGAATGAAAGTAAATACAAATAAAGTAATTATTAAGATAGATAAATCTAAACTTGATGAAAAAAGAAGCACAGAAGGACAATTTTATATCCCAGACTACCTTCAAGATTTTACAAGGAATCTACAATATGGGGAAGTTATCTCATTTTGCGATTTAGCCAAAGAATTATGCCCCGAAATTGAGATTGGTTGTACCGCCATATTTCATCATATAGTCGAGTTTAAAGTAGTTAATAAAAATTTTGCTGAAGGAGTTGATGCAAAAAAAGAAGTAGATGAACGGCTTGTATATTCAAATGGCGATAACGAATATAGGTATTTATTTGTGGATGAAAACCCATTAGCAACAGAACTATTTGGCGTTATCGTTAATGATATACTTTACCCAAGTAAAGACAATGTTTTTTGCTCGCCAATTGTTAAACAAACAGACTATCAATTAGTGAAAGGTATATATATTAATACCGAGCAAGATTTAAAGATAATTGACGAGCAATTAGAAATAGTTCAACATGGAATCAATGAAATGTTTAGAGTTTTGACCGAATTACCGCCAAAAAATGAATCTAACTTCAAGCTATACGAAAACACAGAAAAAACACTATCTGAATTTGAAAAACAAAGAGATGGTTTAAATGATAAGAAACAAAGAATAGTTGTAAATGAATTAGAAGTCCTCTCCATATCTTCAAACCAAGGCAATAATGAATTAAATTTATTTGACAAGATACTCATTGATAGCAAAAAACTATATCCTATTAATTTCATGGGGTTCAGTTCTGCATTAGTTAGAAGATACGATTTAATATTTGCTAAAGAAATAGAATCAGGATTACACCCTATGAATGATTATATTTTCGTCAAGCAGGATTTGCCATCTGATAAAATAGGTAGTATTGTAGTTCCTGATAACGCCAAAATAAAACCGCAACAAGGCGTAGTAATTAAAGTTGGTAAAGGCAGCGATAAGTTCACAATGGACATTGAAGTAAACGATAGAGTAGTATTCAATAAAAAAGGGAATATCGAAGTTGTAATTGATGAAAAACCGTACTTAATAGTACATAGCCAAAACGTAATTTATACAATAAATAATAAAAATATGAAAGTAAAAAAAGTATTATCAGACAGGGTATTTGTCAAGCCCGAAAAAACTGAAACACAAACAGAAGCAGGTATAATTATACCAGATACCGCAATTCAAAAGCCATCAAAAGGAATTGTATTAGCTGTTGGAAGCGGCTACCCAAGCAAGCCAATGGAACTAAAAGAAGGTGATAATGTAATGTTCCAGATTGGCGCAGGTATTCAAATGGAAATCCAAGGGGAACAAATATTAGTTATTCGTGAATCAGAAATTATTTGTACTATTTAGAGGAAAAATAAAAAAAGCGCATTGCGCTTTTTTTATTTACACAGCATAAACCTTCGGCAAATACATTTGTGTTGGATATGCGAAGGTTTGTTTCGGTTAGCCAGTAGTTA
>Ga0315904_10009004_pt1 | contig 13110 bp, 8 predicted proteins | sample LakEriMetagenome_6_FD_203529 | JGI IMG/M metagenome (GOLD analysis project Ga0315904, IMG submission 203529) | Freshwater fungal communities from buoy surface, Lake Erie, Ohio, United States - Buoy 12 MA120 | ecosystem: Environmental > Aquatic > Freshwater > Lake | place: USA: Lake Erie, Ohio... | reverse complement strand
AACAGTTTGTAATGCATAGGTATGCTTGTAGGGTAACATGAAACGTGCTTCTGATTCAAGACCGCTTTTTACCATCTCGTCTACTCGTTTGTTAATGCGTTCATAAAGCAGCTCTCTGGGCAACTCAAGCCCAAGCTTCATTACCCGATACGGAAATACATAAGGTGCTGAATGCACCTCGGCAGGCGATTTTAAAATTTCGATGGCGCGCATCACGCGCTGAGGATTTTGTACATCGGTGTTTTCATACACGTGCTCACTCATTTGTTTTAGCATACGTTGTAATGCAGAAATTCCCTGCTCTGAAAAAACGGTGTGCAATTCAGCACGCAGTTCTTCATTGGCCTGAGGCAATGCATCCAGACCATTAAGCAAAGCACGTATGTATAAGCCTGATCCACCTACCAGTATCAGCGTCTTTTTTGTTTGAAAAAGAGTAGTACATACCTGCCTTGCATCGCGTGCAAAATCACCGGCACTGTATGTATCGAGTACCGAAAGCGAATTGATGAAGTGATGACGAATACCTCCCTGCTCATATGGTGTTGGTTTGGCTGTGCCAATACTCAGTTCTTTGTAAAATTGCCTGGAGTCGCCCGAAATGATTTCGGTATTTAATACTTGTGCAAGTTTTACAGCAAACGCGGTTTTACCAACTGCGGTAGGCCCCAGTATGCATATGAGTGTTGGCTCTGTCATGGCACGTTTACATGAAGCAGTTCGGTAATAGCTTTAGCCTTTAATAAACATTCGTTGTATTCTTCATCAGCCACACTATCAAAAGTGATGGCGCTACCTACGTTGAATGCAAGTGTACCTGTAACCGCATTGTATTGCAAACTCCGAATGACCACGTTGAAATCAAAATCTCCATCGGGAGAAATGTATCCAACCGTACCGGAATACAAACCTCTTCGTGTGCATTCGTATTCTTCAATCAATTGCATGGATTTTATTTTAGGTGCACCGGTCATACTTCCCATCGGGAAGGCATTTTTCAGCATATCAGCACATGAATAATTTTCGTTGACACACGCGCTTACTGTAGATATCATTTGATGCACCTGAGCGTAACTGTATATACCAAATAGCTCATCTACACTTACAGTGCCGGTAACAGCGCTGCGTGCCAGATCATTTCTGACCAGATCAACAATCATCAAATTTTCGGCTCGTTCTTTTTCCGATTGCTGCAGGTTATTTTTTAAATAATCGTCTTCCTCGGCAGTTACACCTCTGCGTGTTGTTCCTTTTATGGGTTGCGAATAAAGCGTATGTCCGTATTTACACAAAAAGCGTTCGGGGCTGGCACACAACAGGTACGACTGCTTGTAGCGGTAAAAGGCACCAAAGGGAACCGGTGACTTTTGCAGCAACTGTGTATATGCATGGGCCGTATCAAATTTTGCTGTATGTGCTTGCCATTGCATGCAGTAGTTTAGTTCGTACACATCACCCTGTATGATATGGTCAATTATTTTCTGTACATCGGTACAGTATTTTTCATAGCTCACTGTAGCATTCAGGTTGTGCACCTGCATAAAACCTTTAGAAGGCTGCCATTCTTTATCCAGTATCTGTTTAACCAACTCCGCACCTTCTATAACTTGCAGTTGCTTATCTACAGCAATTACACTTTCGGGAACAAAGAAATGCAGCACAGGAAAACCGATGCAATCCGGGTGCAATGAGGTTAAATTTTCTACATCATTTTTTGCATCGTAGCTGATTGCGCCAAAAATCCAGCACTGTTTGTGCGTAGCTAAAAAACTACTCCATTCGCTGAATGCGCGTTCATTTACAGCTATCTGATGAACAGGTTGCCAGGCTGCCAACAGTTCGTACCTGCCAATACCCAATGCCGATTGGCATTGATTGCTGTCGAGCAATACGCTTACTTCTTCCTCAGCCAACCGGTGAATAAGTTGACTGCGTAAATGCAAATACTGGTTGTGTGATAACTTCACGTTGCAAATATAGCGTGTTGGGCTAATTACTGTCGGGAACAAGAATAGCATCATTTGCATCGGCTGGCGGTACAAGCGGAAGCATCTCCTCTACTCTTACTTTAGCTATGCCTTTTCCTGTATTTATACCCAGGTAACGGGCTGCACGAAATGAAACATCAATGATCCGTTTTTTGGTGTAAGGACCGCGGTCATTTATACGTACAAGTACCCACTGGCCGGTGCGGAGGTTTGTTACCTTTACCAAGGTACCAAAAGGCAATGTTCGGTGAGCAGCCGTCAATTTGTATTTGTTGTATACCTCACCGCTGGCGGTTTTACGTCCGTGAAAACTGCCCCCGTAATACGAAGCAATACCTGTTTTTACATAGCGCTTTACCGTTGTGTCGGCAGGAACGGATAATACAGGCTGTTGTGCCAACACAGGGCTGCCACAGCAAAAAATAATGCTCATCAAAAACACATAAAACCACTTATTTTGAACCCCCATTCTTGTGCAAAATACAATTTCAGATGAATACTACTAAACCTCTGGCTGAACGAGTGAGGCCGCAAACCCTTGAACAATACATCGGGCAAGAGCATTTAACTGCACCAGGTGCACCACTCTACGAAGCTATACGCCAAAAAAACATTCCGTCTATACTACTGTGGGGACCTCCGGGAGTGGGAAAAACAACGCTTGCACGCATTATTGGAAATGCATTAAACCTGCAATTCTATCAACTGAGTGCAATTAGTGCCGGTGTAGCTGAGGTCAGGAAAATAATTGAAGACGCGCGAATGTTTGGCAAAGTGCTGTTGTTTTTAGATGAGATTCACCGATTCAACAAATCGCAGCAAGATGCATTGCTGGGTGCTGTTGAAAGCGGAGCCATCACGTTAATAGGTGCCACGACCGAAAATCCATCGTTTGAGGTAAACAATGCCTTGCTTTCACGTTGTCAGGTATATGTTTTACACGAGTTGAGTACTGATGCATTACTGCGAATACTGAAACAGGCACTGGAGCAAGATGAGTTGATGAAGCATAAAAATAGTGTGCTGAAAGAAACTGAAGCATTGCTTCTGTACTCGGGGGGTGATGCCCGAAAACTGCTGAACATTACTGAAATGCTGTGTGCATCGGGTGATGCGGTTGAAATTACCAACGAACTGGTGCAGCAACGCTTGCAACAACGCATAGCACTTCACGATAAATCGGGCGAATCGCATTACGATACTGTTTCAGCGTTCATTAAATCATTGCGCGGTAGTGATCCAAACGCAGCAGTATATTGGCTTGCACGCATGCTAGATGGCGGTGAAAAACCGGAGTTTATTGCTCGCAGAATGTTGATTTTGGCCAGTGAAGACATTGGCAACGCCAACCCGACAGCTCTGATTATGGCTCATACAACATTTCAATCAGTGCAGGTAATCGGTATGCCCGAAGCACGTATTGTGTTATCGCAGTGCGCCACTTACCTGGCTGCTTCGCCCAAAAGCAATGCTGCTTACATGGCCATCGAACATGCAGCCGAGGCAGTAGGCAAACATGGTCAATTGCCTGTACCGCTTGCACTGCGCAATGCACCTACACGCCTTATGAAACAGCTGAACTATGGCGAAGGCTACAAGTACGCACATGAATTTGAGAATAACTTTGTGAATATGGAATTTATGCCTGATGAATTGTCGGGTACTGCCTTTTACCAACCGGGCCAGAATACACGTGAGAATGAACTTCGTGAATTCCTGAAAAAAAGATGGAAAGAGAAATATGGGTACTGATAGTGGCGATACCACCTTCGCAAAAGCTACAGTGGTTGAAAGAAGTGAAATAACCGCAATTCGTATTTTGAACATCGGATGCAATGATTAATTTCGTATGGTGAGAAATCCAAACCTTGATCCTGACGAAGAAAGACTGTCGAACAACGAACGTGAGCTTGAACGTGTGCTACGACCACGTGAGTTCGATGATTTTACAGGACAGGAAAAAATATTGGAAAATCTGAAGGTATTCGTGAAAGCTGCCAAGCAGCGTGAGGAAGCGCTTGACCATATTCTGCTGCACGGACCACCGGGATTAGGCAAAACCACACTGAGTTATATCATCGCCAACGAGCTGGGCGCAAATATCAAAACGACCTCGGGTCCGGTACTTGAAAAGCCGGGCGATTTGGCCGGGTTGCTGACCAATCTGGAAAAAGGTGATTGTTTGTTTATTGACGAAATTCACAGGCTTAGTCCGGTAGTTGAAGAATTTTTATATTCAGCTATGGAAGATTACCGCATCGATATCATGATTGACAGCGGACCAAATGCACGCAGCATACAACTCGAAATAAATCCGTTTACGCTGATTGGAGCCACTACACGTTCTGGATTGCTAACCTCTCCCCTGCGTGCGCGTTTTGGAATAAATGCCCGACTTGAATACTACGACCGTGTGTTGATGAAAAAAATCATTACACGATCAGCTACGATTATGCAATGCCCGATAAACGATGAAGCGGCTGAAGAAATTGCCAGACGAAGCCGTGGCACACCGCGTATTGGCAATGCCTTATTGCGCAGGACCCGCGACTTTGCCCAGATAAAAGGAGATGGCACCATTACACTCGACATTGCTAAGTATGCGCTCAATGCATTGAATGTAGATGCAGAAGGATTGGATGAAATGGACAATAAGATTTTACGTACCATCATTGATAAATTCAAAGGGGGACCTGTGGGCATTAATACCATAGCAACAGCCATAGGTGAAGAAGGCGGAACTATAGAAGAGGTATATGAACCCTATTTGATACAAGAGGGATTTTTAATGCGCACACCACGTGGCCGCGAAGCAACCGAAAGAGCATACAAGCACTTCGGCATATTGCCGGGATTTAAGAATGCGTTGTTTTAAATGCCTATCTAAGCACTCCGACAATCCTTTGCCAAACCCGTTTTATCATCTGCTTTTCAATCACACCCACCGAAATACTTAGTGCAACATAGAGTGCGAATGCAAGTGCTGTTTTTAAACCGAACAGCAACAGCGATTCATTCATCCAGTTGCGTAGCAGATAAACGATAACTGCAGCACATAAAAACGAAAGTATAAGGTAGCGTATCGGATAGTGAAATTTTACACGAACAACGGTATACACAATAGCTGCCACACCCATGTAAGCTACCACACTGCTCTTTAGCCAAGCAGCACCCACAATTCCGTAAGTGGGGATAAGCCACACGCAGCCCGCTAATACAAAAACTGCTGCCAGTGTATCCTGTACTATTAAAAATGTATTTTTACCCAAAGCCATGTGAAGCTGTGTAGCTAAAAAACTTAAAGCCCCGCAGGCGTAACCCCACAACAGTATACGCAATATATCGGCAGAAGCGATGTAACGGTCGGTGTATATAAAATGGATAATTCGGTGCGATTCGACTCCTGCATATAAGAAAATAAATACCAGCAGCCAGCCATAGTAACGCATGAATGCATAAAACACTCCCGCATTTTTTACCCCCTCATCTTTGTGTGCCGAAAAATAAGGCATCATCGCACCGGGCAGCATCCGGAAAAACTCAACCAGCAATGCCAGCAACGAAAGCGCCACACCATACACAGCCAACTCATCAAAGCCGGCATGCCTGCGTATGAAATACAATTCGGTGCGCTGCCAGAGTATAGCCGCCAATACCGATGAAATGGCCAATGCTGCAGCCGTACCGTACAATTGATTTGAAGTGAAACGTGTTTCGGTATGCTGTAGTTGTTCGTTCATTTTTGTGGCCGAAAGCCAAACCCATAAACTCCAAAACGCATTCAAAAAATTAACAGCTGTAAACACGTACACATAAGCATCCATACCGTGTGTTGGCAGAAATGTAAGCAGCAGCAGAAAACCTGCAACAGCAATACATGTATTGCCAAATGCAAGTTTAGCAAAGCTGAATGTAGCCTGTGCCATAACCTGAAGGTAATTGGAAATAACCAGCGATGACAGGTAAATAAGCAGCATACCTTTCACCGGACGTGCATTGTAATTTGAATACATAACCCACACGGCTGAAGATACGACAACCGATACGGTTACGGCCAATAAAAAAAATTGATGCAACTGCCGAAACTGAATACCCGAGCCGTTTCTAAAGGCTTGGGCATAGTAACGCTGTAAGGTTGCCGCTCCGCCAAAGTTAAAGAACGTCCAAAGTATGGCTATACTGAAGTTGATGTACTGCAATTTGCCAAAGTCAACCGGATTAAGAATGCGTGAAGTATATACATTGGCACAAAAGACAAAGGCGAAGAATACTATCCGCGATAGAAAGTTGTAAAATGTTATATTAAGTACCTTTATTTTTTTAGTATTGCTCATGCAACAGGGCCTAAGGCTTAGCAAACATATTAAATCCCTGATACCAAACCATTGGAAATATCCGTTTTGGTACATTTTCAAATCGCCTCAGCGCAAGTTGGGTATGCATACAGTGCTAACCGATGTGCTGGGTTTGACTATTTACGTTACGCGATTTTTCTTTCCTAAAAAGAAACTTCAGCCCTTAAGTATTTGCACAGGCATATACAACCGAAGCAGCAACTACCTAAATCGGTTGCTCAACAGTTTGGAGCATGCTGAATATAAACACCTCATCGAACTATCGGTATTTGATTGCTGTTCGGATGACATATCCGACCTCGAAGCCGAGATTCGCAAACGCTGGAAGGGAAAGCTGGTTTTCACCCGTGAGCCTGTAAAATTTGCGCGTTCATATACGTTTAACAAAGCGGTAGACCAGGCATCGCACGAGCTCATTTTTATATGTGATGCAGATTTGTCGTTGCCTAAAAATATAGTTAACTTATGCAATCAGTACACCGGAAAAAATACCGTGTGGTACCCTATTTATTTCTTTTTGTATAAAGATAAACCGGCCATACTTAACCGCGAGAATGGAGAATGGGAGCAATACGGAAGCCGGGGTATGCTAGCTTGTACAAAGAACGCCTTTTATGACGCAGGAAGACTAAACGAAGCTTACACTGTATGGGGCGGAGAAGACACCGACTTATGGGAACGGTTTCACCGCAGGCATTACATCATCATTCGAAATAGGGTGAAAGGATTGTTTCACCACTGGCATCAAACTTTTAACAAGAAGTTTGAGCATATGAATGATTGAATGGCGCAAACGCATTGAAATTCATATATAGGATGCAGCCGGTTAAATAGATACACATTCGTTAAGCGTAATAATAGGCAATAGTTGATAGCTCTGTAAAACAGCCTTGTGTTTTGTATTCGTTTATCACATCTAGTACGATATAATTATATTGCTATGTTAAACCTTTGGTAAATAATTCGTATCTATGTGCTACCAAACCTTACTCTAAATGAAAAAAACAACGCTACTCTTTTCAGCTATACTAGCTGTAGTACTCATTTCAGGCACAGTCGATTTAAACAATTTACTGAACTACAGCAATCAGCCGATGCCTGATTACATCCTTAAAAACAACGAACCCGCCAATAACCGCACTACTGATGCCGGTGCCACTCTGGGTCGCGTTCTTTTTTACGACAAAAATCTATCCATCAACAACACGATTGCCTGCGCCAGTTGCCACCACCAGGAGTTTGCTTTTGGCGATACAGCAGTGCAAAGTTTGGGATATGATGGTGGGCATACAGGTCGTCACTCGATGCGTTTGGCCAATGCACGTTTCGGCAATGAAAACCGTTTTTTTTGGGATGAACGGGCTGCTTCGCTCGAAAACCAAACGACACAACCGATTCGTGACCATATCGAAATGGGATTTAGCGGAGTATTCGGCAATCCTACATTCGACTCCTTGTTGCGTAAGCTATCTGCTATTCCGTATTATCCAGTGTTGTTTACAGCAGCCTATGGAACAAGTGAGATTACAGAACTTAAAATACAGCGTGCTTTGGCACAGTTTGTACGCAGCATTCAATCCTTCGACTCCAAGTACGATGTTGGCCGAGCACAGGTAGCCAATGATGGACAGCCTTTCCCGAATTTTACGCCACAGGAAAACATGGGTAAAAACCTATTCCTCACCCCTCCTCCAAATGGCGCAGGTTGTCAGGGTTGCCACCGGGCACCGGAGTTTGATATTGATCCAGGCTCACGAAATAATGGGGTGATTGGCGTGATAGGAGACACCAGCATCGTTGATTTAACCATCACTCGTTCACCATCGCTGCGCAACCTTACCCGTGCGAATGGCACTGTAAATACACCCATGATGCATACCGGTTCATTCCGCACACTCGATCAGGTTATTGGTCATTATTTACAAATACCGAATAATCCAAACAACACAAACCTAGACCCCAGACTGCGCGGCCCCGGAGGTGTTCCACAAAATTTACCATTTACACAGGCACAGCGTGATGCACTGGCTGCATTTTTACGCACACTAAGCGGCACTGCTGTTTACACAGATGCACGATGGTCTAGTCCGTTTGACAGTGCAGGAAATATTACAGTCATTCCCGTTACGCAACCTACATCTGTAGGTGATTATACGTTCATGGCTGCACGCATACATGCATATCCAAATCCGTTTGTAAATGTCTTATACCTTAACCTGCCTGAAAGCGCCAGGAGTGTGGTAGTACTTGATGCTGCCGGCAAATTAATTTACACTACCGAGGCACATTCATCTATGCAACTGGAAACAACAACATGGATAAGGGGCATATATCACATACAGGTATTGAATGCCGGTAACGAATTACTTGCTTACAGAAAAGTGATGAAAAATTAATTTTGACGGACAGAGAGAGAGATGAGAGAGTAGAGATAATAACGAATTCTCGATTAGTAGCTTTATTATAAAACAACGGCCCCGAGCAAAGCTCGGGGCCGTTGTTTTTAGCTTAATTTAAGAATTTTATTCAGCCAATACCAGTTTAGTTTGGTAGGCGTGTGTTCCATCCGAAATACGTAGTATGTATACTCCACGGTTTAAAGACGACATGTTCAGTATTGTTTTGCCTGTATTGACCTGCAATGTTGTATTCAGTACTTGCTTACCTGTAATATCTACTACCGATACATTTACACCTGTAACATAATCAGGCAGCGCTATCTGTACCAGGTCTTTTGCCGGATTAGGCAACACGCGCACTGTTTCCCATGCTTTGGTTTTCATAACCGAAGTATTAGGCCCAAATTTTGGCAAATCGAATGCCTCAGTTCCATCAGAACGGGATGAAGTAAGTCCTTGATCTGCGCTTAATCCTAAACCTCTACGGGCAAATGCACGCCAAATCAATTCTTTGTTTGCTCCACCGTTGCGCAAACTGTCGGCAAGCAGTATCGCATTGCGTCCATCTTCAAAACCGGGATTACATGGTTGCAATTTCAACGCATCAATCACCAGTTGAAGGGCCATATTATTTCCGCCCACTTCCGGTTGATAGATATTCTCGTTGAAGCCATACTTATCTACCATGTCCCAATACATATCATACAGCATAGCACACCATACCGAGCCTACGCCATGCGGCACCGACAAGGTTTTGATACTGTTGTACGTAGTAGGGTTAACACTGAGGCTGCGGCTGTATTTGTAATTGCGTATACCTAAACCATCTGTAGTTTGATTGAATACATAGGTACCAATTCCTTTTCCATCTAAAGCACTATCGCTTGCGCTAGCAGTTAAACACAGTGCGAAGAAATCGCTCCACCCCTCACCCATTTGCTCCTGATTGTTCAGGCATGATGAGTTAGCCGGTCCACCGGTAAGTCGGGTTGATATGCCGTGTCCGTATTCGTGTGTAATTACTCCGTTATCAAAATCAGAATCGTATACTCTGGATACTTGAGGGTTGCCCCGAATGGATACGAACACTGTAGAATCTTGATTCAATTTTGTTTTAAGATTTGTTCCCAGTGAACTTGAAATCATAACACCCGGTATATTGATTCCGTTTCCGTTTCCTGTCATGGCAACGGCTGAGTTTTGAGTATTCACCATCACCACTGCAATGGCTCCGGCAGCTTGTGCATTTAAAATTTTTGTTCGGTAATTGCAGGCGCTCGTTCCGCGATCAATCAATGCTATTTTACCTGCGATATCATTCTTAATAGAGTTACACGCATGTGTGGGGTTAGTTGAACTATCGTTTACCAAAACCAGCTGTGCTGTAATGGTATCGGCCGGACGTGTAGATAAATTTCCAAACGGTGAAGTAACCCAGCCAGCCAATGTAGTGTTGTTTATACGTAAATTTTGTGTGCCTATACCGGTTGTTGACGGATACCACAAGTACATCTGCATACGGCCGCTGGTGCCATCAACGGGTGTTTGAAAATTGGCATTATTGGTTCCACTTCCATCCTGTGCATCAGCAAAAACGGCATCGCCATCGGCTCCACCCTTGCTGTAATTATTGGCTTGAAAATTCCCTGATTCTTCATCAAATCCGTAATTGTAAAAAATGTCGTGTATCAGGTTATTCCAATAGAAAAGATTAGTAATTGCAGCCGCCTGGTTGGAATTTGCACTGCTGTCTACATGGTATGGAAAATCAAATACCAAACCCGAACCTCCATCAGGGCTAAAGCCGGCTGAATTAGTATTAGCTCTATCTTCACGGGCAAATACATTATTGCCTCGTGTTATAGTAAAATCAGCACCTGCTACTCCATCCGTATCGTGCCATCCGAATGGAGACGCGTTGGAAGTAGCTGAACCGGAAACTGTAGAGCGTGATCCGTGATTAGGACTTTCAAACGGACGCGGGAATATAGAATAACTGCCATCGCTGGTTTTTTTAGCGGCTTTATTCGCCACCTGAGTCATCAATATATGTGATTGGGCATGTTGATTAAAACTACCCACACGCTGCTCTACTTCATCTACACTGCACTGTGTAGTCCAGTTATTTTTGTCCAATATGACACCTGTTTCGGCATCCACTTGTATGTGCCACCAGTTATGTGTTTCGTTATCGTACAACTCAATGTTCCACGCCAGGCGAATGCCTGCATCAGCCGCATAGTAATATGTTTTCGCACTTACCGGAGTTGTTTCCGAAAGAATATATTTTCCATCGGCAGCAGCTTTTACCTGTTTATTGAGTGTAACAGGCAGTGCAGCCTCAACATGAGACGCAGCATTCTGCAGGGCTGTCATATAGCTTACAACAGGTGCTGTAGGATACGATTTATCTGCCGGTGTGTTCACGAATTTATTATGAAATGCGACCACGTTGCGTGATTTATCGAAATGTATAGAGGGGTTAACATTATACACCTCGAAGCCGTTTAATTTTTGACGCATATAAACGTGCGTAACACCGGTTCGAGGGTTGGTGTGCTGTGCGGTAATGGTAAAATCAAGGGTTGAGAGTCCGGATTTATTTTGCACAATTTGGCGAATGAACGACTCAGGCAATTGGGCGAAAACACTGAGTACAACGAGTGTTAAAACACCAGTAACAAAGATTTTTTTCATTTTATATGATGTAAATTTAATCAAATTTAGCTATTCGGTTGAATATTCAAAGCTATAAACAAACGCCCCCCTGAAATGGATTTCAGGGGGGCGTGTAGGTATGTGAATAAGATTGATGAACTACTTCACGTTCACCACTTTAGTCGTAGTCACCTCTCCGTTAAGTTCGATGCGAATAAAGTATACCCCTTTTTGCAGGTGTTTCGAAGCATCAACCGGCATCACATTCAGGCCTTCCTGTATGCTCTGGTCAAAAGTCATGACTGTGCGTCCTTGCAAATCAACGATGGATGCGTGAGCAATACCTGCCTGTGTGCTTTGAACAGCGATATTCAGATTACCTTCAAACGGATTAGGATACACGGTTACAGCGCTGCTGTTTGAGGCAAGCTTACTTACCTGTACTGTATTCGAATACGTAAATGTACCGTCTTTATCCAACTGTTTCAGGCGGTAGTACAGTATAGGTTGTGTAGCCAGTGCATCCGCATCGGTATATACATAGTCGATACGTACATTGCTGTTGCCACGAGCAGCTACACTTCCTGCGAATTCAAAATTTAGTGCATCAGCCGAACGCTCTACGTCAAACAGCTCGCTGTTTAATTCACTTGCGGTTGTCCACTTCAGAACCACATCATTCGCTACAGCAGCGCCTTCGAATGATAGTAGCTGAACAGGCAGTGGGGATGTAGCATCGGTAGCTGTGAATGTACCGAACCCGTTGAATGGAGTACCTGTGGTAACAGTTCGTGCTACAGTATTGGCGGTAGATGTGTTATCAACTGACCAAGTTCCTGTAGCATTGCGTGCAACTTTTAAATCCGTTTGCGACAGCACGTTTCCAAGTAACGCTGGGTCATAATTTACAGTCATATGGTATACATACCCTGTACCGCCTGTTGCTGAAACAGTCATGTACGCATTCAGGTGACGTGCAGCAGGGAAACTGTTAGGTGGTGTAGTTGCGCTGAAGTATTGGGCAGTAATTGCTGAAGGCAAAGTGCCTAATCCACCCCAGGTTATTGTTGCAATATCGCGTGAAGCAAAACTGAGTGTATTTGTTGTACCAAATGCAATGCTTCCTGATAGCGTCATAGCCGGAGGTGTGCTGGTAGAAGTGAACTCATGCGCACCGATATCGGTTCCGAAACCTAACGTGGTACCACGTGCGTTTCCGCTGAAATCGGTATTAATGTTAAACGTAGTTGAACCTGCTATACCTTTTCCGTTGAGGTACCAGTTTTGAGGAACGGTTGTTACTACATTTAGGTTACCATTAGCAATATCGGTAAACAATGCCGATGGATTTACCGTAGCACTTGCAACAGACCATGAGGTACGATCAGCATTACTTGATGTGCGCCATTGCGCAATATCGCGGTCAGATGCCCCCCACAAACCAACAGTTGTTGCGCTTGAGCTCGACAATAAGTTATATCCCGACTCTTGCCAACCGGAACCTGTAGGAGTTCCTGCTACTTCATTGGCAATTGCGTAGTTTTTGCTACTTCCACCTGCACGGTTGTTGATAAAGGCATTGTTGAATAAACGAGTGGTTGAGGTAACCTCAGTTGTCGAATTGCTACCACGGTGGAATGCAAACGATGGAATAGATCCAGCACCTGATGTTCCGGTAATCAACACGCTGTTGTAGTAGCAATTCACATC
>Ga0315904_10009003_pt1 | contig 13110 bp, 9 predicted proteins | sample LakEriMetagenome_6_FD_203529 | JGI IMG/M metagenome (GOLD analysis project Ga0315904, IMG submission 203529) | Freshwater fungal communities from buoy surface, Lake Erie, Ohio, United States - Buoy 12 MA120 | ecosystem: Environmental > Aquatic > Freshwater > Lake | place: USA: Lake Erie, Ohio... | reverse complement strand
GTGGGAGCGGTATCCATCCGCTGTCGCCGGGTACGCTCGCCGCTGCTGCGCGAGTGGGGACCCTAGCGCGCCGCATCCAGAGACCTGCTGACTCCAGACGTGACGTTGAGTTGGTTACAACGAAGGTTTGCCGGTCGGCGCCTCGTACTGCTCAGGAGGCGTTTTCGGGCAGACTCCTAACTTCACAGGGCCGGGTCCGGAAGTCAACCCACGAGACGCGGCGGTGCCAAGGCCGCTAGGCTCAAGATCTTCTGGCGCACGCCGAATACGTTAAAATGAAGGGGAAAGCCGTCACACCACCGGCACCGCGTGATCACCGGCGGCAGCGGCGTTAGCGCCGGCAGCGCCGGCTCGGTGAAGTTATCTTCATTTTGCGACCTGCTGACCAGCCTAATCGTCAGAAGACGTGGGCGCTGGCAGTTGCGTGCGCGTCCGGTCCCCTCAAGCCATCACTAGCACCATGTCTCAACTGGCGAACCGCGCGTTTTTCGCGTTCACGGCCGCACTTGGGGTAAGCGCGTTTGCTCTCTTTGCCGCGGTTGGGCAGCCCTTCGCGCCCTCCGTCCCCATCCTGCTATACACGACCTACCTCTGGCTTAATCGTGATGCCATTGAGGGCACCGGGGGGGAAGTCCTGCGCGACTCCCCATACTTCCTCGGGTTTCTCCTCACCATGTTTGCCCTGCTGCTGGTCTTTCAGAATGCGTCGGCCGGCGCGCTGTCGATAGCGAAGTCACCCGTCCTGTTCACCCAGGAAGTGGGCGCCGCGATCCTTACAACCGTAGTAGGGCTGTTCTGCCGTCAGGCACTCCAGACGCTCATCCCGTCCGCGCAGGTTGACGAGCGCGACGAGCGCCTCGAGCGTGTTGCGGCGGCGCTGGCGAGCCACGCGGTTCAGCTGGAAAGGGCCCGTCAGGAGTTCATCGGCATGATGGCCGCCGAAACTGAACGGCGTCAGGCAGTGCTCGCCGAGGAACAGCGTCGCTTCTTCACTGAGTTTCGCAGGGATGCGGACGCCACGATCCGCGCCGCTACGACGTCCGCCGTCCAGCAGATTGTGACCCGGCCGTCGACAGCTGGTTCACCCGACCGGCTTGGCACATGAGTAGCGCCCGCTCCGGGGTACTCGGCTTCACGGAAGCGGAACTCGGGCTATTTCTCGCCCTCCTCTTTATGGGGGTGGCGGCCTATGGCTCCGGCACGTCGTCACCGCCCGAACCCGCGGCGCGCGTCCTTTCAGCCGATAGTTCGCGTATGGCCATCGTCGCCAGGATGGCCGCCGAGCGGGACAGCCTCGCCCGAATCACCGCGACACTCGGTCAACGGGTGACAGCCCTCGGGACGAGCGAAGCGCAGCTGGCGGGCCGCCGTGACTCCCTCGCCGCGCTCCCCCGGTCTACCGTCTCCGCCATCCTTGCTCGCCGGATGCAGCTCGGCGATTCCATCCTGCGTGCGCTCGACTCGATTCGCGTGGCCCGTTCAGCGACTAGTGCAGAACAGCGTATGATGGCTGATCGGCGAGATGCCCTTGAGGCGCGCCTGGAGCCGATGGTACGAGAGGAGGCTACGATCATGTCGACAGTGGCTACCGCTCGCCGGGAGCGCGATTCCGTGCTCCGTGTGGCCGGGCCTGGCGACTCCGCCGTGGTCCAACGGTACGCCCAGCGGTTAGACTCGCTGAGCGAGATCGCGGGCAACCCGGCGCGCCGGGCCAGCCTGGCCCAGGCACCCACTATCCCCGTGGTGTCGTCCCCGGAAGAAGTCCTCTCCGCATCGCCGGGCAAGACAACGTCGGCCGGAGTGGCCACCGGGACTCGGACCGCATCGGCTCAGGGCCCCACAGGCACAGGGCGTTCGAATCAGACCCCATCCTGCACCGAACTCGGCGTCGCCTCCGGCGAAATCGCAACCGTCACGATCCTTGAGCGCAACCGGTTCCGCGTCCGCGGAGAGGAGGGCAACATGCAGATCGTGCTAACGGCCCTCGCCACCGAGCAACAGGCAGCGGATCGGGCGAAGTGCCGTCATGTCGTACGCGTCACTACGGTCCCCGGTCTCTCGGTCGACAGCTACGTACCGGCGCTGGTCGAACTGCGTCGCTTCTTCAACACGACGCTCATCGGCCCGGGAGAATGAGCGTCGCCTCCCGCATCTTCTCAGGGCGTACGAGTACCGTCGACGATGTCGCGGAGGGTCAGGTACAACCGCTGAATGGGCGCACGCCTGAGCAGGATCGTCTGGTGAAGGTCGCGATGATCATGTCGGTGCTGCTCGGGATGCGTTACATGTACTGGCGGTGGACGGAAACGTTTAACCCGGAGCATCCGACGTTCTGGTGGACGTGGATTGTTGCCGAAACGGAACTGTTCGTTTCGAGCCTGCTCTTCTACGCCACCACATGGCGGGTCACACGATACGAGCCAGAACCACCGTTACCGCGCCGCAATGTGGACGTGTTCATCGCGACCTACAACGAGCCCATTGAACTGCTTCGCGACACGATCATGGCCGCGACGGTTATCACGTATCCGCACCGCACCGTGGTGCTCGATGACGGCAACCGGCCCGAGGTTGCGGCGCTGGCGAAAGAGCTGGCCTGTGTGTACCTGCCCCGCGAAGTCAATACGCACGCCAAGGCGGGTAACCTCAACAACGGACTCGCCAACAGCAAAGCGGAGTTCGTGGTCACCCTCGACGCTGACCACGTCGCGTCGCCCACGCTGATCGACGACATGCTGGGCTACTTCAAGGATCCCGAAATCGCCGGTGTACAGGCGAATCAGGACTTCTACAATCTCGACTCGTTCCAGCACGTCGTCGACTGGAAGCGCGACTTCGGCTGGCAGTTTCAGGAATTGTTCTTCGGCGTCTCGCAGCCCGGCAAGGATGCGCGCAACGCGGTCGTGTACTGCGGAAGCCCCGCGATGCTCAGGCGCAGCGCCCTCGACGACATCGGCGGCATCGCCACCGGTACCGTCACCGAGGACTTCCACACGGGGCTGCGGCTACATCAAAAAGGTTGGCGCATCCTCTACCTCAACAAGTCGGTGGCGCGAGGCCTCTCGCCGCAGACGTTCGTGGGCTACGAGACGCAGTGGAACCGCTGGGGCATCGGCGCCATGCAGGTCTTTCGCGCGGAGCGTATGCTGCTGAATCCGGGGCTCACGCTGTGGCAGCGACTCGCCTACCTCGCATCTATTGAATACAACCTGTTGTTCAGCTGGGCGAAGGGCATCGCCATTTTCACAGTCATCTTCGCGCTCTTCACCGGTTTCTTCCCGTTGCTGGCGATGCCCGATGATTTCCTATGGATGTACCTGCCACATCTGCTGGCAAACATGGCGGCCGCCGCGGCAGTGACCGGCGCGTTCGTTTCGCCACTGCTGACTGAGCGATACAACGTGGTGAAGTTGCTCGCGCAAATCGATGCGTTCACCGGTTTCTTCCGACGGAACGCGAAGTTCAAGGTCACGCCAAAAACGGTGTCGTCCGCCACGCGCATCAGCTCCGGGTGGATCTACGTGGTGATGCTTGGCTTACTGTATGGTGGGACCATGGTGGGTGTCTCCCGCATGGTTGCCTATCGTGGCCAAAGCGAGTTCTGGGCGTATGCGGTCGCCACGGCCTTCGCTGCGTTCTACTTCTGGGTGATCATTCCCGGGGTGGCACGCGCCGTGCGCCGCAAGGAGGAACGCGTGTATTACCGGTTTCCCGGTAGTCTGGAACTGCCGGTCCGTTGGGAGGCGTTCGCGCTCGGCGGTGCGGACGCAACGCGGCTGCAGGGCGAGTCCTTTGCACGCAATGCGAACCGCTATGGCCTGTCGATTACGGTGGATCAGGCATTGCCGCCTGGGACGTTCGTCTCACTGGATTTCGAGATCGATGGACGTGCCATCCACGCGCTGACTGAAGTGCGACGGAGCTTTCCGTTAAAGGTGGAAGGTGCCACGAAGTTCGCCAACGGCCTTCGCTTCGTGGACCTCAAGCGGCAGGATGCAGACCTCTTGGCCCGGCACCTCTTTACGTCGGTGGCTCCGCGTCATGGCGCCATCATGCGCATTACGTCGGTCACGCAAGAAGCAAGCGACGCAGCTTGAGGCGGTGGAGACGGCGGTGTACTACGGTGCGCGTCGCTCCCACACCACGAACGCGCCATCCTCGCCAGGCAAGCGATAGCGAACGGTTTCACGAACGACATAGCGTGGATCCTGCTGGAGCAACGGCGTGATCGTCGCGGACCACGTATGTGAATGATCGAAGCGCAGCACGATCCGATCGTACGCGCCGTCTCGCAGCGCCGCGGCCACCGCCTGGTCTGGCGCAACGTCGCGGCCGTCGGCAGTGCGATACGGCGCTTGGGGTCCGACCCACTGCGACGGGGCCAACGCCGAGCCGTAATATCCGCCAAGGTCGGCTTCCTCGGATAGAATGCGCGCATCCTTCGGGAGCCCCTGCGCAACGCTCCGGTAGATCGTGGGGGTCTCCTGAGGCCATCCATCGTACAGCGCACCGGCCTGCGCGAGCCCTGGAAATACCAGCAAGGCCAGACCGCTCCCCACGGCAAGCGGCCACATCACGCTCCGCGGATCACGCCCGCGAAAACGCACGGCATTGCGAAGGCCTTCCTGAAGACGGACCATGGCGATCCCCGCGAAGGGTGCGGCGAAGAGCGCCGAGAAGGCGATGTGCTTGTGCAGCGAAACCGTTTCTCCGAGCCGGATGTGCTGCACCGGTGCGACGAGCATCCCGAACACGAGCGTTGCTGACAGCGCGAGGGAGTACCGCCGCTGGACCAGTCCGTACACCGCCAGCACGAGGAGGAGACCGCCGTACTCGAGCAGCTTGGCGGTGATAACCAGGGAATCCTTACCCTCGGAGAAGGGACGATTGATCGTCGTGAACCAGACCGCATCGAACAGGGCGCCACCGTCGAGCCGGAGCAGCAACCAGAGGACACTGGCGCCCACGACCCCGGAGAGCAGGAGCGCCACCACGGCGCGCTCACGCGCGCCCCGCTCCCAAAGGCGGATGGCAAGCACGAGGGCAACCGGTGGTGCATACGCCATGGCGCCATACTTGACGGCACCGGCCCCCGCAGCGAGTCCCCCCACCGCGATGGCAGCAACGATGGCCCACCGCTCGGATGCGGCAAAGGCGATGGCCAACGCGAGGGCCACTAGGAGCAGTGCGGGGGCGTCTGGAGTCGCGAGATGCCCCACGAACTGCACCGTGCCCTGCACCGCGAAGGCCAAAGCCGCCCCCACCCCGACCCCTCGGCCCTTTGCCCGATACATTCCCAATCCGAGCGCCAGCGTGGCGAGCGCCAGACAGACGGCGCTCAGGGTTCTCGCCAGTGCGAGCCCGCCCACCTGATCGAGCCAGGCGGCCCATATCGGCTGCAGATACGGCGCCCCTGAAAAGTAGGTCGCAAACGGCGCAGCGTTCCAGTCGCCGTGGGAGATCCGCTCGAGCATCGTGCGCCCGGCCACGATGTACGTGGCTTCGTCCACGAACGCCGCGTTGCGGAGTCGAAGCATCGCTACATTCTGGAATCCGAGAATACCGCCGAGCGCGAACCACACATCGCGCGCGCTGTTGCGAGTGTCGCCGGCTGCCGAAGAGACGTCGTGCACGGGGGGTCGCAGAGAGGGAGAGTCGAGCGCCCGAGGCCCGGGTGCGCACTATGCCGACCATTGAGCGGATCGGTAAGTTACATCTCCGTACGGCGCCGCTTCCACCACTGGGCGCCACGGCCAACGGTGTGGCGCTTGCGGCTGCAGTTCGTCATGGAATACGCGCCCCCTTCTCTTTCCCGCCCATGTCTCCGATCACCTCTCGCCTGCCAGCGCCGATGATGCCCGTGCTCGGCATCCTGCTTGCGTGGAGTACGGCGCTACCGGCGCAGATCACCGTCCGCCCGGTGGCGGTGCCCCCGGCCGTGGACTCGGCGCGAGCAGCGCTCGCCCGTGGCGCCTTCGAAGAGGCGATCAGGTGGTATGATCGTGCCCTCGCAGCAGATTCGCTCGACCGAACCGCTCTCCGCGAGAGTGCGCAGGTCTTCAGCGGGCGCGGTGAATGGCAGCGCGCCATTCCCAGACTTGGTCGCCTCATCGCGATGGGCGAGAACGACGCGGGGGTCTTGTACAATTACGGCCAGTATCTGGCCTGGGACGGGCGCCGCGAGTCCGGCGTGACGTTTCTCAGGAGGGCGGTCGCCGTCGCGCCCGATTCGACTTCGTGGCGCTTCGCGCTGGGGCAGGCGCTCACGTGGATCCCCGCGGAGCGAGCGGAGGGGATTCGCCTACTTCAGGAAATCGAGCGGGCGCGCCCGAAGGACATGCCCACCCGGCAGGCCATCGCCTCCGCACTCGCGTGGGACCCGTCCACGCGCGGCGACGCCTTGCGCCGTTACGGCGAGATGCTCCGCGACGAACCGAAGTCCATCTCGATCCGGCTCGATTACGCGGATGTGCTGTCATGGGTGATCGATACGCGTGGCGAGGCTTTGCGGATCTACCAGGACGTGCAGCGTGATGATCCGCACAGCGTGCGTGCGGCAATGGGACGGCTCAACATCCTCACGTGGACCAACCAGAACACCGCCGCGTTAGCACTCGCCGACTCGCTACTGTCGGTCAAGGAGGTCGCGTCGACCTTGCGCCGAGAGCGTGGCACGTTGCTGCTGCGCCTGCAACGCGTTGACGAGGCCGTGGCCGTGCTCCGCCCACTCGTCGACGCCGCGCCGCAAGATTACGCCCTGCTCGAACAGTACGGGTATGCCCTGTTGGCGAAGGGCGATTTCGGGGATGCCAGACGGGTGGCGCGTCGCATTCCAGAAGGTTCCGCGCCCGGCGCCCCGGACTGGATCAGACGTGGTGCCGCCGTGGGGCTCGGGGTGGATGGCGTGTTGACCAACACCTCATTCGGCCTCGAGACGTTCCGCCTCTCCGCCAACGCGTCTGCACCGATATCGCGGACGCAGCGACTCGTGGCGACCGGAGGCCCCGTCCGCTACGACTCTCCAACGGGCAGCTTCGACGGCAGCTTTGCAACCCTCGGCATGACCGGACGTGTGGGCGCGCTGCGAGACACTCGGGCGGAAGTCGGCGTCGAACAGTTCTCCGGAGCACCCAGTGCATGGTCGTTGCGCGCCGACGGAACCGTGCCGCTTATCGGCGGCGGCACACTCTCGATGACGGTCCGACGGACGGCCATCGAGGACTCGCGACGAGCCGCGCGCGGTGACTCCGTCGACGGCACGTTTATCGGTCAGGTCCGCGCGAACGCACTCGACGTTACTCTGCAACTGCCGGAAGTTGGTCAAGGATTCGGGGTGCAGCTCCTGTCCACACTGGCGGCGTACACGGGCCGGAATTTGCGAACGAACTACCGGCGCGAAGGGACGTTGGTGCTCACCCGTCCCCTGCCACTCGGCGCCCAGCGTCTCGAAGCCGGCATCGGCGTGATGGGGATGTCGTACGTGTTCGATGCCAATCGGTTCGACTCGCCGCGTGAGGAGCAGGGGGGATACTGGAGCCCCACCGCGCTGGCAAACGCCATCCTCAAACTCGGCATATCGCTTCCTCTCACCGGACGGCTGGTGGTGCGAATGGATGCCACCGGTGGCCGGCTGCTCGCTGGCGGTGCGCCAGGCACGAATGCCTTGAACGTCGCAGGAGGCGGAACGGTCCGCTGGACCGGTTATCGTGGGTGGGATCTCGCGTCCGGATTCCTGTACATCGACAACCTCGGCGGCTTTCAGCTGCGTCAGTGGAGCGCGTCCATTCGCCGAGCCTGGTGAGCATGCGTCACGCCATGCCTCGAGCGGAAGGAACCGCACGAAGCCGTGTGCGCGAATCCGTCCTGATCGTCGATCTCGACGGCACGCTGATCGCCGGTGATCTGCTCATCGAACAGGTCCTCTGGCTGACGGGGCGACGTCCAGTCGCCCTGCTGTTTCTGTTGTTCTCGTGGCTCCGTAGTCCGACGCGCCTTCGGCTCAAGTCATTGCTTGCGGCAGCGGCCAATGACCTGCCGGTCGATCGCCTGCCCTACCGCACAGCGGTGCTGGCACGTATCCAGGCGGCGCGCGCAGACGGGCGACCGGTGATCCTCGCCACCGCGTCGCTGCTGACGGTGGCCGAAAGGGTGGCGGCCCACTTGCAGTGCTTCGATCACGTGATTGGTAGCGACGAGCGCAACCTACGGGGCCACGAAAAGCTGCTCGCCGTCCGTGATCACCTGCACGATGCCACGTTCGAGTACATCGGCGATCATGTGACCGACCGTCCGATGTGGCAGGCCGCCGCCGAAGCCACGATCGTCTCGTCAGCCCGACGAGCCGAACAGCTCCTGCCACACCCGATGCGCCGCGAAGCGCAACCGGTGGAGGTAGTCGCCACCCCCGACGCCACGTTCACCGCGTGGATCAGCTCATTGCGGGTGCATCAGTGGACCAAGAATCTGCTCGTGCTCGTACCGGTGATTGCCGGACAACGGGTTGGTGATGCGGCGCTGGTCGCCCAGGCGTTGCTAGTCGCGCTCGGCGCCTCGTTCCTCGCGTCTGCTGTCTACTTGAGCAATGACCTGCTCGATGTACACGCCGACCGCGCACGCGATGATCGGGTGCGTCCGATTGCGGAGGGACGCATTACCTATCGACAGGCGATCGCCGGCATCGTCCTATGCGCTGCCGTGGCGGTAGCGATCGGTATATGGGCGGAGCGAACGTCACCCCTGCCGATTCTCCCGTTGTTCGCCGTGTACGCTGTGGCGAATGCCGCCTACAGCCTGCGCCTCAAGCGTGTGATGATGCTGGATATCATCCTGCTGTCGATGATGTACCTCTGGCGAATCGTGCTCGGCAGCGCCGCCACGGGGATCGTTCTTTCCGAGTGGCTGCTCGCATTCTCCGTGTTTTTCTTCATGGGTCTCGCGTGCGCGAAACGATGTATCGGATTGGCCGCGGCCCCGTCAGGCCAACGCAACGGCCACTCCCTGAAAGCGGATGACACGGCAGCTCGGCATTCAGGCCGCGGGTACGTCGATGGCGACCTTCCGGTCATTCGTGAGGTCGGGATTGCGGCCAGCCTGGTGAGTACGCTGGTGCTCGCCCTGTACGTAAAGGACACCGAAACGGCCGCGCTCTACGGGCAGCCGACGATGCTTTGGGGCGTCGTCGTGCTGACCTTGTACTGGGTAACCCGGTTGTGGCTGCTCGTATCACGCGGGGTGGTATCGTCTGATCCGGTGGAGTTCGCCACGCGCGATCGGACCACGTTTCTGGTGGCCATTGGCGCCGTGGCCTCCCTGCTCGCCGCGCGATGAGCCCGGGCGCGCACGAGGCGGCAGCAGCGGTCGGTGGCGCACGCGAGGGCGCCCGCCTGCTATTCGGTGCCCGCTCAGGAATGCGTTCCCACCTCCAGTCGTGGCGTCCGTTCATTTGTCCCATCGACGACGTGCTCCGGTGGGTATCGAATGACGCCACGGTGTTCGACATCGGGTGTGGAGCCGGGCTCCTGCCGGGGCTCCTCGTATTGCGCGGACACCAGGTGTCGATCACCGGCGTGGATGCCTCACCATCGGCGATCGCTCTCGCGCGCGAAATGGCGGAGTGTCTCGACGGGAAGCCCTCACTGTCATTTCGTGTCACCGCCACCACAGCCGAGTGGCCGGCCGGGCCCTTCGACATCGTGATGATGGTGGACGTGCTGCACCATATTCCGCCGGCCGTGCAGCAGTCGTTCGTGTCCGACGCACTCGCCCGAGTGGCGCCGGGCGGTCGCTTCGTTTACAAGGATATGGCGCGTCGTCCCCTCCTCCATGCCGCAGCGAACCGGCTGCACGATCTGGTGATCGCGCGTGAATGGATCCACTACGTCGATCCCGCCGTGGTCACCAGTCTCGCGACGGCAGCGGGGCTGCGTCCACGGCATGTGTCGCATCACCGTCAATGGTGGTACGCACATGATCTCCTCGTCTTCGACCGTCCGGTTCGGACACACGAAACTCCGTAGTCATGTCCATGCACTCGTCTGACCAGCATCGAGAACATGCCGCGGCCGACCGGCCGGTGATCGTGGATTCGGCGACCGCCGCTCCCGATACCGCAGGATGGCTCACGCTGATTCTCCTGCTATCGTTTGCCGTGCGTGCGCTCGATCCGCTGTTCAACACGCCCTTCGAGGACGAGAGCTTCATGATCCTCATGGGGCGCAGCATCCTCGAGGGGGCCACCGACGTGGATGTGTACATGCGGACCGCCTTCGGCTGGTACCTGTGGCCCGTCAGCGTGGCACTCGCAGACCATGCGGCGGGTCTACTGGGTGTGCGGCTACTCGCGGCACTGCTCGGCACGAGCGCCGTGGGCGCGATGTTTCTGCTCACGCGTCGCGTGTTCAACGAGCGCGCGGGGTTGCTGGCGGCGGCGCTCTTCGGACTGTCCACGCCGGCCATTCTCACATCGCGTCTCGCCACGCACGACGCGCTCAGTGTGCCCCTCATCGTGTTTGGCGTGTGGGCGTGGATTCGTGCGCTGCAGCGAGGTGCGATGAGGGACTGGCTGCTCGCCGCCGTCCTGTTCTTCGGCAGTTTCTTGGTGAAGCACCCAATGGCGGCGTTTTTCCCTGGACTCTGCGTAGCCGCCATGATACTCGACCGGCGGGGCGGATTTGTATTTTCGCTGGCGCTGTCGTTGATGGTCGGCGGCTATGCCCTCTGGTACCGCGACATCATCCTTGCGTTGCTGCAGTTTGTCGATTCCTTCGCGGCGTTCCGGGCGCCAATTGGGCAACTCGCCGCGATCTATTTTCGCGATCGGCTCGATTTCTGGGCGTTCGTCGGGCTTTCACTCGTGGTAGTGATCCGGGGCGGCCGTCGTGATCGGCTGAGCGTACTCCTGCTCTTGATCGGAGCGCTGTCGTTCATTGCGGTTCATGTAGGGAGGCGACTCGACTACCACACGTGGAAGCACGCGGTCTATCCCATGCTTTTCTTGGCGCCCGCGGCCGGCGCGGCCATCGCGGGACTCGGCGCGCGGATGGCGCCGCGTACCTTTCTACCGACTATGCTGAGCGGACTTGCTGCGGCGGCGGCCGTGTACGCCGCCGGACGTGTTGGGCTGCACCCGGCGCATGGCGGACTCCCCTTTCAGTGGCCCGACACGCGCGCCGTGGCAGAGTACCTGCGCCCCCGTGTCCAGCCAGGACAGCGCGTGCTGATCGACGACTCGGCGGTGCGCTATCAGCTGCGCGACCTGTTACCGCAGCCGAATATCGCCGATCAATACTGGTTTGATTACCAGGGTGCGTCGGTACCGGCGTCGTATGCGAACGCTGTACGCGATGGCTGGTTCGATTACATCGTGCTGGACGGCACTACATCGTCCGAGGCCAAACGAATGTACGATGCGATCCGGCCGCACCTTCCCGCGCGATATGCAGAGCGGCTCCGTGCGCCGCAGCCCGCGACGGGTATGGACGCCCTCGTGTTCGAGCGCGTGGCGCCGCCGGTCACGCGCCCGCGGAACGGTGCGGAGATTATGGTGGATGCGCCCAGAGAGGGCGAGATCGTCTTTGCCGCCGCCGGTAGGCCGGAAGTGGCGGTGCATGGGCGTGTCAGGAATGCGCCCGCCGGTGCGGTGCTGCACGTGGAGGTGCGGACGAATGCGTGGTATCCGCAGGGCGAGCCGATCACCGAGTTCGGCCCCGGCGGTACCTTCGAGCGTACGGTGATTCTCGGAGGGACTGGCGACCAGCAGTGTGATCATACGGTGCGGTTACGGCTCGTTGGTCCCGGCGATCGTCTTCTGCATGAGGTGTACATCGGCAGACTCGCACGGGTCGATCCCGATTCTGTCGGCGTGGCATGCATTCGCTGATTGGGCGTTAGCCCCACACAACCTGTGGGATTCCTGCGACACTGCAGGTGCCCGCGGAGCATGAAAAGCAGTAAATGATGGGAGCAACGAGGACACCGCCTGGCCCCGGACTTGCTATAATGGGGGTGTGGCCACCGACGCCGGTCGGCTCCCCGAAAGTTCGCCGAGGTACTTTATGAAGCGTTTCCTGAAAACCGCCGTTTTGCTCGTCTCACCGTTGCTGGCACTGCCGGGAAGCGCCGAGGCACAGGTATGTGTCGGTGCCGATATTGGCACAAAGTGCGAGCTCACCTCCACAGCTGCTACCGGCGACATTACGCCGGGTAACCTCGGATTGGTCGGCCCGGTCGACCTCAGGGTGCGCTACCTTGGCGGTCTCGCGAATCTTTCGAGCAGCCTGTACTACTTCTCAAGTTTCAACGCGGCCACGTTGAACATCGCCACCCTACTCGCCCCCGAGTCGGGCCAGGGAGCAGTGCTGATCGCGTCCAAGCCTGCGGGTAGCGACCTGCACGTGTCGGGTTTCGAGGGTGCGCTGGGCGCGAATGATGGATGGGTCACGCTGCCCGGGAGGCACGACACGAACGACGTGCTGACGTTCGGACTCAAGGTGGAGCATGCCGGATGGTCCGACTGGCTCTTTTCTGGATACCGCGGCGGTTCGTACAATGCGTGGTTACCCGGCGACGACACGCGAACCTGGTCCCATGTCTTCCCGCTCGAGACCGCGCCAGCAGGCGATCCGAACGATGAAAACGCAAACCTGCGTCACAGCTCGCCGTGGATGATCGATTACACAGGGTCGCGCTTTGTGGGCTTCGAGGATAACCGCTTTAGCCCAGACAACGATTACAACGACGTGGTGTTCGAGTTCGCGGCTGCTACCGCTGTTCCCGAGCCCTCCTCATACCTGCTCGTTGGCGCCGGCCTCCTCGGTCTGGGGATGGCGGCACGCCGCCGACGCCGCGACTGAACACCATAGGTTCTCGAGAGCTGAACGCCCGCGCCTACAGCGCGGGCGTTTTTCGTTCGGCCGGCCTTCGTCGCCTGCGGAAGGTCGCGAAACAATAAAGGCCCCGGGGAATATCCCCGGGGCCTTTGTTTTGACCTACACTCGCGATTACCAGCGGTAGTGCGCGAACGCCTTGTTGGCTTCGGCCATGCGATGCGTGTCTTCCTTCTTCTTGACCGCATTGCCCTCGCCGCGAGCCGCAGCGAGTACTTCGGCCGCG